>Ga0207856_1000203_pt1 | contig 12451 bp, 12 predicted proteins | sample LuqExpMetageno21_FD_187779 | JGI IMG/M metagenome (GOLD analysis project Ga0207856, IMG submission 187779) | Tropical forest soil microbial communities from Luquillo Experimental Forest, Puerto Rico - Sample 21 (SPAdes) | ecosystem: Environmental > Terrestrial > Soil > Tropical forest ... | reverse complement strand
TATTATTGTGCCTGCCTATAACGAGGAGGTGAATGCGGTTACTTCCTTAAAGAACCTGTTGTTGTGCGATTATCCTGCTTTTGAAGTCATTTTTGTAGATGATGGTAGTAAGGATACAACGTACGAAAAAGTAAGAGAAGCTTTTCATGATCATCCCAAGGTAAAAATATTCACAAAGAGTAATGGTGGTAAAGCTTCTGCCTTGAATTATGGCATAGCACAATCCCATGCTGACTTTGTGGTTTGTATTGATGCAGATACCAAATTAAGACCAGATGCGGTGAGTGTAATGATGCGCCGGTTTAGCGATAAACGGGTGGGTGCTGTTGCGGGTGTGGTTACGGTTGGAAATAATGTGAATGCATTAACCATCTGGCAGAGTATTGAATATACAGTTAGTCAAAACTTTGACCGAAAGGGATTTGCTTATATTAATGCGATTACGGTGGTACCGGGTGCTATCGGTGCGTTTAGAAAAGATGCGTTATTGTTTGCCGGGGGATTCACTACCGATACATTGGCGGAGGATTGTGATTTAACGGTTCGGATTTTAAAATCAGGATATATTATTGAGAATGAGCCCCAGGCGGTTTCCTATACCGAGGCACCGGAATCGTTAAAACAGTTTATGAAGCAACGGTTTCGCTGGAGCTTTGGGGTAATGCAAACCTTTTGGAAGCACCGGGAAACTTTGTTTAACAACAAATACAAGGAACTGGGATGGGTGGCTATGCCGGATATCCTGCTGTTTAAGTATATTATTCCGTTGTTTTCGCCCATTGCAGACCTTATCATGGTACTGGGTTTATTAACAGAAAGCAGGTATAAGATCCTTTTTTATTATTTAATATTTACTGTAGTTGATTTGCTGATCGCTGCAGTGGCTTTTGCTTTTGAAAGAGAGCGGCCGTTTAAGCTGGTTTGGCTGATACCACAGCGTATTATTTACCGCTGGCTGATGTTGATCGTGCTTTTCCGTTCCTTCCGCCGTGCCCTGAAAGGAGAACTCCAAAACTGGGGGGTACTAAAGCGTACAGGTAATGTTAAGGAGATATAATTTTCCCTTACTTTGCAATCGATTTAAAAAATTACCCAATGAAATTAAAAGACATCCAGGTACTCAATGAAAAAGAAACCCGTGGTGGTTTTGGAGAAGGTATATACGAGATAGGAAAAGAGAATGATAAGGTGGTGGTTCTTACGGCGGATCTGGCAGGCTCTATGAAGATTGCTCCTTTCATCAAAGAATTCCCGGATCGTTTTGTACAGTGTGGTATTGCAGAAGCTAATATGATCGGTATTGCAGCCGGTTTAACAATAGGTGGTAAAATACCATATACTACTACATTCGCTAATTTCAGCACAGGCCGTGTGTACGACCAGATACGCCAAAGTGTTGCCTATAGCAATAAGAACGTAAAAATATGTGCTTCTCATGCCGGTTTAACACTGGGTGAGGATGGTGCTACCCACCAGATACTGGAAGACATAGGGTTGATGAAAATGTTACCGGGTATGACGGTGATAGTGCCTTGTGATTTTAACCAAACAAAGGCAGCTACCAAAGCAGTAGCTTCTTATGAAGGTCCTGTTTACCTGCGTTTTGGCCGTCCTAAGTGGCCTAATTTCACCAAGGAAGATGGTAGTGATTTTGTGATTGGTAAAGCTCAGCAATTGAGCGAGGGTTCTGATGTGAGCATCTTTGCCTGTGGTCATATGGTTTGGAAAGCAATTGAAGCAGGAAGAATACTGGAAGAAAGAGGGGTTAGTGTAGAGCTGATCAATATTCATACAATTAAACCGCTGGATACAGAAGCAATATTGAAATCCATCAGTAAAACAAAATGTGCGGTAACGGTGGAAGAGCACAATGTACTGGGTGGTTTGGGTGATAGCATTGCACAGGTGGCTGCACGTAACCTGCCTATTCCTATTGAATATATCGGTACCAATGATACATTCGGTGAGAGTGGCAAGCCAGTTGAATTACTGGAGAAATATGGTTTGAGTACTTCTCATATTGTGGGTGCTGTTGAGAAAGTGATGACAAGGAAATAAAACAGGTAATACAGACAGATATAAAAAATCCCGAAACAATTGCTTCGGGATTTTTTTATGGATATTGCGGCAGGAATCTTTACGTCTCTTTTGTATAAGTGGATTATCAGTTGTTATGAACGTTTTCTTGCTCCATAGGTGCCTTTTGTTTTAAAAGGTCCATTACTTGCTGGAAAGTTGTAAAAGCGGTCTTTTTACCAGGTATATGATTTGTGTTTTTCTTCTTTTTGTTAACGAGGTATTTGTGCGAGATATGCATACTCATGGTGTGGATAGCCTGTTGCCGGTGCATTTTGTCGATATGCCTGATAATAGAGAAACTAACCAGTGAAATGGTTGCGGCAAGCGCCGTTAAGATCCATTCTTCCAGCCTTATAGCATATACCAGTCCGCAAAGACAGGCAATGATAATGGCGAGACAGTACACTTTGATCATGCCCATGTGTTGCAGGCCGGTTTGTGACGGGTCTTCATGGATCATTTCACCCTCTTTTTGGCTTGTGTGCATGGTCTTCGATTTACGAGATGAGTAAGGAGCACAGAATTAAATCTGTGTTATATATATACGATATAATATACCTGTTAAGATTGCAGTCAGGCAATAAAATATATGTATAATAAAATATAAATAAATGGGAGCATGTAGTAGCCATACCGGTAATACCAGTGACTCCAGGTGCAAAGAAGGAAGCATAAACATACTATGGTTTCTATCACACGGCGCTGAGCATTTTGTTCATTTTGTATAGAGGGGTTCCTTCCCGCCCGGGATATGGATATGAGAAAACCTAATATCATACCGGGAGGTTCCTGTAACCGTTGACAGGGCTGAAATGCCCGTAACCGGCCGTGTAAAAGCCTTGACTGGTGCAGGTTACGCTCTCCTTATTCAGTAGTTGTGCAAAAATTTTATTGAAAACCAATCAATTGTGAGGGTGTGCTTCAAAATAATTGCTGTATTTCTTTGTAAACTTGCTTTTCTGCCCCTACCTTTGCCATCCTATTTTAAAAAAGCAGGCGGGATAGCGCCTGCGTAACTTAAAAATTTTATTATGAGTAAACTTCATTTCACCACCAAACATGCAAATGCGGCTACCGTAAAGCACAACTGGTATGTGGTTGACGGTACTAATCAAACCGTAGGTCGTATGTGTTCTAAAATCGCTGCTGTTCTTCGTGGTAAGAACAAAGCGTATTACACGCCTCACGTAGATTGTGGGGATTATGTAATTGTAATCAATGCTGATAAGGTAACTTTTACCGGCAACAAATTGGAAGACAAGCAATACATCAACTTCTCCGGTTACCCAGGTGGTAAGAAAGAAGAAGCTGCGCAGGATTTGCTGAAACGCCGTCCGGAAGTAGTTGTGGAAAGAGCAGTGAAAGGCATGTTGCCTAAAAACCGTCTTGGCCGTAAAATGATCAAGAAGATGTTTGTATATGCTGGTGGTTCTCACCCTCATGCTGCACAACAACCTAAAGAATTAAAATTTTAAATCATTGCTTAAGCTTTACGCTTTAGGCATAACACAATAAAAATGGAAAAACAAAAAAACGCAGTTGGTCGCCGTAAAGAAGCTGTTACCCGTGTATTTATCAGCAAGGGAGAAGGCAAGATTATTGTGAACGACAAAGACTATAAAGAATATTTTCCCCTGGTGTATTTACAGAACCAGGTAGAAGCCCCATTAAAAACTGCTGAGGTTACCGGTAAGTTTGATGTGGTGATTAACGCTGCCGGTGGTGGTTTAAAAGGCCAGGCAGAGGCTGCAAAACTGGGTATTGCCCGTGCATTGCTGGAAGTAAATCCTGAATTCCGCCCTGTGTTAAAAGCAGCGGGTCAGTTGAAACGTGATCCTCGTGGTGTTGAACGTAAGAAATTTGGTCATAAGAAAGCCCGTAGAAGCTTCCAGTTCAGCAAACGTTAATATTATTCAGTTGTTAGCTTTTAGCCATGAGCTATTAGCTAACAATTACAATCATCTAATTTTTCACAAAAAGCTAAAAGCTGATTGCTAATAGCTAAAAGCTAATACACAATGGAACAAAATACTTCTTTACAGCAACAACTGCTCGAAGCTGGTGTACACTTTGGTCACCTGAAGAAGAAGTGGAATCCTAAGATGTTACCTTACATTTTCGCTGAAAAGAAAGGTATTCACATCATAGATCTGAATAAAACAGTGGATCACTTACAGGAAACAGCTGCTGCTATGAAGCAAATTGCCAAGAGCGGTAAGAAGATCATGTTTGTGGCTACTAAGAAACAGGCAAAAGAAATTGTTAGCGAGTGTGCTAAAAGAGTAAATATGCCTTTTGCTACTGAACGTTGGTTAGGTGGTATGTTGACCAACTTTAACACTGTTCGTAAGAGTGTTAAGAAAATGCAGAGCATTGAAAAGATGTTGAGCGACGGTAGCGCAGAAAGCCTTACCAAGAAAGAGCGTTTAACATTGAGCCGCGATAAAGACAAAATGGAAAAAGTATTGGGTGGTATCGCCCAGTTGGGTCGTTTACCGGCAGCTTTATTCCTGGTGGATATCGGCCATGAGCATATTGCACTGGCTGAAGCAAAACGTTTGGGTATTATCACTTTTGGTATGGTAGATACCAACTGTGATCCTAATAAGGTTGATTTTGCTATCCCTGCCAATGATGATGCTACTAAATCAATTGCTATCATCACCAACTATCTTACTGCTGCTATTGCAGAGGGATTGGCAGAGCGTCAGGCTAGCAAAGACGAGGATGAAACACAGGATGATAACAACGAGAACGAGGCAAAAGCCCGTCGTTTAGAAGCAGAAGCACAGGCAGAAGGTGGCCGTAGCCGCAGAGGTCGTGGTAACGATGCTCAGAGTGGTCCGGGCGGTGCTCCAAAACGTCGTGTACCAGGTAATCGTCGTCCTGCCGGTGGTGGCGGTGGCGGTAGCCGATAATATAAATGTCATAAAGTCATTGGGTCATTAGTCATTCAGTGTACTGTGTGATTACTGGCCCATGTTTTTTATAGCAGTACCAGGGTTCCTGGTGGCAATTGCCATCAATTCATTATTTGATAATGATACTGACAAAATGTAGCTAATAATTTTGCGGCATAATTCTGGTCAAACCGATTACAAATTTTAAAAACACAATAGTATGAGTACAACTGTAGCTATTACAGCGGCAGACATAAATAAGTTACGCCAGGCAACAGGTGCCGGTATGATGGATTGCCGTAAAGCATTAACAGAAACCAATGGTGATTTTGAAGCTGCTATTGACTGGTTACGTAAACAAGGCCAGAAAGTAGCTGCCAAGCGTAGTGACCGTGAAGCAAAAGAAGGTGTGATCCTTGCAAAAACATCTGCTGATAATAAAACAGGATTTATCATATGCGTTAGCTGCGAAACAGACTTCGTATCAAAGAATGCTGATTTCGTTGCGTTTGTACAAAGCATTGCTGATGCAGCTGTTGCGAACGACGTGAAAAGCGCTGAAGAATTAAGCGAAGTATCTGTGAATGGTGCTAAAGTAGCAGACCTGATCAATGATAAACTGGCTTCTATTGGCGAAAAGATCGGTATCGTTCGTTTCGAAAGAGTAGAAGCGCCTTATGTAGCTTCTTATATCCACGGTGCTAACCGTATGGGTGTATTGGTAGGATTGAGCAAAGAAGCTGCTGAAGCTGGTAAGGATGTAGCTATGCAGATCGCTGCTATGAATCCTGTGGCTGTTGATGCAGATTCAGTACCTGCTGAAGTAGTAGACAGGGAAAGGGCTATCGTGGTTGAAACCATGAAGGCTGATCCTAAAATGGCTGGTAAACCTGAAGATATGATCGTTAAGATCGCTGAAGGTAAACTGAATGCTTTCTTTAAAGAGCAGACTTTATTGGCACAGCCTTTTGTAAAAGATGGTGGCAAGAGTGTTGCTGATTACCTGAAAGGTGTTGATAGCAGCCTGAAAGTAACAGAATTCAAAAGAGTAGCTTTGGGTTAATAAGATTAGCCACGAATAACACGAATTAGCACGAATATTAATAATAGAAGAGCCCCCGGTTTACCGGGGGCTCTTCTATTATTACCAATTGTTATTAGTGGTTAGTGTGTTATTTTCAGGCTATAACAATTTAGCTTGCAGCCTATACTACTGGCTGCGCCTGGTTCATGATCCTGCAGGTAATTGCCGGCAGTGAAGCGAACCTGTACGGTTTGCCAGGGTGTGGGAACAGGTGTATTCCAGCTGCCTGTACCGCTGGCACCGGGAGCGGATGCGGTAATATAGATCTTATTATTGCTGCTATCCACAATGGAATAAGTGACCTGGGCACCGAGTGCTACATTGGTGAGCAGGGTTGCATGAACAGTACCTGCGTTGCCAACCGTATCTCCCTTTACGTAAGCGATCACGCTATCGTTTCGAATGTGCAGCATTACAAAAGGATAGCCGGAGGCTACTGTTCCGGCGCCATGGATCTGCCCGATAATCACATCTGCTGTATCCGGGAATTGTTTAACAGATACCACTGCGCTTAACCGGCCGCCGATGGTTTCACCCGTTATTCCCGGCTGATCCTGTGTATACCAGGTTAAAGGTGTTTCCTGTAATTCTGTTCTTGGATGATCTGACCCGGAACCCGGTGTAGTGGTGGCTCCGTTTACCGGGCACCAGAAACGTACTACATTGGTATAGGGAGAATCCAGCACATAAAAATAGCTGGAGCTATACCCATGCAGTAAGGAGTTATTGGAAATGGTGGTGGCTGCTCCTGTATTGCCACCATTGGCATCAACGGGTACAGATAGTTTCCAGAGGGAAAGGTCGAGTACCTGGTTGGGCGTTGGTGTTACAGCGAGTGTTGTTAATGGTGAAACAGATAAGGTTTCGGAAGCCTGGGTGATAGCTTTGCTATCATTTTTTGTACAGGCTGCAGTAAGTATGCTTACTGATGCGAGGAGGTGGATCAATACCCTTGTTTTCATGGCGATCGTTTTTTGGTTACGAAATTTTGTTGCTGTTTAAGAATGGCTTAAACAGGTTCCATGAAGTAAGAAAGCATTGATAACTACACACAAGATAAGAATAATCTATTATACATTATTCATTTTGGCGTATCACTAAAAATTCAAGTTCTTTGCAGCCGAACTAAATAATTTACACATGCTCCCCAAGTACAAACGGATCCTTTTGAAATTATCAGGTGAAGCCCTGTTAGGTGAACAAAGAAATGGTGACCCGTTTAATCCAAAGATTATAGAACAATATGCGCATGATATAAGGGCCGTAACGGACCTCGGTGTACAGGTGGCTATTGTGATTGGAGGGGGTAATATTTACAGGGGTATGAATGAGAGTGACAGTGGTATAGAAAGGGCACATGGTGACTACATGGGTATGCTGGCTACCGTGATCAATGCCATGGCTATGCAGGCTATGCTGGAGAAGATTGGCGTATATACCCGGTTGCAGAGTGCGATTAATATGGAGCAGGTGGCAGAACCTTATATCCGCCGAAAAGCACTGCGTCATCTTGAAAAAGGGCGTGTGGTTATTTTTGGGGCAGGTACCGGTAATCCTTATTTTACAACAGATACTGCCGGATCGCTTCGTGCCATTGAAATGAAGGCAGATGTTATTTTGAAGGGCACAAGGGTAGATGGTATTTATACAGCTGACCCTGAAAAAGATCCTACTGCTACCCGTTATGAGAAGATTGGTTTTGAAGATTGCATTAAGAATAACCTGAAAGTAATGGATATGACAGCCTTTACGCTGTGCATGGAAAACAAATTGCCTATTATCGTATTCGATATGAATCGCCCGGGTAATTTATTACAGGTTGTACAAGGCATGAACGTTGGTACTTTAGTAAGTTAACAAACCGTTGATGTAATTATTAATCACTGGTTAATGGTGCTTTGATAATTTACGCCCTGATCATGAAAAAATTACCAGGTTTCTTTTTATTGTTGGCTGCGTTGGTTGGTTATGGCCAGCAAAGATTGTCGTTACCAGATGCTATTAATACCGCTTTGAAGAATAGCCTGGGTATCCAGTTAGGGAAAAACAATATTAACATTGCTTCTATTAATAATTCCTATGGTGTTGCCGGTGGCTTACCGGTAGTAACGGCTACTGCATCGGATGTGGAGCAATCTACCAGTATTGATCAGCAGTATTCTAACCCTGCCAACAACAAATCCAGTAACAATGTTAGTTCCAATAGCCTGAACTTAGGTGTTACCGGTAGCGTACTGGTATACAACGGAGAAAGAGTGGTTACGGCTAAAAAGCGACTGGGTACTATGGAGGATCAGGCAGAACAACAACTGGTCTCTAGAACACAGGTGATCGTTGCCAACGTAATGTTGAAGTATTATGATATTGTAAGGCAGCAGGGGTATGCGGTTACCTTGCAAAAGGCAATAGAGGTAGCCCGGAAAAAACTGGAGATTGTACAGGCACAGGTAAATGTAGGTGTGGCAAATAATGCGGACCTGTTTCAATCGCAGGTAGACCTGAATACCCAGATACAAACACTACAATCGCAGCAACTAATAATAGACCAGGATAAGACGGACTTACTTACCCTGTTGACTGTGAGAGCAGATTCTTCTGTTACGATAGCAGATACCATTGTTGTTGATAAGGCTGTACAACTGGATTCTATTTTGAGTGGTCTTTCCCAGCACCCGGATATTGTTGTGGCGGGTCAGCAGGTGGAGATTTACCAGTATATAGAAAAAGAAACAGGTGCCTTGCGTTATCCTTCTGTGGGCGTGAATGGTGGGTATAACCTGAGCAGGAGCCAGAGTGCTGCAGGGTTTAGCCTGTTAAACCAAAACTATGGTCCTTTTGTGGGAGTTAGCCTGTCTATTCCCATTTTCAATGGCAATATTTATAAGAAGCAACAACAGGTGGCGGGGATCAATATAAAAACCGCACAACTGCAAAAAGATACGCTGATGATCGGCTATAGGGCCAACATCATTAAGAACTGGCAGGGATACACCAGTAACCTGCAACAATTGGAAACAGCCCGTCAGAATTATGAATTGTCTCAAAAACTGGTAGCCCTGGTATTGCAACGATTCCAGTTAAAACAGGCTACCATACTGGATGTAAACCAGGCACAGCAAAGCTTTGAGAATGCCGCTTACCTGCTGATCAATCTTAGCTATGCTGCAAAAGCTGCAGAGATACAGCTGAAGCGTTACGGCAATAAACTCTAACCATGTACGATGTGGGATGTACGGTGTACGATGTAGGGTATACCAGAATAAGTACGGGTTACGAGTTATATTATTTCGTACATCGTACACCGTACATCTTACATAGTTGGTATTTTGCACACCGTACAATTTTCCCCAATGCAGATATATTCCAAACTTCCCGATGTTGGTACTACCATCTTTACAGTGATGAGTCAATTGGCTATTGAGCACAATGCTGTTAACCTGGGGCAGGGCTTTCCTGATTTTATGATGAGTGAGGAATTGACGGGCCTTGTTGACGAGGCAATGAAAAAAGGGTTTAACCAGTATACACACATGAATGGCTTTCCCTTGCTGAGGGAAAGATTGGCTGAAAAGATCGGCAAACTATACCAAACGCCTGTACATCCTGATACAGAGATCACCATTACACCCGGTGGTACCTATGCCATTTACACGGCATTGACCACCGTACTAGAGCCGGGTGATGAAGTGATCGTATTTGAACCTGCCTATGATAGTTATATTCCCAATATAGAGATCAATGGTGCTGTACCTATACGGATCTCCCTGCAATATCCTGACTATTCTATTCCCTGGGAGGAGGTAAAGGCGAAGGTGAACAGCAGGACCAGGATGATTATGATCAACTCTCCGCATAACCCAACAGGCAGCGTGTTGAGTGAGCATGATATGCAGCAGCTAAAACAGGTGGTGGCGGGTACTAACATCATTATACTGAGTGATGAAGTATATGAACACCTGGTTTTTGATGGTATACAACACCAAAGCATCTTACGCTACCCTGAATTGCTGGAGCGTAGTTTTGTTTGTTTCTCTTTTGGTAAAACCTATCATTGTACGGGATGGAAACTGGGGTATTGTATTTCACCGGCATCCCTGATGAAGGAGTTCCGGAAAGTACACCAGTTTAACTGTTTTAGCTGTGATACGCCCAAACAGGTGGCACTGGCAGCATACCTGCAGAATGAAGCGGCCTATCTTTCTTTGGGTGCTTTTATTCAACAGAAGCGGGACTATTTCCGGCAACTGATGAAGGCTACTCCTTTCGAATGTATCCCTTCGCACGGGAGCTATTTTGAATGTTATAGCTATGCGGGTATAAGCGAGGAAAGCGATAAGGATTTTGCCATACGCTTAACGAAGGAGTATGGTATTGCTACCATACCTGTTTCTGCTTTTCACAAAAATGGTAAGGATGATAAGGTAATACGATTTTGCTTTGCGAAGAAAGAAGAGACCTTGGAGAAGGCTGTAGAAAAACTGGTAACACTGAAATAAATACTATGCAATACAACGTTGAAGAGATCAATCATTTGATAAGGAACCGCCGTTCGGTATTTCCTAACCAATTCGAACCGGGAAAGCAAGTGCCTGAAGCGATTATCAGGGATATTTTGGAGAATGCATTATGGGCGCCTAATCACGGACAAACAGAGCCCTGGCATTTTACAGTATTCAGTGGTGAGGGGCTGCAAAAGTTTGCTGAGTTTCAAAGCGAATTATACAAACAGGAAGCGGGTGAGAATTTTAAAGAGCCAGTTTATGTAAAATTCCAATCACAGCCTTTACTGGCATCACATATTATATCGATTGGTATGAAGCGCCCTCCTGTAAAGAAGTTTCCTGAAATAGAGGACATAGCAGCTGTGGCTTGTGCTGTACAAAACATTTATTTATCTGTTTCAGCACATGGATTAGGTGGCTACTGGACAACCGGGGGTGTTACCTACAAGGAAAGCGCAAAGTCATTCTTTGGTCTTGGTGAGGAAGATAAATTGTTGGGCTTCTTCTATATTGGGTATGTAGCAGTGCCTTCTCCTTCTGCCAAAAGACTTCCTTTGGAAGAGAAAGTTACCTGGGTTAAATAGACAGGGCCTTTTCATCCTTTAATTGCACACCGGATAACTGTAAACGTAGTGACTCTTTGATGAGTTGGAGTAACTTATCACAGGCCTGGCTATAGTTCAGGCCTTCGGGGCGTATATTGGAAACACAGTTCCTGCTTTCGTCTGTAAGCCCGGGATGTGGATGGTAGGTAATATAAGCACCCATACTATCGGCAGAAGATAAGCCTGGCCGTTCGCCAATCAATACCAGTACGAGCTTTGCCTGTAACAGGGAGCCGATGGTATCGCCAATGGCTACACGTGCTTGTTGCACAATGACAATAGGGGCTAATGAAAAGCCTGCCTCTGAAAGCCGGGGGATCAATAACTGTAATAAGGGGATAGCGTTGTGGTTAATGGCGGTAGCAGATAAGCCATCTGCCAGTACAATGGCTATATCGTGGGGTACACTATCCAATAATTGTTTTGCAGAAGCTTCTTCCAGCTGTCTCCCCAGGTCGGGCCTTTGCAGGTATTCTGATCTGTTGGCAGCTTTGCTATATAGCTGGTATACCGGTAATTGTAATTGATTACAGGCTGTTGCCAGGGTTTCAGCCTGCAATAATGAATACACAGCATCCCTTGCATGGGCATGAGATAATTTAAAGTGCAGTGCCTCCTGCAGGGGAACTGCTACACCTGTTCTTCCCAATGCGATCCTGGCGGCAGTGAATTGCCGCAGGGAGGCCCAGGCATCTTCCTGTACCTGGTTTTGTTGTGGAAGAAGGGAGGACATTTGTTTATTTGCTTAAGATGGGTTGTAATACCTGCAATTTACCATCAATCGCATTGGCATCGTAGTGCAGCCCCAATATTTTAGCGATCAACGGGTATACATGTATGTTCTCAAAACCATCAATCATTAAGTGTTGTTTAAAAGCAGGTCCCCAAGCATAAAAGCTGGCGTGCATATCAGGAATAGCAGGATCAAAACCATGCTTGCCGGGATTCTTGTTGGGTTTGCTGCCAATATTAAAAAAGCCGGGGAGATGTGGTACTAAAATGATATCACCAATGCGGTTATACCGGTCGTCTTTTTTGCTGTAATGCCAACGATCGGGAAGGTTAGTGGCGAGGTATACATCAAAGTTTACGGCTTCTTTTTTCAGTGCTTCATAAGTGGGTTGTATAGCCGATGGGTCTTTCGCATAGAGATGCAGGAGTGCATCACCATAAGGTACACGGAATTTAGTGGTATCGATGGCTGCGGGTAAGGGTATGGCTTTGTCATTGTCTACTTTCGTCATACCATGGTCGGACACGAAGACAAAGTTCACCGGCAGG
>Ga0207856_1000202_pt1 | contig 12489 bp, 9 predicted proteins | sample LuqExpMetageno21_FD_187779 | JGI IMG/M metagenome (GOLD analysis project Ga0207856, IMG submission 187779) | Tropical forest soil microbial communities from Luquillo Experimental Forest, Puerto Rico - Sample 21 (SPAdes) | ecosystem: Environmental > Terrestrial > Soil > Tropical forest ... | reverse complement strand
TTGCCTTCTTTCTTTTTACTAAGGGAGAATACTTTGTTGATGTTGCCACCACTGCCAATGGCAACCAGGGGTAAGGATGTTTTGATGTTGGCCTTGATGCTGTCTTTCATCGTGTTCCACATCCAGTCTGTTACCTGTCCTTTTAACAGGCGGATGGTACCTATGTCAAATGATTCCTTGTATCTGAGTTTGCCGTCTGCAAAGAAGGTAAGTTCGGTGCTTCCGCCTCCTACATCGATGTAGAGATAGCTATGTAGTTTATCCATCCCTTCTGCAATATGGTTCTCGTAAATGAGGGTGGCTTCCTTATCACCGGAAATGATCTCTATTTCGATCCCTGTTTCCAGTTTTACTTTACGGATGATGTCTGCGCTGTTCCTGGCGTCGCGCATGGCACTGGTAGCACAGGCTTTTACATGTTCTACCTGGTAGGCATTGATCAGGTGGCCATAGGCCTTCATGGTTTGCATGATCATGCCCCGCTTTTCTTTGGAGATCTCCGCATCGCTAAATACATCAAAACCAAGACGTAACGGTACGCGTACTAAGTTTAACTTATTGAACTGTGGTTTGCCATTATTGCCTGCCACTACTTCAGTGATCAATAATCTTGCTGCGTTACTTCCAATATCAATTGCTGCCAGGCGCACTATCTTTTGTTATTTTATGATGTAAGTATTGATAAGTTTCCTCCTGCGAACGTATTCTTTTTTTGCCGGTTGCGGACACATAATTATTAGATAAGGTATTATCCAGTACACGGGCCTTCACATTATCTTTTAACTGGATATTGATGATCTCCTTTAGTTCTTCCCTGATGGCATGATCCAAAATAGGTGCCGCAGCTTCAATTCTGTGGTCTAAATTTCGTACCATCCAGTCAGCCGAGGAAATAAAGATCTTTTCATTACCCTCGTTGTGGAAGATCAATACACGGGCATGTTCCAGGTATTCATCTACGATACTGATGGCTGTAATGGGCTTCTGGAACTTTTTATTCTCTATCAGGGCACAGAAGATACCCCTCACGATCATTCGAATGGTTACCCCCGCCATGGCTGCTTCGTATAACTTTTCTATCAGTTTGGTATCGCTCAGGGAGTTGATCTTGATGGTAATGGCTGCTTCCTTATTGGCTTTGGCATTCTTGATCTCCCGGTTAATGTTTAACTCGATTTCTTTGCGCATTCCTACAGGGCATACCACCAGTGTTTTACATAACCGTAGGTGACCGGCACCTGCTTTCCAGTTCTCGAGGTAACGGAAAATGCGGTTGATATCGGCCATGATGTTGCGGTTGCTGGTGAGCAGGCAATGATCGCCGTATACTTTTGCGGTGCGTTCATTCAAATTGCCGGTGCTTACAAAGCCATATTGTACGATGCGGGAACCTACTCTTTTCTTGATGATGCAGAGCTTGGCATGTACTTTTAACAAGGGCACGCCCAACAGTACTTTCACGCCTTCTTCTTCCAGCACTTCTTTCCATTCCAGGTTGGCTTCCTCATCAAACCGGGCCTTTAATTCCAGCATTACCACTACCTCTTTGCCATTGCGGGCTGCATTCACAAGTGCATTGATCACTTTTGAATTGGGTGCCAGGCGATAGGCGGTTATTTTGATAGAAGTAACATCCGGGTCCATGGCTGCTTCGCGCAGCAGGTCTATTACGGCATTGAAAGAATGATAGGGGAAATGGAGCATCACATCCTTCTTAACGATCACGTCGGTAACGCGCATTACGTTTTGAAATTCAGGATGTGTGAACGGAGAATGGCGACGGGTTTTATCGGTAAATACATCCGCGAAGTCCATGAAATGCCGGAAGTTATGGATGCGTCCGCCGGGTATGATATTGCTTTTACGGGAGAGATTCAAACGACGGATGAGGTATTCAAGCAGGCCGGCATCCATCTCTTTGTCGTATACAAAACGAACGGGTTTTCCCTTTCGTCTGTTCTTTACGCCTTTCTCCATTTTCTCAACAAAGGTGGTGCTTACATCGTTGTCGATATCTATTTCTGCATCCTTGGTTACCTTGAAAATATGGGCATCAAAATGATCATAATCGAAGTAGGAGAAGATGGTGGGTAAGCTAAAACGGATCACATCTTCCAGTAAGATGATATTGTGCTCACCGGGCCTGGATGGCAGGAGTACAAAGCGTCCTACTGCTTTGGCGGGTACTTCTATCAGTGCATATTTTTGTTGGTAGGCATTGTTCTTTTTGCGCATTACCACACCGAGGTAAATACTCTTGTCGCGCAGGTAAGGTAACTGTGGCAGGCTCTCGATCATCAGCGGTATTACGTTGCTGCGTACCTGCTCCTCAAAGAAGTTTTTTACAAAGTCTTTTTGTTCTTTATTGAGATGGGATTCATCGAGCAGGAAGATCTTTTCTTTTTTCAGTTCTTCCATAATGCCCTGCCAGATGCGGTTAAACTCGTTCTGTTGCTGCAGGTAAATGGTCTGGATCTGGTCCAATACATTCTGGGGATCTTCCTCCATGTGCATGTTCAGCCTTTTTCTTTTCTCGGCAAACTCTATCATGCGTTTCAGGGTGGCTACCCGTACACGGAAGAACTCATCAGAATTATTGGAGAAAATACCGAGGAAACGAATACGGGCGGGCAATGGAACCGTTGGATCGTTGGCTTCCTGTAAAACCCTTGCATTGAAACTTAACCAACTGATATCCCGGAGAATGAATTGCTTTTTAGACATGAGGGCTGAAACTTGTTATAAAATCAAATATAACGTAGAGGGTGTTTTGAAAATATTAAGTTTCAAGTTTCCCGCAAATGGTTTTCCCGCTGATAGCTGATTTCTGAAAGCTCATAGCTAACACCTAATACCTAACAGCTAAAGCCTATACGTTACCCCTTCAATCGCCAGCTCTGTATTGGGAAATACTTCCCGTGCCTCAGTTAGGAACTGATCGAGCGATTCATATTTGCTGCTGAAATGCCCTATCAGCAACTTTTGTACATTGGCTTTGCAGGCAATGGTGGCGGCCTGTTCGGAAGTACTGTGAAAGCGGGCAGAAGCCTTTTCGTGTAAGGCTTTCAGGTAGGTTGCTTCATGATATAAAAGCACCACCTCTTTTACTTTCTCTGCTATGCGTTCGTCATAAATGGTATCCGCACAAAAGGCATAGCTATTGGGTGGTGTGTTGGGAATGGTTACCCATTCGTTTTGGATAATCGACCCGTCTTTTGCTTCATAGTCCTGCCCATCTTTTAAACGGTCGTAGAAGGAAGCGGGTATATCGAACTTAGCTATCTTCTCTTTATTGATCTTGCGGGGTTTCTTTTTCTCGCGTATAATAAACCCCCTGCATTCTATGCGGTGGCGGGTGGCAAAACATTCTACTGAAAAGGTTTTCTCATCCGCAATCAGCCCGTCTTCCTCGAGTAAATGGAAATGTAGCGGGAAGGAGAGGGTAGAGTCGGCTACTTTCAATTGTAGCTCGATGATCTCTTTTAAAGGGGCGGGGGCATAAATATGCAGGTCATGTTCCCTGCCCAGGAGGCTCATGCTCGTTAATAGCCCGATGAGGCCAAAATAATGATCGCCATGCAGGTGGGAAATAAAAATATGGTTGATCTTACTACGGCGTATTTTGTATTTGCTGATCTGCATTTGAGTGCCTTCGCCACAGTCTATCAGTAATAACTGGTCATTTAGGGTAACTACCTGTGCGGTCGGATGCCTGTCATATGCCGGTAATGCTGAATTATTGCCTAAAATGGTTACACTAAACATGAATCGCAGGGTGATTTGTAGTAAGACAAATGGAGGGGAATTTAGCTGCGCGGGAGGCCTGTATATGCCTACTCCCCGGTATCAAATTCCACGTCGTCGGTATCAAGTAGTTCACGCTCAATCTCTTCCATTTGCAGAATGTCCCAGGCCTCACTTTCGGTAGGAGTGACATTCAGGAGGTCAGTCAGTTCCAATTTGTCAAAAACAGCCTCTACTTCGGGTTTTAGCTCACAAATCACAAAGCTGGCACTATTCTCATAAAACCCTTGCTGTAACTGGGTTATAGCCGTTGCTACGCTATCGTCAATGCCCGAAACGGGTTGTAAGTTAAGGATTACGTTTTTGGGAGATATATTCAGTAAATTTGTGCAGGTTGCAACGAGTTCTGCGGTCATATTGTCATAGATATGGGGTTCAACTGGCGTTACAACAGTAAATTTTTCCTTGGTATCAATTTTGACTTGCATTGGTAGATTACGTTTTCATTAACAGTTGTGCATAAAAGCACTTCGACATAGGTCAAAAATATTCGTTATAATTGTATTGTACCTTTTTAATTAGAAGATCATGGATAATAATTTTTCAGCTCAAGTAAAGGAGATTATTTCCTTTAGCCGCGAGGAGGCTTTGCGGTTGGGAAATGATTTCATCGGCACAGAACATTTGTTGTTAGGATTAATCAGGGATGGTGAGAACACTGCGATTAAAGTGCTTAAACAATTAAATGTTGATTTGTACGAATTAAGAAAAGAAATAGAACTGGCAGTTAAGGACAAAACGGGTAAAAACATTGCTAACATCAACAGCCTGCCGCTCACCAAGCAAGCTGAAAAAGTAATACGTGTAACTGTTTTAGAGGCGAAGGCATTAAAGAGTCCACTGGTAGAAACAGAACATTTAATGCTGAGTATCTTAAAAAACAAGGAAAACATTGCTACCCAGATACTGAACCAGTTTGATGTGGATTACGACATTTTCAGGAACGAGTTGGGTATGGTAGGCAGTACTGCCTCACCACGCAGCGAGTTCACCGATGAGAATGACGATGATTTTGATGAGGAAAAGCGTGGCAGCGGCTACCAGCAGCAACGTGCAGGTGGCGCCGGCAAGCAAAATCCCAATGCCAAGAGTAAAACACCCGTTCTGGATAATTTCGGAAGGGATATTACCAAGATGGCAGAAGCGGGTACACTTGATCCTATTGTAGGCCGTGAGCAGGAAATAGAGCGTGTATCGCAAATCCTCTCCCGCCGTAAGAAAAACAACCCGATCCTGATAGGTGAACCTGGTGTTGGTAAAACTGCGATCGTAGAAGGTTTGGCCCTTCGTATCGTGCAACGCAAAGTGAGCCGCGTGTTGTTTGACAAACGTGTGATCTCTCTTGACCTCGCAGCCCTGGTAGCAGGTACCAAGTATCGTGGCCAGTTCGAGGAAAGGATGAAAGCCATCATGAATGAACTCGAGAAGAACAGGGATGTGATCCTGTTTATCGATGAGATCCATACCATTGTTGGTGCCGGTGGTGCCAGTGGCAGCCTGGATGCATCCAATATCTTTAAACCAGCTTTGGCAAGGGGCGAACTGCAATGCATTGGCGCTTCTACACTGGATGAGTACAGGATGTATATCGAGAAAGATGGCGCATTAGACCGTCGTTTCCAGAAAGTAATTGTGGAACCACCAAGTGTGGAAGAAACTATACAGATCCTCACTAACATCAAAAGCAAATACGAAGACTATCACAATGTAAATTATGATGAGGCTGCAATTGATGCCTGTGTGAAGCTGAGTGACCGGTATATGACGGACAGGTTATTGCCTGATAAAGCGATTGATGTATTGGATGAAGTGGGCGCAAGGGTTCACCTGAAGAACATCAATGTACCTGAGTCTATCGTAGAACTGGAAAAACAAATAGAAGAGGTTAAGAACGAAAAGAATAAGGTAGTAAAGAGCCAGCGCTTTGAAGAAGCGGCTGCTTTACGTGATAAAGAAAAACGCCTGGGTGAGGAACTGGAAAGTGCCAAGAATGCCTGGGAAGAAGAGAGCAAGAACAAACGCTACCCTATTACAGAAGAGCATATTGCGGAAGTAGTGAGTATGATGACGGGTATTCCTGTTAAACGTATGGTGCAGGCTGAAACAGAAAAGCTGCGTCGTATGGCAGAAGATATGAAGGGTATGGTAATAGGACAGGAGGATGCCATCAGCAAGGTTACCAAAGCGATCCAGCGTAACAGGGTGGGATTGAAAGATCCAAAGAAGCCTATTGGTACTTTTATCTTCTTAGGACCTACCGGTGTTGGTAAAACAGAATTGGCAAGGAGCCTGGCGAGGTATATGTTCGATAGTGAAGATGCGTTGATCCGCATTGACATGAGCGAATACATGGAGAAGTTTACTGTTAGCCGTTTGATTGGCGCCCCTCCCGGTTATGTAGGTTATGAAGAGGGTGGCCAGTTAACTGAAAAGGTTCGTCGCAAACCATACAGTGTAATCCTGTTGGATGAAATTGAAAAGGCGCACCCGGATATCTATAACATCCTGTTACAGGTATTGGATGATGGCCAGTTAACAGATGGATCAGGCCGTAAGATAGACTTTAAGAATACCATGATCATCATGACCAGTAATATTGGTGTTCGCCAGTTAAAAGAGTTTGGTGATGGCGTTGGTTTTGCTACCGCAACCCGTGTTCAAAACCAGGATGAGAATAACAAGGCAGTGATTGAAAAAGCACTGAAACGTACGTTCTCTCCAGAGTTCCTGAACAGGATTGATGATGTGATCATCTTTAACTCATTAACCAAAGAAAACATCTTTAGTATCATTGATATCCTGATGAAGGGTGTAACTAAAAGGCTTGCAAATCTTGGCTTCTCGTTAGAGTTAACACCAGCGGCCAAAGACTTTATAGCCGATAAGGGTTATGACTCGCAATTTGGTGCAAGGCCATTACACAGGGCTATTCAGAAATACCTGGAAGATCCTTTGGCAGAAGAGATACTGAATATGAGCGTGAAAGACGGTGATATCCTGGTAGCTGATCTTGATAAAGAAAACAGCAAGATCACTTTTGAATTAAAGAAGAAGGAAGAAGCAGAAAGTGCGAGTGTATAAATAGCATAATGGATTCGACTATAGATAAAAAAATCCCATCGTAATGATGGGATTTTTTGTTTATCTACTTTCCCCATCGATAGGTGGTAATGTCTAATCCTGCGAGGTCTAAGACCCTGTCAACCACGGTGGCAGCCAATTCCTCTATTGTTGCCGGAAGGCTGTAGAAAGAGGGGCTTGCCGGGCAAATAATGCCACCTGCCAAAGTAACCGTTTCCATATTCCGGATATGGATGAGATTATAAGGGGTATCCCGTACCATCAGTATTAATCTTCTTCTTTCCTTTAAAATAACGTCGGCTGCCCTTGTTACCAGGTCGTCGCTTACACCACTGGCTATACGCCCCAGGGTGCCCATACTGCAGGGGGCTACGATCATGATATTATACCGGCCCGAGCCGGAGGCAAAAGGGGCTGAAAAGTCGTGTTTATCAACGAATTGTACATTATAATCTTTATAGGAATCATTGCCCAGTTCTGTTTGCCACACTTCTTTGGCATTATTGCTCATTACTACCCGCAATTCCTCCCATTGTTGATTGATTAACAATAACTTATCTAATAATACTTTTGCATATACGGAGCCGCTTGCACCGGTAATGGCTAATACAATCCTATTGCCCATCGGGAAATCTTTTTTTAATCTGAAGCAAATGTAGTCCTGAAAAAGTTACCACCATATTTCCGGCTGGCGGGGAGTGGCTGAGGCGAGCTAATTAGGTGAGGATGAATAATTTAAGGTTATAAAATCAGCTAAAAACACACGTGAACAGGATGTGGATAAATTAAATAAAAACCAAATTTCTGCACTTACTTGATAAAATTACGCGAAAGGTTATTATCTTTACCTCGGTTTTTCATAGGATATTGGATTTTAAAACGGGGCTGGATGTTTATCCTGGCCCTTTTTTATTTTATATACCCTATCTTTTTATAGCTGCTTTTAGAAGAGTGTTTGTACCCCGTAAGCCAATCGTAACTCGTGTTGTAATAGCCATTTCTTACGCCATAACCCGCCCGAATAACCAGTAAGTTCACGGTTACTACCTATTACCCTGTGACAAGGAACTATGATGGCTATTTTGTTTTTGCCGTTGGTGCTGGCGGCTGCGCGGATTACCTTGGGATCGCCTAAGCGTTTGGCGAGATCCATATAACTGATGGTTTTACCAAAGGGGATATCCAGAAGCTGGCCCCATACTCTTTGTTGGAAATCTGTGCCCTCCTGGTATACGGGCACATCGAATTGTTTTCTCCTTCCCTGGAAGAACTCGATGAGTTGTTCCGTACAGTGATGTATTACATCGCTGATTCCGGGTTCTCCATGGGCTATCTGGTCTTTGTTATCAACGAAGCTTAGCTCCGTGATATAATGGTCGTTGCCGCCAATTTTAAGCAGGCCAACGGGGCTTTCATAATATGTGTAATAGGGTTCCATTAGCCAATTAGCTGACCATCTTGCGTGGTCTTATCAGGCCGTAGTAAGATCACCTCCTTATTTTCATCGTACACACCTAAAACAAGGCATTCACTGAAAAAGTTAGCAATCTGCTTCCTGGGAAAATTTACTACTGCCACTATCTGCTTACCAACCAGCTCCTCCTTGCTGTAATGATGCGTTATTTGCGCAGAGGATTGCTTTATACCCAAAGGTCCAAAATCTATTGAAAGCTGGTAAGCAGGCTTCTTCGCCTTTGCAAAATCATTTACAGAAATGATCGTTCCTGTTCTTATTTCTATCTTCTCAAAATCATTCCATGTAATCTCCATAAAAAAAGCCTTGAACAATTCAAGGCTTTAAGATAGGAGTAATTTTTTATTTTGAGTAACTTCTTATAAATCAGTCCTGTTTTTCCTGCTTTTCCATGGATTAATCTAACAGGTCGGCCAGTTCCATAAGCTCTCTTTGCTTGTATTGATTGGAAGCAAGGTCAAAACATTTGCTTAACTCTTCCAGGAGGATCTGGATGGTTCGTTTGTGGCTGATGGGTTTGTAATAGGAGGCAGTAGGAGGTACAGAGATCCTTTTAAAATAGTTCTCGATATCGTTATGGGAATATGCCTGCCCGGTAGTAGCATCTACAAAGAAATGTATTTTGTTTTGCGGATGCCCGATATAGGTAGACGCATCATAATCGCTGTGATAAAATGCGATGATGAATTGTTTGGGAATATTGATGATGCGGGCATTGATATCCAGCAGGTCGCACATTACCTGGTAAATAATGCCATTGCTTAGGGCATTGCCTTTGCGGGTGGCGAGTACTTTATGGATAAAGAAGTCGTCCGGGTTATTATACGCTACTTCTGTGCCCTTTAGGTTGTAGTAATTGTAGATGATGCTGGTTAATACGTTGGCTTGCTCCAGGGGCGTTAAAAAGCTGTTTAATTCCAGCCATACATTGCGCCTGATCTTTTCAATGTCCTGTAATACAGGTGTGGTATGCAGATCGGGATATTGGTATTTGGATACCAGTAGGGCTCCAAACAGCAGGTCGTGGTAAGCACTGTCACGCCACTCGGTAAGGTCATTCTTGAGATCAGTAAAATGCAACCGGTGGATCAGTAATTCTATCCGTTCCTGTATGTCTTCGCTTAATGTGTTTTCCCAGAGATTCTCCAGGTTGGGGATAATCGCTTTGCCAAAATGCACGATACGCTCGGAAACCGTGTAATACACTTCCTCATCGGGATCGTCGATGAGGGTAAACAGTGCGTTTATTTCCTTCGTTTGTTGCATAGCGTGGGGTGAGTAGCCATAACGGATGGTTATCCATCGTTACGACACCAAACTAAGCAAAAAATAATAACATTAACAACTGTATTTATTCTATTGCTGTGGAAATATAAATTAATATGCTGATACAATCTTTTAAGGCTGGGTTCGTTGCGCCGCCTGTTTTTCCCGAATTAACAATTCTACCTCGATTTTAAAAGATATCTTGCGGCCTCAAACCTGCTATTAAATTTTTACAATGAGTACTTCTCTTATACCCAAATTCCCCGCTGTTAAAAACTCTTTGCATACAGAGTTGCGTAACCGTGTACAGGAATATTTTGATACAAAGGGTATCAATGCAACCGGTAATCCACAGCTTTTTACAAAAGCCATCATCATGGTGATCGCTTTTGCGGTGATCTATATTCAGCTGATGATATGGACGCCGGTATGGTATATCGGGGTAGCAGAATGTGTGGTGTTGGGTGGTATCATTGCGGCGATTGGTTTTAACGTAATGCACGATGGCAGCCACGGCAGCTTTAGCGAATACAAATGGGTAAACAAACTGGCAGCTACTTCTATCAACCTGTTAGGTGCCAACCATTTTATGTGGAACATGAAACACAACATGATCCATCATAGCTTTACCAATGTGGATGGTGTGGATGATGATATTGAAATTGGTTTCCTTATGCGGATGGCTCCTTCACAGAAGCGCTATAAAATGCATCGTTTCCAGCATTTCTATTTCTGTTTTTTGTATATGCTGCTGTATGTGTTCTGGATCTTCTTTTCTGACTATAACAAATATTTCTCCCGGAGAATTGGTGCGATGCCTTTAAAGAAGATGACCCTGAATGACCATTTTGCTTTCTGGGGCGTTAAGGTGTACCACGCGGCTGTGTTTATCCTGATACCTATCCTTACGGTGGGCTGGCTGGCCTGGCTGGTAGGGTTCCTTACCATGAGCGTTGTAGCCGGGTTTGTACTGAGTATCGTTTTCCAACTGGCACATACGGTAGAGCATACAGAATTCCCGGTAGCAGATGTTGAAACCAATAAACTGCCTGATGAGTTTGCTGCTCACCAGATAAAAACAACAGCCAATTTTGCTACCAAGAACAAACTGGTTAGCTGGTTGGTAGGTGGACTGAATTTCCAGATAGAACACCACCTGTTCCCTAAAATATCACACGTACATTATCCCGCTATCAGCGATATTGTAAGGGCTGTTTGCAGGGAATACCAGTTACAATACATTGAATTCCCTACTACCCGTAAGGCAATTGTAGCGCATGTGCGGTTTTTGAAGCAGATGGGGAAATACGACTAGAGTTGTGAGTTTCTATGAGTATAATTTTAAAGAGCGGCTTCGAAAGAAGCCGCTCTTTTTTATGCGTTGTGTTGTGTTGTTTGGGGTGGGGGTTATTTCGCTGCTTTCTTGGGCGCAGCCTTCTTTGCAGCGGCTTTTTTAGCGGCTGCTTTCTTGGCCGGTGCTTTGGTTTTCTTGGTGAAAGCATCGGGTACCTGCTCTACGATCATTTTCTTTATCTCTTCAAGGTCCACTGTAACTAGGTCTTCTGCAGCGTATTTGGTACCATCTGCTTTACGGCCCAGCTTCAGCATCTTTTTACCAAACTTGATAAAGGGACCCCAACGGCCATTTTCGATAGAGATCTTTTCATCGGGCCAGTTTTGAATATAGCGGTTGGCTTCTTTGTCCAGTTTCTTTTCTATCAGTTCATTGATATCCTGTTGGGAGAGTGCGTCGAAATTGTATGCCCTTGGAATATTAATGAACATATCGTTCCACTTGATAAAAGGACCGAAACGGCCTTTGCCCTTGGTAACGGGCTTCTCTTCATAATATCCGACAGGCGCGTCGGCTTTTTGCTTGTCGTTGAGGAGTTCTATGGCTCTTGCCAACTCCATTTCGTGGAGGTCTTCGCCTTTGGGGATGGAAATAAACTGTTCGCCCCATTTGATGTAAGGCCCAAATCTTCCCACGTTTACGGATACCTCTAATCCTTCATATTCTCCTATTGTACGCGGTAAAGCAAACAGGGCCATTGCTTCATCGTAAGTGATGGTTTCAATGCTCTGGTTGGCTTTTAAACGGGCAAAACGGGGCTTTTCTTCGTCTTCTGCATTGCCGATCTGGACCATGGGGCCATAACGGCCCATACGGGCGATCACCCTTTTACCGGTGGTAGCATCGGTACCCAGTTCGCGTTCGCCTTTGGCGCGTTCTGCTGTTTCGAGCGTGGTTTCAATATTGGTATGGAATGGCTTATAAAAGCCATCGATCATGGTGTTCCATTTGATCTTTCCTTCTGCTATTTCATCAAACTCCTCTTCAATCTTTGCAGTAAAGCCAAAGTCCATCACTTTCTGAAAATGTTGTTTCAGGAAGTCGGTTACTACCATACCCAGGTCGGTAGGGAAGAGCTTGGCTTTTTCAGCGCCGGTATTCTCGGTAATAACGGTTTTCTCGATGAGATCGTGCTTGTTGAGCCTGAGGATATTCACCTGGCGTTGTACGCCTTCCTTGTCGCGCTTTTCCACGTAATTACGCTTCATGATGGTGGAAATGGTAGGCGCATAAGTAGACGGGCGGCCGATGCCCAGTTCTTCCAGTTTTTTCACCAGCGAAGCTTCCGTATAGCGGGGAGCGGGGCGGGTAAACTTTTCTGTAGCGGTCATTTCTTTGAACTCCAGTTGCTGACCCACGGTTAAAGGGGGTAACATGCCTTCTGTATCCTCTTCTTCTCCTTCGTCCTTGCCTTCGAGGTATACTTTCAGGAAGCCGTCGAATTTCATTACTTCACCGGTTGCAGTGAGTATGTCTTTATTGGTAGAAATGTCAATTTTAGCGGTGGTTT
>Ga0207856_1000200_pt1 | contig 12504 bp, 12 predicted proteins | sample LuqExpMetageno21_FD_187779 | JGI IMG/M metagenome (GOLD analysis project Ga0207856, IMG submission 187779) | Tropical forest soil microbial communities from Luquillo Experimental Forest, Puerto Rico - Sample 21 (SPAdes) | ecosystem: Environmental > Terrestrial > Soil > Tropical forest ... | reverse complement strand
GCCTGCCTTCTTCAAAAGGAATTCCGCCGGCGATCAATTCCTGTTTGTAATTGTCCTTGATCGTTCCTCCATCGCTTACAAAAACCTCGTACCCTTTTTGCAACCCCAATAACGCAGCGCCTACGCCACTTTCTCCACCACCCAGTACTACCAGCCGGTGCCTGCTATTATTGGTATCGTTCTGCTTTATATCCATGCTACCGTTCTATCTTATCTTCAATGTTATAATACTAAACACCACACAGATCAGGGTAATGATCCAGAAGCGCATGGCTATCTTACTTTCATGAAACCCCTTTTTCTGGTAATGATGGTGCAAGGGACTCATGAGCAAGACTCGTCGGCCCTCTCCATATTTCTTTTTGGTGTATTTGAAATAACTTACCTGGATGATCACGCTTAACAACTCTACCAGGAACACACCGCAGAAAATAGGGATCAGTAATTCTTTACGAACAATGATGGCCAGCGATGCGATGATGCCTCCCAATGCAAGGCTACCGGTATCGCCCATAAACACCTGGGCGGGATAGGCATTGTACCATAGAAACCCGATACAAGCCCCTACAAATGCCCCAATAAAAATGCTCAGCTCGGCCATATTGGGTATATAGAGTATGTTGAGGTATTCCGCTACCCTGAAGTTGCCGCTTACATATACAAATATGCCGATACAACCTCCTATCAGTGCGCTTACACCTGCTGCCAGTCCATCCAGCCCGTCAGTGATATTGGCACCATTCGATACGGCAGTAATAATGAACGTAACTGCTATGATGTAGACTACCCATGTATACTTTTCTGCGCCTGGCCCAATCCAGCTGATCAGTTTACTATAATTGAACTCATGGTTCTTTACAAAAGGAATGGTAGTGATGGGGGTATGCACTCTTGCGAAGTGATGTTCCTTGCCATCAAAGATGCGGATGGTATCCCCGATCAAACGTTCCCCTTTTCTCAGAACACTATCTGCCACAATATTCTTGGGCGTATATATTTCCCGCTGCACTTCTACACTGTTACTGAAGTATAGTGTGGCACCGATAATGATCCCTAATCCTACCTGGCCTATTATTTTAGATTTACCTGCCAGGCCATCACTGTCCTTTTTCTTATAGGTTTCACCCTTTGCCTGTGCGGCTCTTCTTGCCTTGATCTTAAAGTAATCATCCAGGAATCCTATAATACCAAGCCATACCGTGGTTAAGATCATCAGGCGTATATATACCTTGTTCAAATTAGCGAACAACAAAGTAGGGATGAGTATACCTAATATGATAATGATCCCACCCATAGTAGGCGTACCCTTTTTTTGTTGTTCTCCTGCCAGGCCAAGATCGCGAACGCTCTCGCCTAACTGTTTGCGCTTTAGAAATAAGATAATGCGTTTGCCAAATACAGTAGTAATGATCAGCGACAGTATTACCGCCAGTGCAGCACGAAACGTGATGTACTGAAACAGGCCTGCCCCGCTGAAATGGAACTGTTGTTTTAGCCAGTTAAATAAATGGTATAGCATATTGGGTATTGGTTAGTGGTAACACTGTTATCTTATTTACTTTATTTCCCCAGCAATTCAAACATTTCCCTTACTACTTCTTTATCATCGAAATGGCTTTTTACGCCATTAATGTCCTGGTACTTTTCATGTCCCTTACCTGCTACCAAAATGATATCCTCGCTATTGGCCAGGCTTACGGCTGTTTTAATGGCTTCTCTCCTGTCTGCTATCGTGATCGTTTTTCTCCTGCCTGCGCTATCCAACCCGGCTTCCATGTCTTTCAGGATGGCCATAGGGTCTTCTGTTCTTGGATTATCGCTGGTAAGGATTACTTTATTACTGAATTCCGAAGCCGTTTTTGCCATAATGGGGCGTTTGGTTTTATCCCTGTCGCCACCACAGCCTACTACGGTTATTACCTGCTCGTGGCCCTTGCGTAATTTTTTGATAGTGGCCAGTACATTCTCCAAAGCATCGGGGGTATGCGCATAATCCACAATACCTATTATCAACTGGTTACTGATGATATAATCAAACCTGCCTTCTGCACCACTCAGCATACTAAGCGTAGTTAGTACCGTGTTTTTATCTTCACCCAGGCAAATGGCTGCACCATATACTGCGAGTAAATTATACGCGTTGAATTCACCAATTAAACGGAAGTGTACTTCTATATCATTCACCATCATTTGTAAACCGGTGAGTGCATTGTCCAGGATCTTCCCTTTAAAATCAGCTGCCGTTTTCAGACTATAGTAATAGGTTTTAGCCAATGTATTCTGCAGCATCACTTCTCCACGTTTGTCGTCCCTGTTAGAGATGGCAAATGCTGTAGAAGGTAAATCGTCAAAGAACTTTTTCTTAACCCTTATATACTCTTCGAATGTTTTATGATAGTCCAGGTGGTCATGCGTGATATTACTAAACAACGCACCGGTAAATTGTAACCCGGTAATGCGGTGCTGGTGAATAGCATGACTGCTGCATTCCATAAACACATGTGAACAGCCTTCGTTTACCATCCTCCGCAGCAAGGCATTTAAGCTCACGGCATCAGGGGTTGTATGTGTAGCCGGGATCACTTCGCCGGCAATCTGGTTCTGCACTGTACTGATCAGCCCGCACTTGTAACCCAGCTGGGAAAACAATTTGAAGAGTACTGTTGCAATAGTAGTTTTACCATTGGTGCCGGTAACACCTACCAGTTTTATTTTCAAAGAAGGCTCTTCATAAAAATTATGCGCCATATAGGCTACTGCCTCGTGCGTATTGTTTACCTGTATATAAGTAACACCTTCTTCTTTTACTGGCGGTAATGTTTCACACACAATGGCAACCGCACCCAGTTCAATCGCCTTTTCAATGAACGAATGGCCATCGCTTTTTTCGCCCCTGATGGCTACGAATACAGAGCCTGCCCCAACTTTTCTTGAGTCGATCTGTATATCGTTTACTTCTATAGCCGTACTACCCTGCACTTGTTGCAAGTGAACCTTATACAATATGTTTTGCAGTATTGGCATAATCGTTAATTCAGTTCTACATTTACCATTTGACCCCTGGCTACCAGTTGCCCGGCGCCAATGGATTGATCTGTTACTTTTCCTTTACCCTTTGCATTTACTTTCAGTCCCATATTCTCGCACAGGTATAGTACATCTTTTAAACCCATCCCTTTTAACTGGGGCATGGTTCTGTTCTCTACTTTTCTATCGGCCAGGGAAATCTTCCCGTTGCTGCCACTGATGCTTACCCAATCATTGGCCCGGTTACCGGAATCCTTGTAGTGTACCTCCAGCTTATTCATTACCTGCTGTATATCTGTTTTACTACCGGCATAGTTAAAAAAGCTACTATCCTTTCCCTTTACAGGAGTGGCCACATACTGGCTTTGTTTTACATAGGTGGTGTATAACCGATCTGCTATTTCCTTGAATACTGGTCCTGCCACAGAAGCTCCATAGTGTAAAACCGCATGTGGTTTGTTCTTGATCACCACTACGCAGGTGTATTGCGGATCGTTGGCAGGGAAAAAACCGGCAAAAGACGTTTGGTATATTTTATCAGCATAGCTGGTATTGGCATCTGCTACCAGGGCAGTACCTGTTTTACCGGCTACCTTGTATTGTGACCCTTTGAATAAGCTATAGCCTGTTCCATCTGGTTCATTACAAACGCCTTCCAGGCATTCTTTTACCTGCTTCAGGGTGGCCTCGCTACACACCTGATCGCTTATGATCCTGGGTGCAAATTCTGTTACGGTGGCACCTTCATCTTTTATCGCACTTACCAGGTAAGGCCGCATCATTACACCGTTATTGGCGATCGCATTATACAATGTGGCTGTTTGCAATGGCGTAACGGCTATGTTATACCCAAAAGCCATCCAGGGCAAAGTAGTGGCACTCCAGTATTTGCTTCCGGGTTTATAGATAACGGGGTTACGTTCCCCTGTTATATCAATACCGGTTAAAGTATCCATATGCAGCTGGTGCAAACGACGAATGAACTGGCTGGGAGTACTACCATAATAAGTAGTGGCCAATTTGGCCATACCCACATTGGAGCTTAATTCAAACGCCTGCTTTACCGTTACATTCGTGTTAATGTGTTGCTCATCATCCACAACCGTTCTATCAAAGATCTTCCAGCTGCCACCCTCTATATTGATCATCTGGCCAAGCGTAACCTTTTTATCTTCCAGTAAGGAGATCATGGTTGCCAGCTTAAATGTGGAACCGGGCTCTGATGGTGTAATGGCGTAATTAAAATCTTCATAGTAATTGCCGTCGGTTCCTTTGCCTAAATTGGCGATGGCTTTTACCTTACCCGTTTTCACTTCCATTACAATCGCACAACCATGTTCCGCATCGTTGTTTACCATCATCTTCATGAGTGCGTTCTCTGTTATCTCCTGTATAAAAACATCGAGTGTTGTTACAATGTCTTTCCCGTTTTCAGGTTCTACCTGGTAATCATCTACCGGTACACTTACACCCCCGGCTATATACCTTACCAACCGGTTACCACTCTTTCCTTTCAACACGCTATCGTATGTTTTTTCCAATCCTATCTTTTGGGCATTCTCTCTATCAATACCTACTATTCTCTTTGCAAAGAGTTTAAAAGGATTTAAACGGATCGTTTTATCGTCAGTAATAAAGCCACTCTTATTTCTCCCCAACCGAACCAGTGGCAATGTTTTTAATTGCTGGTACTGGCGGTAAGAGATATTCTTTTCCAGGGGGAAATACCTGTCCATTGATCTATACCCTTGCTGGAGCAGGTGTTTGTATTCTCCTGCACTCCTATCATTAAACAACTGGCTTAGCCCATAACTCAGTGAGTCCAGGTTTTCCCTGAAACGCTGGCCGGTTTTTTCCCGTAGGCCATCTGCTGCGAAATCGATATAGACATCAAACTGCGGGATACTGGTACTAAGCATTTGCCCATCTTCACTATAAATCGTTCCTCTTTCCGCATCCACCTCTTCTATTTTCTGGTGAAGGCTATCACTCATGGCCCGCCAGTATTTTCCCTGCACCTGTTGTATATAAAATGCTTTACCGAATATGATGAGACATACCACTACCACAGCTATATAGCTGAGATACACGCGCCATAGTATGTCTTTTTTCACGTCCATCATTGGTCTAAACCTTTTGCACTATTCAGTTTCTTTATTCGTGGGTGTTTCCAGCGGTAGCCGCTGTGGTACATCCTTGCTTATCTTTAAACCCAGTGGCTCTACTGCCTTCATTACCTGCATCTCTTCACTTTTAAACATCACTTCGCTCTTCAATGTTTTGTATTCGTACTGCAGGTCCTTTAACTCTTTTTGTGTTTTATTGATATTGCGTATCGTTTTATCTGCCATGTGGCCATTGGCTATGTATACTATTGCCAACACGCTGAGGAACAGGAAGAAGTTGATATTCTTTGTGATCCACTGCCCGTTGTTAAAGCCTTTTAGAAAAGACCTTTTTGGCTTAGTACTTTTATTGGTATTGATGGCCTGGTCTGTCATCGGTAAACAATACGCTTTATATAAACTGGTTCTATAATCTTGTTTGTATTTGCCCGTACCTATACCTTCTCTGCTGTTCTTAGTTTGGCACTCCGGCTCCGGGTGTTTCTTTTGAGTTCCTCTTCACTGGCTGTTACCGGTTTTTTGGTAACAGGCTTCCATTGGGTTTCCTTCTGTGTTATTGCAAAGGGGTTATCATCTTCCTCTTCAAAATCGCCATTCTTAAAAAAGTTCTTTACCAGCCTGTCTTCCAGCGAGTGGAAGGTGATAATAGCGGCTCTTCCGCCGGGCTTCACTATTTCATTTAACTGTAGCAACATTTCTTTTAAAGCACCCATTTCATCATTTACCTCTATTCGCAAGGCCTGGAATACCTGTGCCAGGTATTTATTGGGATTCCCTTTTACTACAGGGCTGATCAGCGATTTGAACTGGATGATGGTTTGTACCGGCATAAACTTTCGTTGCTGTACAATGTGTTTAGCCAATGTTTTTGCATTGGTTACTTCGCCATATTGTTCAAAGAGCTTGTGCAATTGCAACTCGGTGTAACCGGCAATAATTTCTGCAGCATTGAGCTGTTGCCGCTGATCCATCCGCATATCGAGGGGGCCATCAAACCGAATAGAGAACCCTCTCTCCCCTTCGTCAAACTGGTGACTGCTTACGCCCAGGTCGGCCAGCACACCATCTACCTGTGTTATTTTGTGCAGGCGCAAAAAGCGTTGCAGGTAACGGAAGTTCTGCGGCACAAAAACAACACGCGAATCATCCGGCAGGTTTTTGGCAGCATCTGCATCCTGGTCAAAAACAACCAACCTACCCGCCTCATTTAGCTTTTGTAATATTCCCCGGCTATGCCCACCGCCACCAAACGTGCAGTCTACATATATACCGTTGGGTACTATCTGTAAAGCATCGATCGTTTCGTTAAACAAAACGGGTATATGGTATTCAAACGCCGGTTGCCCGTGATTGAAGGAAGCATCACTATCGTTTGTATTCTTTTCAGTCATCCGTGTTTGTTTATAACCCACCGTTATTACCTGTCATCACCTCTTTTGCGAGATCGCTAAAAGCATCTGATGAAAAATCGTCAAAGAGCTGTTTGTATTTCTCTGCATCCCATATCTCAAACCGGTCTATTGCAGCAGCCAGTACAATATCTTTTCCTAAGGAAGCAAACTCTTTCAGGGGCTGAGGCAGTAGCATACGACCCGCAGAATCCAACTCCACTTCTGTTGCGCCACCCAGGAACTGGCGCCTGAACTGCCTCACTTTGGGGTCAAAATCATTTAGCTGGCTAATTTTTGTAATGATCGTTTCCCAGCTTTTCAAGGGATAAAGGGTAAGACATTTTTCGAATCCACGGCTGAGGATGAAACGGGCTTCACCTTCCGGCAGCTGTTTTTTCAGGCCACCAGGCAACAGGAAGCGACCTTTCGCATCCACCGTAGCCTCATATTCGCCGTGAAAACCGTTCATTGGTGTGATTGTGGGATGAAATTACCATTTAATAACACAAAATAACACTTTTTCCCACTTTTAATGAAGATTTGGGCGGTTTGTATTTATCCACAAAATGTAGGGCGTGCAAAAGCAGCACTGTATTGGTTTTGAGCGGCTTAGGGAGTCGTTTTTACTGAATAAGATGTGAATTAGTGTTAATAACCCCTTAAAACCGTTGGTATCTGTGTGCTTTCGCGGTGGATTACGCTGGTTAACGGAGGGACGATATAAACGGAAAAGGCTGTTCGGGTATTGTTTACCTTTGCTGTTTTTTAAAGAAAATTATGCATCCAGGGCAATTATCTATTCTTGATTACACCTACGATTTACCTGCAGAACGTATTGCCTGTTATCCTTTGCCGGAGCGTGACAGCAGCAAATTATTGATCTATCGTAAGAGCGATATTAGCGAAACCATTTATACGCATCTTGATGATCATTTACCGGCCAATACGCTGATAGTATTTAACAATACCCGGGTTGTTGAGGCGAGACTCCTTTTTACAAAGGCTTCCGGGAGCACTATTGAGGTATTCTGTTTGGAGCCGCATGAACAATATGCAGATGTTACCACGGCCATGCTGCAAAAGGGGAAGGTTTTGTGGAAATGCCTGGTAGGTGGCGCAAAGAAGTGGAAGCCCGGGGAGTTGCTTACGCACTCTTTTAACGGGCCCGATGCTATGATTACGCTTACTGCAACGAAACTGGAACACCGGAGTGACCATTATATTGTTGAGCTAAGCTGGAGTGATACCACATTGAGCTTTGCGGAATTGTTGCATTTTGCGGGTTCCATTCCATTACCGCCTTATTTAAACCGGGGCGCGGAGGAGAAGGATAAAGAGACCTATCAAACCATTTATGCGAAGCACGATGGATCGGTAGCAGCGCCTACGGCCGGATTGCATTTTACAACGCAATTATTGGATAAACTATCCGCTAAACAGATAGAGGCTGCTTATGTTACCCTGCATGTTGGTGCAGGTACTTTTAAGCCTGTTAAGGCCGCTACCATGCAGGAGCATGATATGCACGCGGAGTTTATTGATGTGAACCTGGCTACCATTCAGCAGTTAATTGATCGTATTGACGGGACCATTGTGGCTGCCGGGACCACTTCATTAAGGACCATAGAGACCTTGTATTGGATGGGTGTGAAACTGGGGGAACAACTACGGTTAAAAGCGCCCGGGACTGTTACAATAAAAACTATTAGTATTCACCAATGGGATGCCTATGAACTACCTCAGGATGTACCTGCAGCTATAGCGTTGCAAAACCTGGTGAACTGGATGCAACAGTATACTATTGAAAGATTGGTGACCAAAACACAGATCATCATTGCGCCGGGTTATTCCTTACGGGTTGCTAAAGGGTTGCTTACTAATTTTCACCAACCACAATCCACTTTATTGCTGCTGGTTGCCGCTATAACAGGTAATGACTGGAGAAGAATATATGATTATGCACTGGACAATCAATTCAGGTTCCTGAGCTATGGGGATGGAAGCCTGCTTTGGAAGGATTAATTGTTACTGTTGGGGCTATACCTCTGCCAATGGCATTTCTATAGTAAAGGTGCTTCCTTTACCCAATACACTGTCTACCCTGATCCTGCCTTTGTGTGCGTCGATCACGGTTTTTACATAACTCATACCCAGGCCAAAGCCTTTTACATTATGTACATTACCAGTATGGGCCCGGTAAAATTTCTCGAATACCCGTTTTACAGTTTCTTTACTCATACCGATACCATTATCTTCTACACCGATGACGAGGAATTTGTTGGAGCTATGTGTGGTAATACGTATCAGTACTTTATCACTGGAATATTTAATAGCGTTGTCAATTAAGTTGGATACAAGATTGGTGAAATGTATTTCATCTGCATCAATCAGGTCGTTCTTTGCGTTTAGAAATAGCTCTACCTTTCCTTCTTTTTCTTCTAATTGTAGCCTATAATTATCCAATACGTCTTTGATAATGGTATGCGCATGTAACTGTTTTAAGTTCAGCTTTAACTCCTGCTTTTCCATTAAGGCTGCCTGTAGTATTGTTTCCACATGCTTATTCATGCGCTTGTTCTCTTCCTTGATGATACCTGTGAAGTAGCCCATCTTTTCTTTGTCGTTCTGCACTTTTTCATTACGCACGGCATCGACCGCCAATGAAATGGTGGCGAGTGGCGTTTTGAATTCATGCGTCATATTGTTGATGAAATCGCTTTTGATTTCACTGAGTTTCTTTTGATTTAACAGTGTTTTGAGCGTAACATAAAACGCGGCAATGATTACCAGCATACATAATGCAGCACCGCCTATAATCCACCGCAATGAATTCCAAACCTGTTTCTTAAAATCAGGTGTTACGATGATAAGGTTTTCGAAGGGGCCTATGCTTTCGAGTTCATTGGCATTATCCGATACAATAGAAATGAAAACACGGCGATTATTTAAAGTATCCTCGTATTCTTTTTCAAAGCCATTGCTGTGCATTTCAAAATCGCCATTGGCATTGATGACGGCAAACTCGAATTTGAGATCACGGAGGTCTTCGGTATCGAATGCATTCCTGAGTTTATTGTATATTTCTACCTGTGAGTAGCGTTCTTCAACCAGAGGTGGTTTGGCCAGCCTGGAGAGATCACCAAATCTTGAGAGGCCAAGGCGTCTTGGTATTCTTATTACGTTGGCACCCCCGGTATTTTTACCAAGGTCAACGGCTACCATTGAGCCGGATTCTCTTACTTTATTGTATAACTGCCCTTGTCTTACCGTTAACAGGTTCTGTAACCATGATACCTGTAACCATATCAATCCTAATAAGGAGAGAGAGATCAATATAACAATGACAGGTAAAGTTTTCTTCATTGGCACAAATATAGTGTTAAGTATTACTGGTTAAACATGCCGGTTGTCAGGTTTACCAGCATTTTAACTTCGAGTTTTTTATTCGCGATTTATGCCTTAATTTTCAAGCATGGATGATATTATACCTGGTACGTTACTGATATCCGACCCATTTTTGAAGGATCCTAATTTCCTAAGAACAGTGGTTTTGGTGTGTGAGCATCAATTTGAAGGTAGTTTTGGCTTTGTTCTCAACAAACCTTACCAACAGCAGTTGGGGGACCTGATCAGCGACCTGGAGGGCAATCCTTTCCCGGTTTTTTATGGCGGCCCGGTACAGGTAGATACCATACATTTTTTGCATCAACGGCCTGATTTACTAACCGGTAGTATTGAGGTTACCAATGGTGTTTATTGGGGTGGAGATTTCGAGGAGGTAGTGGCACTGGTACAACAAAACCTTTTACAGCAGGGAGATATTCGCTTTTTTATCGGTTATAGTGGCTGGGGCGAAGGACAGCTGGAGGGTGAACTGAGAGGAAAAAGCTGGATTGCACGCCAGGCTACCAGGAAACTGGTTTTTCACAGGCAAGCCGAGCAGATATGGCGTGAAGCCTTAAAAGAGCTAGGCGGAGAATATGAAATGATGGTGAACTACCCTATAGATCCGCAGCTAAATTAAGTTGTACGTAATACGTTGCAAGTATACTAACAAAGCATCTATCATCTACTATTTATCGTTTTATCCAGCCAATCGAACACCCTTTTGTGAAATAGGGTGGGGTTGGTGATTTGCCGGTATATTGTTTCTCCTTTCTTACCCGTAAACTTTGCATAAGCACTTACATATTCAGGCTGCCCGGCCGATATTCCTGTTATTATATTCTTGCTGGTTGTTTCTGCATCGCAAAGGAGAACAGGACAGTTTACTTTTTCTATATGCCCTTCCAGATTGTATGTTTTGATGATAGAGAGGTACGCTTCTACTGAAGATGCACCATGTACTAATAATACTTTTCGTAACTCGTAACCACGAAGCGGGTGCCTGAGCGCCTGCCTGAATAAGGCATGAACTATTTTTTGTTTTAGCGGGTTGGTACTTTCCAGATCGTTTTTCAGACAGCCCGGCAGAATGCTTTCAACCGGTTCATAAAGGTTGTACTGTTCTGCGTCTGTAATACAGGCTTTAATGCGAGGTTCGCCGGCGGCGGCCCTTAATGCCAGGTATCCTCCAAATGCCAGGCCCATGATCGCTATCTTGTTCGTATGGGTATTGCCTGATAAAATGGTTTGATCTATTACTTTCTGTACCACCTGTTCCCAACCGGGTTGAAAGCCCATATTGTGTTTGAAGAGGGGGGCTCCCTGCCCGGGCCCTTCAAAACACAGGCAATGGTACCCGGCTTCCTGCACTGCTTTTACATGAGAAGTATATAGTTCTTCTATGGTACTATCATAGCCACCGGTGATGATCAACAATGGGTGTTCTTTATTATATGAAGGATAAAGACAAGCGGGTAATTGAATATCGTGGTAGGGAGCAGAAAAAAACAATGGCGGTATTTCCATTAATGCTGCTGCTTTTTTAAATGCACCTGTTTGTGCGTCATATGCACGTATTAGCGGCTCTACTATAGGTTGTTGTAACAGGAATGTATACGCAGTACGATAGTAATTGGCTGCGCGTAAAAAGGTTTGCCTGGCTATGATCGGTTGCCCGCTTAGAGCATATTGTTCTGCGAGTACAGATACATTATCAGCAGTGTCCATCCATTCATTATACCAGCTGCCTGTATCGGGCTCTTTTATCCTGATGGCTGTGCCCTGGCATTCAGGAATGCCAGCCTCATCATTCTGTATGGGAATAAGGGCACGTAAGAATTGTGTATTAAACAATTCGTCTCTAAAAGGAAGTTTCATGACAGGGACCGTATCGTTTTGGTGATAATTAGCAGCGGCTTATCCTTATGGCCGTTACAGATTAATACCAGTTGTTTGACCTTGCCAGCGTTTCAGGGTGTAGGCAATAAAGATAGGTAATCCCACGAAACAAAAATAAAATAAAAATAATGTGTTTGAAATCTGCAAGTGATCAACACATAACGCATTGTTTACTAAGAACAATGGCCTATATAAAATGCAAAAAGCCCTTGTTGTACAAAGGCTCTCCGCGACCGATACTCCCCTGTTTGTCGCATCGGATATGTTAAAAGGGGATATTGCTATCCCGCAATACCTGTATTGTTTTGTGCCTGTATAGCCATTAACCTGGCTATTGAATAGCCTGCTTCTTTAAACATTTGCTGAAACTCTACCGGGGTTACATTATACTTTTTGGCCCAATACGTAACTTCTTTTGACTGGTTGAAATTTACCTGGATGTTTTCGTTCACTTTTGCTTTTGTAACATTTGTCATACTAATCGTTTTTCAGATAGTTGCAAATGGTGTACCCTTTTTATACAGGCAGTATTTACCTGTTTATGGAAGAGGAATAGAGTAAAATAATCCACAACTGTACTGGTAATTGCAGCAGCATTTAAGCTTTGCCAAAAAAGAAGATATTGGCAGGGAGGCCTTCATTCTTAAATGTGAGTGGTTTAATATCCAGCAATTTGA
>Ga0207856_1000196_pt1 | contig 12622 bp, 11 predicted proteins | sample LuqExpMetageno21_FD_187779 | JGI IMG/M metagenome (GOLD analysis project Ga0207856, IMG submission 187779) | Tropical forest soil microbial communities from Luquillo Experimental Forest, Puerto Rico - Sample 21 (SPAdes) | ecosystem: Environmental > Terrestrial > Soil > Tropical forest ... | reverse complement strand
CCCCGCCGTAGCCGAACTCGATGTCGAAGTTGGACGGCGAACGCACGTAGAACGATGTCATGCGATCGTTGGTGTGCTGCCCCAGGGTGGCGGTCTGCACAAAGCCGTGTTGTTGCATCCGGTCGATCGCGCGGCCGACCTCGGGCAGGTCCTCGACCTCGACCATCACATGCACGCAGCCACTCTCCACCGGGAAGCCGGCCACCGCCAGACTATGGTGGCGACCATTGGTGCAATGCAGGAAGTCGATGGACAGCACGACGCCTTCGTTGCCGGGCACAGGCATGCGGTACATGTCCGACAGGCCGAACCCCATCACATCGCGCAGGAAGGCGATGGTGGGCTCCCAGTTCGGCGCCGGCAGCACCGTGTGGCCCATGCCGATGTCGCCGGTCACGAACCGCCGCACGCCGGCCGGCGAGACGAAATGGGCGAAATCGGACTTGAACCCCCAGACGAGCTCGTGGCGGTTGCCCGAAGGATCTCGGAAACTCACGACCTGTTGCGCGCAGCGCTTGGCGCAGAAGGACGCATCCTCGAGCTGGTACGGCACCTCGGCCTTGCGCAGCTCCCCTAGCGCTGCTTCGAAAGCAGCCCGGTCGGCGACTTCCCAGCCGGAGCTCACGTACCCGTCACGCGGACCGGGCTGGACGGCAAAACGGAACTGCCGCTCGTCCATGCGCACATACAGGCCGCCATCGGGCGCCGGCGAGGTGCTCATGCCGAGGACGCCCTCGGCAAAGGTTTTCCAACGCGCCAGATCGGTGGTCTCGGCCACGACATATGCCAGTCCGCGAATGTCCATCATGGTTCCATTTCCCCTGCCCCATCCACTGGGGCCGATGGAATGATTCTGGGGAGCCGACCGCCCCGGAACATCGTCCGTTGAGACTAAGCGCGGCGGCTGGTTGTCGCGTTGAAAGTCATGCCGCCAAGCCGGGAGACGGGTAGCCAGACGCCGCACGTGGCCGGCGGGCGTTGCAGTAAGCGAGGATCGAAGGCAGCCAAGTGATGCGCTCGGCGCTGATGCTGCAGATGTGAGATCGCCTCCGCGGGCACGGTCTTTCGCTTATCGTTCGCGATTGGAGTTGGACCGTGGATTGACGCGGGTCTGCCAGGTTCTGGGCTGGAACACTCGCACCTTCACCAACTGGATCACCGCCATGAGCGCTGGCGAGATGGCCGAACCGGTCGCACGCCGGCGGGTGACGCTCGGCTGCCCGACGTACTCCGCAAGCAGATCGCAGAGCTTCCAGCTCGGCTGCCTACGCGCATGCGCGTAGGCGAGTCGACAGCGAGCTCGGAAGGCACAACCCGAGTCAACCCAAAAGTCGAGTCCGCATCGGGTTTACCGGTTGCGGCATCAATTGCTAAGCATACATATCTTCTTGACGGCAGATAGTATGTATAGATATTATTTGCCCGTCCGCCGGTTGTTCACGGCACTCTTCAAACCCAAGGAGACTGGAAATGCAGTTCTACAAGAATGGCTTCAGAGGGGGCAACCCTGACGTCAAGCAGGCAGCGCCCAACCGGCGCAACCGAGGCATCAACGAGCCGCTTCCCGAGAAGGTCGACGTGCTGATTGCCGGCACAGGGCCGGCCGGCCTTTGCCTTGCCGCGCAGCTGGCGCAGTTCCCCGAGATCGAAACGATGATCGTCGAGCGCATGCCTGCCAACATCATCAAGGGCAAGGCCGACGGCATCAACACGCGCACCATGGAAATGTTCCAGGCCTTCGGTTTCGCCGACAAGGTCAAGCGTGAAACCTATTGGGTGAACCAGACCAATTTCTGGATGCCGGACCCCGCCAACCCCGAGCACATCAAGCGGGTTGGCCGGGTGCAGGACGTGGCGGACGATAGCTCGGAGATGCCGCACATCCTGATCAACCAGGCGCGGCTGCACGAGCTCTTCCTCGAAGTGATGAGGAACTCGCCGTCGCGCCTCGAGCCCGACTACAGCTGGGAGATCGTGAGCCTGACGGTTGACCCCACGACCGACGATCACCCGGTGACCGTGACGCTCAAAGACGCCAGCGGCGTGGACTGGTGGGCAACCCGAACGGTACGGGCGAACTACGTGGTCGGCTGCGACGGCGCCCACTCAGCGGTTCGCAAGTCGATCGGCGGCGTACTGCACGGCGATGCCGCGAACCAGGCCTGGGGCGTCATGGACATCCTCGCCAACACCGATTTCCCCGACGTGCGGCAGAAGTGCCTGATCTCTTCCGCCACTGAGGGCAATGTGTTGATCCTGCCGCGCGAGGGCGGCTACGTGTTCCGCATGTATGTGGAGCTCGACAAGCTCAAGCCGGACGAGAAAGCGGCGAGTCGCAAGTTCACCCAGCAAGACATGATTGCGGCGGCGAACCGGATCATTCGTCCCTACACGATCGATGTGAAGGAAGTCGTCTGGTGGTCGATCTACGACATCGGGCACAGCATCACGGACAAGTTCGACGACGTGCCCGAGGGCTCGGACCGCAATCCCCGGGTGTTCACCGCGGGTGATGCCTGCCACACGCACTCGCCCAAGGCGGGACAGGGGATGAACGTCTCGATGCAGGACACGTTCAACCTCGGCTGGAAGCTGGTGCATGTGCTCCAGGGCAGGGCCGACGCCCGCCTGCTGCGCAGCTACTCCAAGGAGCGCCTGACCGAAGCCAGGCGGCTGGTCGAGACCGACCACGAGTGGGCGCGGATCATGTCGGCGCCGACCACCCAGGCTGAACGCGACGGTACAGAAGAGCCGCGCATCATTCGCCAGTTCAAGCAAAACCTGGAATTCACTGGCGGCACCGCCGTGAGATATGACCAGTCGAAGCTCTTCGCTGCCGCGACGCACCAAGCGCTGGCCAAGGGCGAAGAAATCGGCCGCCGCTTCCATTCGGCGCCGGTGGTGCGACTGTCTGACGCCAAGCAAATGCAGCTCGGCCATGCCGCAGAGGCTGACGCGCGCTGGCGCATCTATGCCTTCGCCGGCAAGGCGGACAGCTCCAACAAGGGTTCGGCGATCCACAAGCTGGCGGACTGGCTGGAGACGAACCCGAAGTCACCGGTGGTCAAGCACACCCGCCAGGGCGACGATATCGATGCGGTGATCGACTTCCGCGCTGTGTTCCAGCAGACCTTCGATCAGCTCGCCTACGAGAACATGCCGTCGTTGCTGAAGCCGAAGACCGGCAGGCTCGGCTTGCAGGACCACGAAAAGGTCTTCTGCGTCGATCACAAGGGTGTCGGCGACATCTTCGACATGCGCGGCATCAACCGGGACACCGGATGCATGGTGGTGGTTCGCCCGGACCAGTACACCGCCCACGTCCTGCCACTGGACGGGTTCGAAGAGCTGGCGGCGTTCTTCGCCGGCTTCCTGCGGTGATTTGACGCCCCGCGCGGCCCCGCACTCGCCTGCGCTCGGGCTGTTCTCTCGTGTCCATGAATTCTCATGGACACGATTTGCGCGCCGCCGGGGCCTACATCGGCAAGGACGGGTTCATCGGACGCTTACCCAGCAGAACGAGCAAGGCGCCGCCGAGGTGCAAGCAGCCGGCTGGATCATCGAGCAGATGCTGCGCGCTGAGGCGATCGGTCGCGCCGCGCGCTCGGTCAACAACCAGATGAGCGCGGCGAAGTTTCCGGTACACCGCGACCTGGCGGGCTTCGACTTCGATGCCTCTCCGGTTGATCGTAAACTGGTGCTGCAGCTGGCCGAGACGACGTTCACCGAAGCCGCCCACAACGACGTGGTCCTGGTCGGTGGACCGGGCACCGGAAAAACCATCTTGCGACTGCCATCGGCGTGGCCGGGATCACGCAGAGCGTGTTGGAAGTCGCTCTAGCATCTCCCATAGCTGCGAGCTGCTGTCCGGATGGGCACGGCCCTACTCTAGTTTGGTCAGCAGTCGGCTGGCGACTCAGCCAATCGGCACCAAATGACGCGATCTAACACATTCATTGTAGGGTTATTTGCCACCCTGGTATCAGGGCAGACAAGCCCGGAGCCGGCCCCAAGGCGACGCTAAGCCCTTGTCGCTATTGGAATTTCCGGGATACTGCCGCGTGAAGCGATGGCCGCGTAGGCCAGCTGAAGATGGTGCCGATTGTCCGATTTGAACGGACGACCTACCGCTTACAAGGCGGTTGCTCTACCCCTGAGCTAAATCGGCGGGATGGGGGCTGATTCTAGACGGCGTCTTCGAACGCGGGTCACTTGACGCGCTTGAGCGCCGGACGTGGACCACCGCTGGGCGGGCGCGGCGGCTCGCCTTCGGGGTCTGCGCCCTCGGCGGACTCCGGCCCCAGGAGCTGAACCACTTTGGGGTCATCGGCCGAGGAACCGGCTGCGGGCACACTGGACAGCGGCGACGGCTTGCCGAGTTCAGGGCCGGCCGCGGCACCGACCACCGGCACGGGAAACGCCATGCCTTGCCCGTTCTCCCGCGCGTAGATCGCGATCACCCGGTTGACCGGCACCATGATCTCGCGCGCCGAGCCGGCGAAGCGGGCCTTGAACTCGATGAATTCGTTGCCCAGCTTCAGGGAGCTCGTCGCGTCGAAGCTGATGTTCAGGACGATCTCGCCGTTCTTCACATACTCACGTGGCACCTGCACCGTGTCGTCGACCAGCACCGCGACGTAGGGCGTGAGGCCGTTGTCCGTGCACCAGTCGTACAGGGCGCGGATCAGGTAGGGCCGGGTGGACGTGGATTCCAGTGCGTTCATGCAGGGCGCCTCAGTTGCCGCCGGGCCGCCACGAGGCCACTGCGGCCCCTTGCGGGGGCAACGCCGTGCACGAAGTGACAAGCCTCGGGGTCAACATTTACTTGCGCATCACCTTTTCGGACGGGGTCAGTGCCTCGATGTAGGCGGGCCGCGAAAAGATGCGTTCAGCGTACTTCAGCAGCGGTGCTGCGTTCTTGGACAGTTCGATGCCATAGTAGTCCAGACGCCACAGCAGCGGCGCAATGGCCACGTCGAGCATCGAGAAATTCTCGCCGAGCATGTACTTGTTCTTGAGGAACACCGGCGCAAGCTGGGTCAGGCGGTCGCGGATGTGCGAGCGTGCCTTTTCCAGCGCTTTCTCGTTGCCCTTGGCCGCGCGCGACTCGAGCGTGCTCACGTGGACGAACAGCTCCTTCTCGAAGTTGAGCAGGAACAGGCGCACGCGCGCGCGGTCGACCGGGTCGCCAGGCATCAGCTGCGGATGCGGGAAGCGCTCGTCGATGTACTCGTTGATGATGTTCGATTCGTACAGGATCAGATCGCGCTCGACCAGGATCGGCACCTGCCCGTACGGGTTCATCACGTTGATGTCCTCGGGCTTGTTGTACAGGTCCACGTCGCGGATCTCGAAATCCATGCCCTTTTCAAAGAGGACAAAGCGGCAACGGTGGGAAAAGGGGCAGGTGGTGCCGGAATAGAGGACCATCATGTCGGACTCTCCTTAAAGGGGAAGGGTGGACCCTGGGTCCACCCTTGCGAAAAATGAAGAACGCGCTGCAGCTCGGCCGCAGCCCGTCCCTTCGTTACTTGATGTCTTTCCAGTAGGCCGCGTTCAAGCGCCAGGCAATGACGGTGAACAGCGCCAGGAACAGCAACGCCCACACGCCAATGCGCACCCGCGAATTTTGCGCCGGCTCGCCCATCCACTGCAGGAAGTTCACCAGATCCCCCACAGCCTGGTCATATTCCAGCGGGGTCATGGTGCCGGCGGACACCTGCTTCCAGCCCTTGAAGACCTTGACTTCCTGGCCGTGTTCCTGATGCGTTTCGAACTCCGGTTCGCGCTCGCCCTGCAGCTGCCACAGCACGTGCGGCATGCCGACGTTGGGGAACAACAAGTTGTTCCAGCCCGTCGGCCGCGCGGGATCGCGGTAGAAGGTCCGCATGTAGGTGTAGAGGTAGTCGGCACCAGTGCCGCCGTGGCCGGCGCGCGAGCGCGCGATCAGCGTCAGGTCGGGCGGGTTGGCGCCGAACCACTCCTTGGCCTGCCTCGGGTCGATCGCCGCCTTCATGGTGTCGCCGACCTTGTCGCTGGAGACCAGGAGGTTGTCCTTGATCTGCTGCTCGGTCAGGCCGATGTCCTTCATGCGGTTGTAGCGCATGAAGGCGGCCGAGTGGCAGTTCAGGCAGTAGTTGACGAATAGCTTGGCACCGTTTTGCAGCGACGACAGGTCGTTCGTGCTGTTGGGTGCCTTGTCCCAGGCCATGCCCTGCTCGGACGCGACGGCACCGGTGGCCAGGCCCAGGGCCGCGATCAGCGTGAGGAGTATTTTTTTCATTCGTTGCCTCCGGCTCAATGCGCTGCGAACGTGATGCGATCAGGCACGGGCTTGAACTCGCCCAGCCGGCTCCACCAGGGCATCAGCAGGAAGAAACCGAAATAGAACAGCGTGCCGACCTGCGAGACCAGCTGGCCGGTGGGCGACGGCGGCTGCGTGCCCAGGTAGGCCAGCACGACGAAGACCACGACGAACACGGCATAGACCCACTTGTGCCAGCTGGGACGGTAGCGGATCGACTTGACCGGGCTGTGGTCCAGCCAGGGCAGGAAGAACAGGATGATCACGGCACCACCCATCACCACCACACCCCAGAACTTCGGATCGATGCCTTGCAGCAGGTCGATGCCGGTGATGCCGAAGGCGCCGAACGTCCACAAGACCACGAAGGTCACGCCAGCCAGCGCCGCCTTGATGAAGCCAGGCATACGGACCTTGAGAATCGTCCAGGCCACTGCCACCACCAGGATCAGCGACAGCGCATACATCATCTGCGTGGTGATGGCGCGCAGCATCGAGTAGTACGGCGTGAAGTACCACACCGGCGCGATGTGCGCAGGCGTCTTCAGCGGGTCGGCCGGAATGAAGTTGTTGTACTCGAGGAAGTAGCCGCCGAATTCAGGGGCGAAGAAGATGATGGCCGTGAACACCATCAGGAACACGCCCACGCCGAAGATGTCGTGGATGGTGTAGTAGGGGTGGAAGGGAATGCCGTCCAGCGGATGGCCGGCCGCATCCTTGGGCGCCTTGGGGCCCTTGATCTCGACGCCGTCCGGGTTGTTGGAGCCGACGTCGTGCAGCGCCAGCAGGTGCGCAACGACCAGACCCAGCAGCACCAGCGGCACCGCGATCACGTGGAAGCTGAAGAAGCGGTTCAGCGTCGCGTCGCCCACCACGTAGTCGCCGCGGATCAGGATCGACAGGTCCGGGCCGACGAAGGGGATAGCCGAGAACAGGTTGATGATCACCTGGGCGCCCCAGTAGGACATCTGGCCCCAGGGCAGCAGGTAACCCATGAAGGCTTCGGCCATCAGCACCAGGAAGATCGCGCAGCCGAAGATCCAGACCAGCTCGCGCGGCTTGCGGAAGCTGCCGTAGATCAGGCCGCGGTACATGTGCAGGTACACCACGATGAAGAACGCCGAGGCGCCGGTGGAGTGCATGTAGCGCACCAGCCAGCCCCAGGGCACGTCGCGCATGATGTATTCGACCGACTCGAAAGCCTTGGCCGCGTCCGGCTTGTAGTGCATCACCAGGAAGATGCCGGTGACGATCTGGATCACCAGCACCAGCATCGCCAGCGAGCCGAAGAAGTACCAGAAGTTGAAGTTCTTCGGAGCGTAGTACTCCGACATGTGCTTCTTGTATTCGAAGAACGCGGTCGGGAACCGGTTTTCGAACCAGTTGGTCAGCTTCTCGGTGGCCGAGGCGTTGGGGGAGATTTCCTTGAATTCAGCCATGGTCCCCTCAAGCCTTCTTGTCTTCGCCGATCACCAGGCGGGTGTCGGACAGGTACATGTGCGGCGGCACCTCGAGGTTGTCCGGGGCCGGCTTGTTCTTGAACACGCGGCCAGCCAGGTCGAAGGTGGAGCCATGGCAGGGGCACAGGAAGCCGCCCTTCCAGTCGTCGGGCAGCGACGGCTGCGGACCGGCCTGGAACCGGTCGGACGGCGAGCAGCCCAGGTGCGTGCAGATGCCCACCACCACCAGAACATCCTCCTTGATCGAGCGGTGTTCGTTGCGCGCGTAGACCGGCGTCAGTTCGTCCGGCTTGCGCTTGGACTGCGGATCGGCGAGCTGCTCATCGAGCTTGGGCAGCGCCGCGAGCTGGTCCTGGGTGCGCTTCAAGATCCACACGGGCTTGCCACGCCATTCCACGGTCAGCTTTTCGTCCGGCTTCAGATTGGAGATATCAACCTCCACCGGGGCACCGGCAGCCTTGGCACGCTCGGAAGGGGCAAAGCTGGAGACAAACGGGACGGCCGCAAACCCGGCGCCTACAACGCCGGCGCAACTGGACGCGATCAGCCAGGTGCGCTTGCTGGCGTCCGTTGGTGTGTCACTCATGGGAATCCTTGAGGATAGTGGGGCTTATTAGGGTCAACCCGCAATTCTAGCGGAGCGTTACAGGCGATTTCAATGCCACGGCGCTCCCTTTCAGCCCGCTAGCGACAGACCCGGACTGGCCCCATACTCCCCCGCAAACACGATCAAGGAGTGCACCCATGTCCATGCTGAAGGAGTTCAGGGACTTCGCCGTCAAGGGCAACGTGATCGACCTGGCGGTGGGCGTCATCATCGGCGCGGCCTTTTCCAAGATCGTCGATTCGCTGGTCGGCGATGTGATCATGCCGGTGGTGGGGAAGGTCGTCGGGTCGCTCGACTTCTCCAACCTGTTCGTGGTGCTGGGAAATGTGCCGCCTGGCACGCCGATGGTGCTGGCAGACCTGAAGAAGGCTGGCGTCCCGGTGTTCGCCTACGGCAACTTCATCACCGTCGTCGTCAACTTCGTCCTGCTGGCTTTCATCATTTTCCTGATGGTGCGTGCCATCAACCGGCTGCGGCGGCAGCAGGAGAAGGAGCAGGCGGCAGGGGCGGCACCGGCGGCCGAACCGCCGGAGGACGTGCGGCTGCTGCGCGAGATCCGCGACAGCCTCAAGGCGCCGCGCTAGCGAGGGACTTCGCCACGCGGATCGCCTCGATCAGGCTGGACGCGTCGGCGCGGCCGGTTCCGGCGAGGTCGAAGGCCGTTCCGTGATCGGGACTGGTGCGCACGAAGGGCAGTCCCAGCGTCACATTGACGCCACGGTCGATGCCCAGGTATTTCACGGGAATGAGGCCCTGGTCGTGGTACATCGCGACCACCACGTCGAACTCGCCCGCGGCATGCGCCCTGGCACGCGCCCGCATGAACACCGTATCCGGGGCGAAGGGGCCGCGGGCATCGATACCCTCGCCTTGCGCCGCCGCCACCGCCGGTGCGATCACCTCGATCTCGTCTCGGCCGAACCGGCCGCCTTCGCCGGCATGCGGGTTCAGCCCGGCGACGCCGATGTGCGGCTGGCGACCCAGCATGCGGGTCAGCGATTCGTGCGTGATGCGGATCGTCTGCAGCACGTTGTCGAAGGTCACGGCCTCGATCGCCTCGCGCAGCGGCACGTGGATGCTGACGAGGACGGTGCGCAGTTCGTCGCTGGCCAGCATCATCCGCACCGGCAACTGATCATGCGTGCGGCCCAGGAAGGCCGCAGCCTGCTCCTGCAACAGTTCGGTGTGCCCGGGATGGTCGACGCCGGCAGCGGCCAACGCCTCCTTGTGCAGCGGTGCGGTCACCACGCCCGCCACTTCGCCGCGCAAGGCGGCCTGCGCCGCCCAGACCACGCTCTCGGCCGCGGCCGCGCCAGCATCGGTGCTCACCTGTCCCCACGCCGGCAGCCTGTCCGGAAGGCGTGCGACCTCGAGCACGGGCACGCAACGCGGCGGGACATCGAGCGCATCGCGCGGCGATTCGATCACGGCGATCGGCAACTCGGCCTGACCCTCGGTTTGCACGGCCGCGGCACCGCGCCGCATCGCTCGCACGTTGCCGGCAACAAAGCAGCCGCGCGTGTCGTCGGGCGCATCGCGGAAGGCCTTGGCGATGACTTCGCAGCCGATGCCCGCGGCATCGCCCATGGTGATCGCGAACGGCTTCATGCGGGGTTGTCGATGTCGATGAAGCGATGGTCGAGACCCAGCTGCTGCGCCACGTGGGCCGCGACCGCCGGCGCGCCATAGCGTTCGCTGGCGTGATGCCCGCAGGCCAGGAAGGCCACGCCGAACTCGCGCGCATAGTGGGCCTGGGGCTCGGACATCTCACCGGTGATGAACGCGTCGGCTCCGGCCGTGATCGCGGACTCGAAATAGCCTTGCGCCCCGCCCGTGCACCAGGCGACACGGCGCAAGGGACGGCCATCGCCTTCGACCCAGCGGGCGGGCCGGCCCAAGGCTGCCTCCAGATGTGATGCCAGCTGCTGCACGCTGGCGAATTGCCCGCCGTCGGCCCGGCCGCCCAGGAATCCCAGGTCCTGCTCGCCAAAGCGCGATGTGGCGGCCAGCCCCAGACGCCGGCCCAGTTGCGCGTTGTTGCCCAGGTCGGGATGGGCATCGAGCGGCAGGTGGTAGGCGAAGAGGTTGATGTCGTGCGCCAGCAGCAGCGACAGCCGTTGCTTCATCCAGCCGGTCACGCGCCCGTCCTGGCCGCGCCAGAACAGCCCGTGGTGCACGAAGATCGCATCGGCCTGCGCCGCCACGGCCGCTTCGATCAGCGCGCGGCTGGCGGTCACGCCGGACACCAGTCGGCGCACCTCGCCCTTGCCTTCGACTTGCAGGCCGTTGGCCCCGTAGTCCTTGAACCGTTCGGGCTGGAGCAGGCTGTCGAACGCCTGCAGGAGCTGTTGCGCGCTGGCCATGTTCATTCGAGTCAAAACGCCATTCTCGCGCATGGGGTCCGGGCGGCTCCGCCCGGCATAATGCTTTTTTCTGCATCGATTGGGGGAGGGCCCATGAGTGCGCAGGAGTTGATCATCTGGAGCCTGGCGCTGGGCGCGATCGCCGCCATGGCGGTCACGCGCGCTGTGGAGCTCACGGCGAGCCCGAGCCACTCGCGGCTGCAAGGCGTTGCCTACCACCTCACCGTCTTTGTGTTCGTGCTGATCGAAAGCGGCCTGGCAGCGCAGTGGGGCCCCATGAATCCGCGCCTGATGTTGCCCGCGCAGGTGCTCGCCGGACCGGTGCTGGTGGGCCTGTCCAATTTCTGGATCCGCGGCTGGCTCTATGCCGCACAGCGCGATCGCCTCACATCGGCGTTCCTGCGCGCGACCGCACTGGCCCTGCCCGTGGGTGGACTGGCGTGCCTCGCGCTGGCACCCGGCCAGCCATTGCCGGCCGCGGCGCTGTTGTCGTTGGCCGGTGGCACGGTCACCTGCTGGCTCACGGTGCGCGCCGCCCTGCTCGGCGATCGGCTGGCACCCATCATGGCGGCCGGCTGCCTGTTCACGCTGCCGGCCATCGCAGGGCTTTATGCAGTGGCACTGCATCTGCCGCTGGACCCGGGTTGGCAGATCGTGGTTGCAATCTGCGCGGCCCTCTCCAACGGGCTCACCGGCTTTGCCTTGTGGCGACGCGACCTGCACCAATGGAAAGCCTGGCGAGCCGATGCGACCGCGTCGCAGCTCGATCCGGTGACCAGGCTGGCGAGCGGCGGCACGCTCGTGCGCAAGCTGGTGCAGGCGTTGCAACGCCGGCGCCGCAGCCGCCGCGAGGGCGCGGCGCTGGCCATCCTGGTGTTCGATGTCGAACGCGTGGCCGCACAGGCCGGCAGCGCCGGCGTGAACGAGATGTTCATCGTCCTGGCGTCGCGTATCCAGCGCCAGCTGGGCGCGGTCAACCCGCTGGGGCGGTACTACGACCGCTGCTTCGTCTCGCTGGTGGAAAGCATCCATTCGCCGGGCCGGCTGCGCACGCTGGGCCTGCGGATCGCCGCCTGCGCGCGACGGCCGATCCGTGTCACCGGCGCGGGCGGCCATCCGATCGAAGTCCAGCCCGACATCGGCGTGGGTGTCGTCCATCTGCGGCCGGCATCGTCCGACGCCATCGAAGACATCTTGCACAACGCGCAGCGCATGGCCGAAGCCGCGCGAGGCATGCGCTCGCGCGCGGCCATCATCGATCCGGTGACGGGCGAGGTGGTTCCGGTCGAGCAGGCGCAGCTCGGCGCACGGCGGCGACGCGGGCCCGCTCCGAGCATGCGCCACGCCTGAGCGGCAAGTGGCGGGACCGTCCACGCAGGTCTACACTCGCCCTGCCCTCTGGCCTCATCCCACTACAACAATGCGTCGATTCTGGCTTCTGTTTTCCCAATGCGTCACTGTGTTGCTGGCCGCGTATTTCGTGGTCGCGACACTCAAGCCCGAATGGCTAGGCAGGACCGGGGATGCCATGGGCCGCGGCGTCGCCCTGGTCGAGGCACCCGGCGCGTCCACCACGGTCACGGGTCCGCCGCCGCCCTATACCTTTCGCAACGCTGCGCAGAAGGCCTCGGGCGCCGTGGTCAGCATCAACACGCTCAAGGCGGCCGAGCGCCATCCGCAATCCGCCGATCCCTGGTTTCGCTTCTTCTTCGGCGACCAGGGCAGCCAGCCGCAAGTGGGCCTGGGCAGCGGCGTGATCGTCACCGCCGACGGCTACATCCTGACCAACAACCATGTGATCGAGGGCGCCGACGAGATCGAGGTGGTGCTCAACGACAACCGCACCGCGCGCGGCCAGGTGATCGGCAGCGACCCGGACACCGACCTC
>Ga0207856_1000195_pt1 | contig 12638 bp, 12 predicted proteins | sample LuqExpMetageno21_FD_187779 | JGI IMG/M metagenome (GOLD analysis project Ga0207856, IMG submission 187779) | Tropical forest soil microbial communities from Luquillo Experimental Forest, Puerto Rico - Sample 21 (SPAdes) | ecosystem: Environmental > Terrestrial > Soil > Tropical forest ... | reverse complement strand
ACCATTAGTTATAATTATTTCTTATCCCGGCAGAATGGCCCGGGTGCAGATAATGGTTTGGAGAGTATGCGGATAGGAGATAGTAAAACTTCTTTCACCAATGCGAATTGCGTGGTGGCATTGAACCGGTTTGAGGATTGTGATGGAGAGATAGAAGTGATCTCTAACAAAAGCTGTCACAATTCCCTGCTGCATAATTCTTTTATCAATTGCGATGGTGGCCTTACCCTTCGTCATGGTAACAATAGCCTGTGTGATGGTAATTTCTTTGACGGGGGTAATAAGCCTTTGTCCTATGGTATACGCATCATTGGGGAAGGTCATACGGTGATCAACAACTATTTCTATAACCTGCATGGGGCATCCAATGAAATGTTCCGGGCACCGGTTACCATCCTGAACGGACTTATCAATACACCCATCAATGGGTACTTCCAGGTGCATCGGGCCCTTGTTACGGATAATGTGTTTGTGAATTGTACTACGCCTTGTATACGTCTTGGTGCTTTCTCTAAAAGAGAAGGCATGAAACTGGTACCGGATAGCGTTACTATTGCCAACAACCTGTTGTTTGATGATGTAGGTAAGGTGGGTAAGGTATATGAAGCGATATCGGAGCCACAACATTTGATGGCCCGGGATAACCTTGTTATCGGTGCTTACCTGGTTGCCAATATAACCGGCTTTAGGCAGGAGAAAAACGCTGGCGTAAAAAGAATGGATTTTGATTCGATCACCGATGCCAATGGACAAGTGATTGCAGACATCCATCACAAAGCAGTGGCTACAGATAATAAAGGAGCTGGTGCAGATTGGGTACCACCTGCTATTGCTGCCGCCATAGCCGGAAGAAAATATACGCATGTCTCTGTACAGGAGGTAGGACCGGAGTGGATGAAATAATGTACGATGTACGATGTGGGATGTACGATGTGAGGACAAGTACGAAGTACAAAGTACGATTTTGTAGTGGGTTCCTCCTGATAACTGAAAGCTGATTGCTAAAAGCTAATAGCTAACACCTAATACCTGATTTATGAAAAAAGTACTATCGATGCTTGCTATTGGAATGGGCTTTGTGCTGGTGGCCCCTGCGCAGGCTCCGGAGATTTACCAGGCCAATGCGGCTAAACTGGCTGCTTTTAAAAAGAAAGTGCAGCAGGGTGATAAAAAAGCCAATGCCTGGGTAAAGCACCTGTTAAAAGATGCGGATGCCAAACTGGCTATGGAACCGGTATCTGTAATGGATAAGGCTTTTGTACCGCCGAGCGGGAACAAGCATGATTATATGAGTATGGCACCTTATTTCTGGCCCGACCCAACCAAACCGGATGGCAAGCCTTATATCCGTAAGGATGGGGTTCGCAATCCCGAGATCGAGAAGATCAGTGACAAAAAGAATATAGTAGAGATTGGTAAAGTAACACAACTGATGGGGTTGGGGTATTATTTTACCGGCGATGAAAAGTATGCTGAGCAGGCGGCTACTTTATTGCGGGTATGGTTTATAGATACGGCTACCCGTATGAACCCTAACCTTACCTATGCACAGGCAGTGATGGGGGTGAACGATGGCCGTGGCATTGGTATATTGGAAACCGTGAACCTGACCAATGTAACAGAATCCATCGGCTTATTAAAAGGTGCCAAATCATGGACGGCTCAATATGATGCAGCGCTAAGAGAATGGTTCCGGCAATACCTTGACTGGATGCTGAATAGTAAGAATGGAAAGGATGAACATAACTCAAAGAACAACCACGGGATCTGGTATGATATGCAGGTGCTTTCTTTTTCCCTGTTCCTGCACCAGGATGCTTTTGCAAAGCAATATGTACAATCCACTTTACAAAGAATACCGGTTCAGTTTGAGCCTGATGGAAGGCAACCCCTGGAACTGGAACGTACCACGGCTTTGGGTTATAGCACTTTTAGCCTGAGTGCCTGGTTTAAAGCGGCGAGCCTGGCGGAGCACCTGGGTACAGATATCTGGCAGTATCAAACCGCCGATGGCAGAAGTATTCGCAAGGCGCTGGATTGGTTATTGCCTTATGCCCTGGGTGACCAGCCATGGACCTACCAGCAGATCCATCCCTATTATGAAATTGATGTGTTGTATTACCTGTTGTTGCAGGCTTATACACATTATAAAGATGATAAGTATTATGCGGCGGCTATGCGCATACAACCCAAAGCAGATAACGTGGTAGTGGATATATTATATGATAAATAAGTACGATTTACGATGTACGAAGTACGATGTATCGCAGCGGTTACGTCATCCTGAATTTATTTCAGGATCTCTTGTCGTGCGTGAATATATTTTACCAGGAGATGCTGAAATAAATTCAGCATGACGTTCCGGGTTCAATTACTGATTGCTGATAACTGAAAGCTGATTGCTAAAAGCTAAATAATGATAAAGGTTTCGGTATACATACTCATTATAGCAGTAGCTGTGTCTTGTTCCAAGAGCAATGGCACACAAACTGGCAGTAGTACCACCACTACTACGCCACCGCCTGCACCTGCTGCTAAAACACCCGACCAGGTATTGGATCTTAGCCATTGGACGCTGACCATCCCCATCGATGCTTCCAATGGTACTACGGGCAAAGCGGTTACCATTACTACCGCTTCTTTGCTGGCTGGTTATACTTCTTCTTATTTTTATGTAAGTGCGGATACAGGTGTGGTGTTTTGGTCGCCGGTTAATGGTGCTACTACTTCGGGTTCTACGCATCCCCGTTCTGAATTAAGGGAGGTGCTGAAGCCAACGGATAACAGTGTGGATTGGTATTGGAATACACCTTCCAAACTCTCTGCTGTATTAGCCGTGAATGAAGTACCTACGGATACCGGTAAGGTAGTTGTTGGACAGATACATGGTTATAGCGTGGATGTGCCGATGGTGTTGATCTTTTATAACTATAATACCACTACCAAAACAGCTACGGTGTATGCCGGTGTGCACAATGCCAGCGATACCCAGGCAAAAGATTATACCCTGGCAACCAATATAGCACTTAACCAGCGCTTCTCGTATGAACTGGATGTTACGGCACAGGCGAAGCTGAATATGTATGTGAACAATGCTACCCCGGTGGTGGTGTCCATAGACAGCTCCTGGAACGGGGCAAGCCTGTATTACAAGGCGGGTAATTATGTACAGGACCATGGCAGTAGTTTAACAGACGGCGGCCAGGTTACTTTTTACCAGTTGAGTGCAAGCCATAACTAGGTGTTAGGTATTAGCTATTAGGTATTAGCAAAAACCTGACACCTAACACCTAACACCTCGTACCTAATGCCTAACACCTAACCCCTAAAAGCTATTACATATGAAACCAATGATGATCATGCTGCTGGTAGCAGCGTTTACAACAACACAGGCGCAGGAAGTAAATATTGCGAAGACATTTGCTGACGCGGAAAAACAGACAAAGGTGATGCTGGATGCAATTGCCGAGGCACAACCTATGCAGCCGGATGGGTTTTCGCCACGTACACTGGAAAAGGGAGCGCTAAAACTGGTTCCTTCTAAAGACTGGACAAGCGGATTCTTTCCCGGCGTACTTTGGGAACTGTATGAGTATACCCATGCTGCTGTTTGGAAAGAAGCGGCTACCCGTTTTACGGCGGGTATGGAAAAGGAAAAAACGAATGGCCATACCCATGATATGGGTTTTAAGATATACTGCAGTGTTGGTACCGGGTACCGGTTGACCAAAGATGCGCATTACAAGGAAGTGATCATACAATCTGCCCGTACCTTGGCTACCCGCTTTAACCCGGTAACAGGTTGTATCCGTTCCTGGGATAGTAATCCCCAAACTGCCCAATGGGCTTATCCCGTGATCATTGATAATATGATGAACCTGGAGCTCTTGTTTGAGGCGACCAAACTAAGCGGTGATTCTTCTTTCTATAGGATTGCGGTGAGCCATGCGAATACTACCCTCAAAAATCATTTCAGGAGCGATTACAGCTCTTATCATGTAGTAGATTATGATACACTGCACGCAGGTAAAGTATTACAGAAAAGTACGCACCAGGGCTATGCGAGTGAATCGGCCTGGGCGAGAGGGCAGGCATGGGGTTTATATGGGTTTACTATGTGCTACCGTGAAACACATAACCCGGTATACCTGCAACAGGCAGAACATATTGCGACTTTTATCCTGCATAATCCTCATTTGCCAAAGGACCTGGTTCCTTACTGGGACTATAATGATCCCGCCATCCCGAATGTACCCAGGGATGCTTCAGCGGCTGCCGTGATGGCTGCTGCCCTGTATGAATTGAGCGGTTATAGTGAAAACAGGCTGTATTATATTGCCAAAGCAGATACCATGCTGCAAAGCCTTACGGGTTATTACCGTTCCACCATAGGAGAGAATAAGGGCTTCTTGTTGTTGCACAGCACCGGTAATAAACCCGCCAATAGTGAAATAGACGCCCCGTTGAGTTATGCCGATTATTATTACCTGGAAGCCTTGTTGCGCAGCAAAAAAGTAGGAAGATAAAAAAGTATGTATGGTTTTTGCTATATCTTTAGGGTCTACTATCTGACATAAACTGATAAGTGCTATGCAACTCCGTAAACTGACAGCGCCACAGGCGCGACTGGAAACCAATGATCCCGACGACGGTGTAGAACAAAAGTCTCAAAAAAGACCTTCCCGCGGTATAGTTACCGTGATAGATGCGTCCTCCTCCCATATACGCGTGCACAAATCCTGGCGATGGGTTTTTATTGGTCTTTTTATTCTTTCCAAGATTTTTTTATTTTTTGCAATCTATTATTTCGTGATGTATCGTATAGCTACTGGACATTAAGGGAAAGGGGAAAAGTCATTTTTTGGTAATTACTATATGGTGATATAACCAAAAAAACTAAGATTTAATCTTTTTTTGTATAGAAGGTTAGGTTAATGCACTACTTTTATCCCCTCCTTAGAATAATGATCTAACTTGCTTTACCTATGACGCTCAATGAATCGCGTATATACAGGCAGCAGATCAAACAGTACCTGTCGTCAGACATCAGTGAGGATGCCATGTTCGAAATGGATTGTTTAATGATGCTCTCCCCGGATGCCTTACAGGCTTGTGATCAATATGTTGTTGATCTTACCAATCTTGATTTTGAATTACCTCCTCCCGGCCAATACATGTGGGAAAAATCGCTCAATCCCGAAGCGGTGATACCTCGTGGCTATACCGGGATCATGAGAGAAGCTTCTTTCCACGAAAAATCTGTTGTGCCTATACGGGTACGATACGAGGCTGTGAGTAAACGAAAAATATGGATACTCACTGCATTCCTGTTATTCAGCGCCGCGGCGGCTGCCATTCTCCGCTCTAAATACAAAGACGCTACCCGCAAAGAAATAATACGTTACAAATAGTTTAATGGTGTAATACGGGTATGGCCGGATGGGCTGTGTTTTACCGGTATGCTAACTTAGTGTGGTTGTTTTATCCTTAGACATAACTACCACATATGAAAAAGACAATCACCGTGCTTTTATGCATCTTCCTGTTCACCCGCTCTTTTTCGCAGGAAAGTAAAGTATTCATTGGTCTCCAGGCCGGCGTAAGCTCTGCTAAATTAAGAAGTAATGGTGTTAATGATGCTCGCTCCCTAACAGGTTTCCAGTTTAGTGGTACCATTGGTATGCATCTTTCTCCTCACTGGAGTATCGTTGCTTCCCCTGGTTATGAAAGAAGTGGGAGTATTGATTCTTCCATCGTTTTTTTGGATGGTATCCCGGTTGGTGGGGGAAATATTACTAATAGTATTCACTATCTAACTATTCCTGTGGCTGTGCAATATTCTTTTGGGAAAAAGATAAAATTGTTGGTTAATGCCGGAGGGTTTACCGGTTTCCGGTTAGATGCCAAAGCAAAAGGAGAGGTTGTTATAAATGGCCCGGGGCTTCCCGGCGGTACAGAGCATGTTGATAGTAATATCGATTATATACGGACAATGAATTGGGGTGTTACATTTGGCGCTGGCCTGCAAATGCCATTGAACAAAAGACTGTATGCTGATTTTACCATTCGGGATAACCTAGGGTTATACCCGATGAATACTCATAATAACTCTGTGAGAACCAATATTGTAGAATGGAAGTTGGGTGTTATATACCCCCTGAAGCACAAACATTGATTTTGTCCCGGGGAATGAATGGTACACCGCTATAGAAGATCGTTCAGGACGCATAAAATGCTGAATTTCACGGCATCTCTTGCAAATATGGAGAATTGGCTATACTTTCATGCCAGCCCGCTGCCATATATCCTAACGATTGACACTACTATTTGACGATATTACAGAATTCGTTAAAGAGCATACAGGTGCCCGTAAGGTTACGGAGCGTACGGATCTCTTTGACGACCTTGGGTGTTCGGGGGATGATCTCCATGAGCTAATGCGCGCGTATGCCAAAGAGTTCAAGGTAGATATGACCCGTTATCGCTGGTATTTTCACAATGATGAGGATGGGCAAAATATCGGCGGCATGTTTTTCAAACCTCCTTATCAACGGGTACAACGCATTCCCATTACCCCTTCTGTATTGATGACAATGGCCGAGAAAGGCCGTTGGGAAGTAGACTATCCGCCACACGAAATACCGTCTGAACGATACGATATCCTGATAAACCAGTTACTGGTATTGACCGTACTGCTTTTGTTTGCATGGGCCTGTTATAAGTCGTAATCATTTATATTTACAATAATTCCTGCCCTATTGATTTACCAAACAGCAACGATTGTATTCCCGTTATGATGATCATAACCGGGCTAGTATTGTAAATATATTGAGCACATGAAAATACTGGGGCTTATCGGAGGTATCAGCTGGGTTTCCACTGCTGACTATTATCGATTGATCAATGAAGGGATTAATACAAAAATGGGTGGCCTTAACTTCTCGCACTGTATCATTCATTCTTTTAACTATGCTACCATTAAAAAGAATAATGATGCCCAGGACTGGGATGCTACTTTCTCTATGGTATCGGATGCCTGTATTCATTTGAAGAACAGCGGTGCCACGGCCATTGTATTGTGTGCGAATACCATGCATGTAATAGCAGAAAGACTGGAAAATACATTGGATATCCCCATTATACATATTGCCTCAGCTACTGCTAAGGCAATACAGGAAAAACGGATTAAGAAAGTGGGCTTACTAGGTACGAAGTTTACGATGGAGATGGATTTCTTTACTTCAAAACTGGCTGCCCGTGATATAGAAGCGATTATACCCGGGGAGGAAGACCGGGAGTTTATTCACAATACCATTTATTATGAACTGGGTAAGGGCCTTGTGTTGGAAGGTACGCAACGAAGATACCTGGCCATCATTGAAAGCCTGGTACAGCGAGGCGCCGATGGCATTGTATTGGGTTGTACCGAAATATCCATGCTGGTACACCAGCGGGATGTGGTTGTACCTGTTTTTGATACCACCCATATACATGCAGAAGCGGCGATAGCCTTCTCTCTGGCGTAGCAGCTGATAGCTATTAGCTATTAGCCATTAGGTGTTAGGTATGAGCTAATGGCTAACACCTAATACCTAATACCTCGTAACTGTAACGGCGAAAGCCGCCTCCAAAAGGAAGCAGCCTTCTTTGTGTATCCCCAGTAATTAGTTTTTCTTTTCTGCCGTTTCTTTTTTAATCATATCCAGTAGTTGCAAGCCCATCAGGCCACTGAGTCCGCCTTCTGTGCTATTACCTCCATTTACCAGTAGGTCGGGTATGATCTTGATATTACCCTTACCGATCTCTTCGGTGATCTTGAACTTCGTAAAGTTGTCGCCACCCATAGCTTTTACCTGTAACTCATAAGCTTCTGCTGTAGACTTACCTATCGCCATGATTTTTTCTGCTTCTGCCAAACCTGTTTTACTGATCTTCTCAGCATCGGCGCTGGCATTTAACCTTGTGGCTTCTGCCTGTGCAGCGGCCATCGCTTTGGTAGCTTCGGCTTCTGCCTGGGCCCGCATCTTGGTAGCTTCTGCCTGTGCATTTACACTCAGTTTTAAACTGGTGGCATCACCTTCGGCTTTCTTTACAGTAGCATCAGCAGTGCGTTGGCTGATCTCTACGTTTTGTTGTGCCTTTACAATCTCTTTCTGCATATCGGCTATAGCGGTTTCCTTTTCCATACCCTGGCGTTGTTCCTGCGCCATCTTCTGTGTTTGGTAGGTCTTTTGTTCCTCTTCGGCTATCTTCCTGTCGGTTAATGTTTTCATTAATGCTTCAGGGGGAACTATATCACCGATCAGGGTATCTACTGCATTCACGTTATAGTCGTCCAGTACTGCCTTGATATGTTCTTTGGCAGCGCTTTGCCTTTCTTTACGGGTGCTCAGGAAGCTGATCACATCGCTATCCTGCGCCGAGTTTCTAAAGTAGTTACCGATGGTAGGTTCCAACACCTGGCTTACCAGGTTGCTCATGCTACCAAAACGGGCGATCACTTTAGGTGCTTCGTTGGCAGGTATGTGAATGATCTGTGCCACATCCAGGTTGAATGGGAAGCCATCTTTACTGCGCACGGTAATGGTAGACAAATTCTTATCCAACAGGTGCGCTTCGCTTCTTGCATTCGCCCAGTTTAATACCAGGTTGGTAGTGGGTACCATCTCTATCTTCATGGTGTATTTGTTGATCGGGTATTTACCGGGGCCTACGGGCTCCATCCATACACCTCTAAAGCCTTTGCTTACAATGTTGCCATGCTTAAAGTTTTCACCCGTAAGGTCCTGACCATCTTCTCCTATATAAGAGATCACTACACCTACATGACCAATCGCTACATCTGTCATGGGGATCTCTTCTATCTGGATAGCCCAGGGATTGATAAAGTAGCTACCTGCCAGCATTACCTGTGGTTGCAGACCACGGTTACCATTGTTGGCCAGAAAGGCATCAATATCCTGGAAGTTGTTATGGCCTTCCACCTGTTCACCGGCTATCTGTCCGGGCCTGATAGGCTTACCATCCATCGTGGTTACAATACCCACCATGTTTTCTTTAATGATCGTCATGTCGGCTACTGTAACGGTAAAGGCAAAGCTATTGATACGATAGGTACCTGCTGTTATCAATGCGGTTTGCCGTCCCTTCTGGCCATTGTTTACCAGGAACTTTTCAGCATCCTGGAAATTGTCGCATTCTACCTTTCTGCCCAGTATATTACCGGTAGGTAATTCAACACCATCATTGGCTAACACAAGGCCTATTTTACCTTCGGGTATTACGGTAAAGGGTTCCATATCTATCCGGTACTGCCAGGGCCATTTACCAAAGTAGAGACCCGGGGCCAGTGTTTGGGCCTGAAAGCCTGCTTCTCCTTTGGTAGCAATAATGCGACCATCAGGCAATGCTTTGTTGGCACCGAATACAACGAACTTTTTGGTAACAAGCCCGATCCTGTTTTCCGGTACTATTACCATACCAAAAAAGAGGCGTAAGATCACTTTATAGAGTATTACGGCTAATACCAAGATCCATATCCATAAGTAATGGATGAAAAATTCTCCTGCGTTCATAGTTTGTAGGGTTTATTGTTGATGATTTAAAATTGTTAAGTCTATTATTTTATCAGGTGTGGCACAAACCGGCTTAGGTTATCTGTAATCAGGCTTGATGCTTCCCGGATGCCCATCCCTGCCGGCTCCTGGCCAATTACCCAGCTGCCTATGAGCGGGTAATTGCCACCGAACTCGGGTAAAGAGAACAGCTCCTGGTAAATAAAACCTTCTGCACCATAGTCGCCAGCTGTTTGTTGTACAGTGGTATTGTTACGTACCATCGTAATATTGGCGCCTTCCCTGGAGAGTATAGGTTTCTTTACATAGTTCAACAGTTTGCCTTCTTCAAAGTAAGCCGGCAACAGGTAAGGACAGTCGGGGTAGAGTTCCCAGAGTATGGGTAAGATGGCCTTGTTTGACAAGATCATCTTCCACGAAGGTTCTATCCAGAAAGTACGGTTTCTGTCTGTTAAAATATGCGCACCAAACTCATCATTGATCAGCCATTCCCAGGGATATAGTTTAAAGATGTTTTGCAGGGGTTGGTTCTCCCTGTCACGAAACACCTGTACTTCTGTATCCCAGCCGATATCATCAATGAATACCAGTTTGGTTTCCAGCCCGGCCTGTATGGCACAATCCCGTAAATACTCGGTATTGGTCAGGTCTTCCAACGTTTCCTTTAAACAGGTAAAGTGGAGGGTGCCGGGATGCAGGTAAGCCTGGAGGTATTTCCAGTAAGCAATCAGTTTTTCATGAATGCTGTTGAACTGGTCTTTGCCCTTATCAAAATCCTGCAACCAGAACCATTGTACAATACCTGCTTCGTATAAGCTGGTGGGTGTATCTGCATTGAACTCGAGCATTTTTAGCTGGTTGTTCTTATAACAGAAATCGAAGCGGCCATAGATAGAGGGATGGTCTTCCGTCCATGTTCTTTCTATATAGGGTATAAAAGCTTCGGGTATACTAAAGCGGCTGTATAAATTATTATCCATTACATGCTGTACAGCGCCAAGGCATAAATCCCATAGCTCTGCAGTTGCTTTTTCTATATACAATACCTCATCCATGGTAAACTCATAGTAAGCTGTTTCATCCCAGTAAGGAACATTGGTTGTATGGAAGCCAAACCCCAGTTGCTCTACTGCCTGTTGCCAGTGGTTCCTGGCATTGATACGTATTCTTTCCATTGTGGTTGTTGATTTAAGATTGCTGATTCGTACTTCGTATTTTGTACTTCGTACTTGTTATGATGATACACTAAAGCCTCTGCCAAAGCCACCTCTTATCACGGTGCTTTTAAAAGTATTGCTACCGATATTGCTGCTTTCATGTATGGCATCTGAATAATAGCCTGCACGCTGGTAATAACCATTGTAATAATGGCCATAGGGCCTGAAGGCGTAATACCATAATAAAGCATTGCCTATACCGCCGCCATGATAATAATGGTGTACGGTTGTATAAGGGGCAGTGGAATCACTTCGTATATAGGTTTTGTTGCCACTTTGCCAGTCGGGTTGTTTGCCCGGCCGGTTACAGCTGGCCAGTACCGCAGTGATGAGCAGTAATTGTATGTGTTTACTTTTTTTCATTTGCCGGTACTTATTTTACGGTGATAAAGATTTCATAGTCCTTTTTCACATCCACCTGGGCAGTATCGCCATTGGCATTCTCCCCGGTGGTATGTTCCGTACCCAACGCAGGTATGGTGTCGTTATAAACGATTGTTTTCCATACACTGTTATTGGTCCACACCTTGTGCGTGGTGGTCAATACATCATGCGTGCTATCTGCATGTTGTACGGTAACGGCGGTTTCTACTGAACCGGTTTTGTTAACGCCGTTGGTAACGTCTTCTTTCGGGTCGTCTTTACAGGCGGCGAGGCATAGCATGGCGCCTGCCAGCGAGAGGATGATTGTTTGTTTCATACAATGGTTTGTTTGGGTATACGGTTACAGGCAGTAAGTTAACTGCACAGGCGCTTATAACAACATACTTGTTGTAACAAGTGAATTGTTTAGATCGCTGTAACCATGAAAGGGTTATGAATGATCAGGTGAGAATGGTCCCCTGGTTGAATTCGTTCTTTACAAAAGATTGTAACGGGGACGCAGTGTAGTGGTTCATTTTACATCGGAGCGAGGCTCCATTTACATTGACTATGTAGAGATATAATGAGGAAGGAGGCGGAATAAAGGAGATTAGGGAGCAGCGGGACTTGCGTGCGGAAGAGTGGAAAAGTATGTGTGATGAGCGGTAAAATGAGTAGATAAAAGGATTATTTGCTACATGGTAGCAAATAGTTTCACCATAAGGGCACAAGAGGCACTTAGCTTTCACTAAGAAAACCCGGGTATTGGGGATGGTAAGTATTCTTTGTATTTCCTTAGTGACGACTCAGTGTTCCTTGTGTTCTTAGTGGTTAATTCCTGGAAAGAATCTTACGGAAGCGTTGTACATCGGCTGTGGGGTTAATAGGAGTGCCATTTACCAGGTATTGTGTTAGCTGGTGTGCGAAGTAAGGGGAGAGGGAACAACCCTTGGTACCCATACCATTCAGGATCCCCACCGTAGTATGTATGGGATGTATGCCTGCAAAAGGACGCCGCTCCATATTGGCGGGTCTTTCTGAGGCAATATGTTCTATGGTTTGAAAAGGTAGTTTTAACCAGGCCTGTAACTGGGCTTCTGTTTTCCGGCGAAACTCCTCGGAAGGCTGGTCATCTGTATAGTCCCACTCATAGGAGGAGCCCACCCAGAACAGGTCCTCCTGCCAGGGCACGATGGTGATACCTTGTTTATAGATGTTTTGGCGAGGCAGGCCTTTTATGTCTACTATCAATGCCTGCCCTTTGTTCCGTGCATAAGGCAGCAGGTTGAAATAAGGATTGTTGGCTCCTCTTGCGCCATCACAAAAGAGGATCTTTTGTGCGTTGATGTGTTTGTATCGGATGGAATTACCCGGTGTATCCAACACCAGTTGTGTATGATCGAATGCATCTTCCCATAATGCCTCCTGTTGTTGTAAATGTTGCCGCCAGCGGCTCAGCAAGGTTCGCAGGTCGATTAACCAG
>Ga0207856_1000194_pt1 | contig 12647 bp, 20 predicted proteins | sample LuqExpMetageno21_FD_187779 | JGI IMG/M metagenome (GOLD analysis project Ga0207856, IMG submission 187779) | Tropical forest soil microbial communities from Luquillo Experimental Forest, Puerto Rico - Sample 21 (SPAdes) | ecosystem: Environmental > Terrestrial > Soil > Tropical forest ... | reverse complement strand
CGACCAAGCAGGCCGCAGCAGCCTCGAACAACATGAGCGGTCCCCACAACGATATCGGTGGCGCCATCTCGGCTCCCCCGGGCATGAAGAAGGGGCTTCCTGGCAAGGGCAAGCTCCCGGCCGTAGCCCCGAAGCAGCCTCCCGTACACGCGGGCGGTATGACCGGCGCAGCGAAGATCGGTGCAGTGGCAGCCCAGCCTATCGCCCCGATGGCAGCTAAGCCCGGTATGAGCCTCAAGGCTCCGGCTCACCCGGCGCCGGCAGCCCCGGTCCATCAGATGACTAACGCCAAGCGCGCAGGCGGCACAGGTGCGCTCCTTGGTAAATCCGAACTTGGCAACTGCCTCCTCTGCTCTAAGGCAGAACACGCAGGTGCCTGCAACTAATGGCAATCTTTGTCTCTAGGAGTCTAGAAAATGGCCCAGTCTTTTACTAACACGAACGGCACCTTTGTCATTCCGGGCGCTTACCCGTCGCTGCAGATCCAGTCTGTGCAGAGCGGCCTTTCGTCCACTGGCGTTGTGCTGATCATGGGCGAGGCCGATTCCGGCCCCGACTACAGCCAGGAAACTGACCTGAGCCTGAACCTCTTCGGTCCAGACCAGGCCCAGAGCGTTGTGGCCAAGTACACCTCCGGCCAGATCGTAGACGCCTTCCTCGCAGCAGCCAATCCCTCGAACGACCCTCTGATCACTGGCAGCCCCAGCGCCATCCTGGTCGTCAAGACCAACCCCTCGACCAAGGCCAGCGCAGCCGTTCTTGATACCAACAGCGCAGCCTACGCTACCCTGGACGCGAAGTCTGGCGGCGCACTCGGCAACCTGATCTACTTTAACGTGACCCAGATCTCGCCGCAGGTTGCTCCTTCTGTTGGTCCCTTTACCTGGATCCCGAACGTTGGCGCGGTCAGCTACCAGTTCAACCTCTCTGGTGGCGCAATCCAGGCCCCCTCGGCTCTCAGCGCTGGCACGACCCCCGCTTCTCTGGTTTCGACTATCACCGCACTGGCTGCTGGCCTGACCGCGACTGGTGGTACGGACCGTGGCATCGTGATCATCGCTGGCAGCCTGGCAACGGCAGCTCCGGGTGGCAACGTAATCACCGTGACTCGCACGATCAACTGGACGGTTCTCCCGGTTATCGGTGACACCCTCAATATCAGCGCAACGTCCGTAATCGCAGGCGCAGGCAATGCGAACGTGGGTGGCTATGTGGTTACCGGCGTGACCGCGAACAGCGTGACCGCAACCAAGCTCTCGGACGCAAACAAGCCGGGCGCAGTGGTTGGCGTGATTACTGCTCCGGTGGTCGTGGCCTCGACTCCCATCGCATCCACCACTGCTGACGTTCAGTCCTTCTCGCCCGTGACCATCGCGTTCACCTCGAACGCGGTAGTGGACGGTAAAGGTCTGAGCCTTGAGTTTGCGAACAAGACCAACATCTCGGGTGACAGCTTTTCGGCTAACGCCTATCAGCTCAGCACCACTCCGGTGACCTGGGTTTCTACCAGCTCGACCCCGGTTCTCGTGGTCTCCTCGTCCGAACTTGAGGTGAGCCTGAATGACGCACGTCAGATCGACGCGGTCAGCGAGGACGCAATCGCTGGCGGTGAAATCGGCCTGAAGATCAGCGTGAATGGCACGGGCGTGACTGCGGCCACTGTGACCGTGTCCTCGTCCACCATCACCACCAGCGTGACCGGCGGCTCCGTAGCAGCCCTGACCGTCCCCTTCGCTCACTTCCAGAGCCTGGCGGACGTAGCACAGTACATCAACAGCCAGACCGGTTACTCGGCCTCGCTGGGTACCGCAGTTCTCGGCTCGCTCCCCGGCACCGCTCTCGACCAGGGTACCTTCAACATCCTGTCGGTGAATGGCGCACAGAACGGCCGCATTAAGACTGACGCCTACCGCATGAACCAGGCAGTGGCGGCCACCGCTCTCGTGGCATTTGCTACCGCCCCGACTGCAGGTCTCCCGCTCGTCAACGCCAACTTCACCTACCTCTCCGGTGGTGCACGCGGCGCAACCACGAACGCAATCATCCAGGCAGCGCTCAATGCCTGCCAGGCTGTGAACTGCAACTTCGTGGTTCCGCTGTTCAGCCAGGATGCATCGCAGGATATCGTTCTTGGCGATACCGACCCCAGCTCGACCTACACCATCGCAGCGATCAACGCGGCAGTTAAGAGCCACGTGCTGCAGATGTCTACGGTCAAGCGTCGCAAGAACCGCCAGGGTGTTGTTTCGGTCCGCGACTCGTTCGTGAATGACCAGACCAGCGCAGCAAATCTCGCATCGTATCGCGTGGCTTGCACCTTCCAGGACGTGAAGAGCCAGGATTCGTTCGGTAACATCACCCAGCAGCAGCCGTGGATGGGCGCAGTGCTCGCCGCCGCTGACCAGGCAGCAGGGTTCTACCGCTCGATCACCCACAAGTTCATCAACTGCTCCGGCATCGTTGACGCTTCGGGTGACTTCTCGGACCAGAACGATACCCAGGTTGCAGAAGCACTGCAGGCTGGCCTCCTCCCGATCCGCCGCAGCCAGACCGGTGGTTTCTACTTCGTGTCTGACCAGACGACCTGGGGCCGCGATAACAACTTCTACTACAACTCTCTGCAGGCTGTGTACACGGCAGACATCATTGCCCTGACCACCGCCCTCCGCATGGAGAACCAGTTCGTCGGCGGTTCCACCGCAGACATCTCGGCAGCAGTCGCCCTGACCTACCTCGACGGTATCATGGCCGACTTCCGCCGCCTGAAGCTCATCAGCCCCTCCGATGACGCTCCGGCAGGCTTTAAGAACGCTGTGATCCAGATCACCGGCACCGCGATGATCGTAAGCCTTGAGATCAAGTTGACCGGCACCATCTACTTCATCCCGATCAACTTCCTCGTCAGCCAGGTTCAGCAGACCGCCTCGCAGCCGAGCACCACGTTCTAAGGTTTAAGGAGTAATACCACATGGCCGCACAGCCCAACAGCCCAGGCAAGATTCTAAATGGCGCACGATGCATCGTGTACATTAACGGTCTTCCCGTAGGCTCATTCAACACCGTATCGTGGGGCCTTACCTACGATGCACAGACCGCGTACATCCTCGGTCGCACGTCGCCTGCAGCCATCGAATACACCGGCCAGGAGCCTGTGACCGTGTCGGCTTCCGGCTGGAGAATCTTCGATGCAGGTCCGCATCAGGTTGCCTCCATTCCGCAGCTCGACCTGCTCCTGACCTCAGGTTACCTGGAGCTGGCAATCGTTGACCGCGTTTCTGGTCGCGCAATCGCCAAGATCCACAGCGTCCGCCCCCTCGGCTACAGCAATGCCCTGGCAACCAAGTCGCTGCTTGAGATCAACTACAACTTCATCGGCATGCTCGTTGACGACGAAGTGACCAGCAACAACGAGGCTCCCGGCGCAGCCGACCTCCCGTAAGAGCGTGGATAGACGCTCCCCCTCGGCCCTGGCCCCTTAGAAAAGGGTCGGGGCCGTGGTGTTTTCACCCCGCTGACAGCAATCTTAGCTGGGTGAAGCAACGTATGCCTGTGCTGTAAAACCCGCACCCGCAACCATTAGAAATGACTGTCGATAATCACGAAATTGAGAGAATCTTTGATGCTCTCCAGAACCTGGACCGCAAGCTGGACGACGCAAAGACCAGCCTTGCCACGGTTTCAGCAATGGCGCAGGTAACTGCATCCAAAATGGAGGACATCGCTGCGAGGGCCCAGAAACTTGAGAGGGGAATTGACGAACTAGACAAGGAAAAGGCTGAAGCGAAGTCGGTCGATGCTCTGTGGTTAGAGCTAGGGAAGGTCCGCACTACCGCCCAGGAACTGTCGATCAAGGGGAAGATCGTCTGGGGCGTTATCGTAGCAGCCGCAACCGTGGGGGTGGAAGTGTTCTTAAAGTTCATGTTCCACATTCAGTGATGGCCAAACGAGTAAAAGCAATCCCCCGTTTCGACGTAAAGGACGGCGGTTACAAGTCCCGTAAGCTCTGGATCACGGTCTTCACTATGGCTTTGATTTCAGGCGTCAGCATTCTTACGGCAAAATACCCAGCTATCGTCGCGGTCCACTCGACTCTGGTGGGGGGCCTGATATCCTGTTTGGCGCTGTTTCTGACCGGCAATGTGGCGGCTAGTCACCTCACCGGCAAGAACATGATCGCCAGCGCTGCCCTCGGAACTGACCCCGATGCTGACGCTGCTTCTGAGTCCACGACGGTTAAGACGCCTGCACCGGGAGCACCTCCGCCCCCGGCCCAGAAGCCTGCTGAGCCCAGAACGTTCTAGGCCGGCTTGATGATGGGGGTCTTGCCCTGGAGGACCCGGAAAGCGTCTCCGACCCGAGTCCAGTCCACGGTCAGGTCCCAGCGGACGGCCGGATAGGTGCGGCGAAGCTCCTCCCGCTCCTCTTCGGTCATCCAATCCCAGTCAGCGATGAAGGCCCAGATCTGCTCGTCGGTGATCATGGGCGCACCAGCTTTCGGTACTGGTGGACCCACTTGGCGATGTTCTGCCAGGCGAGGGGACTGTAGGGGAACATCTGGGCCGTCTCCGGCCTGACGTGCAGGTTGTACGGGTACTGGATACCGACGCGCAGCGATGTAGGGTGGGCCTCAGCGTACTTCTCCAGGGTCTCCACCTTGTCTTCAATCAGCACATCGGCATCGATCAGATGCTTGTCGTAGCAGAAGATCACGTTCTTGTAGTCGAAGACCGGAAGGTGGTACTTCAGCCAGATGTAGGTCTCGGGAACAGAAACCGGACCGGAGCGGGCGGTCACGATGTAGACCTTGTCCCCGGCAGCCGTGAACTCGTCCATGGCTTCCTGGGCCCCGTGCATGATGGGGGCGGTGGCGATGAAGCCAGGGCGCTGGAGCCAGTCGTAAATCTCGGCCGGGGCAAGCCGGTCGAGGGGCGGGCATTCGGCCATGTTCCAGGAAACGATGTCCCCGATCTGTGCCCCAACCCCTGTTTCGTGGTGGATGTGCCTAAGCCAGTGCGGCAACGAGTCCACGAGCGTGGCGTCGAGATCTACTAGGATTCGCACGCTGCAGCTCCTTCTTCGCGCGCCAGGCAGTAAGTGAGGTCGGCGGTTGACATGCCCTCATTACACCCTGAGCTGCGAACTTGGCCACGACCCTGGGCTTAAAGACGGCCTCCCACATGGTCTTGGTAGGATTCAGGGGGCTCGGTAGCCGGAGAGTTTCGGCCTGCGAGGCCATGCTGACCGGCTTACGAGCCACCTTAACTTGACGCTGGAATGGCCGTGAGACCTCCAGGTTTGCCTTATGAGCGATCTTCTTGTTGAGGGCCTGGTCGAACTGCTTCATGGCGTCTGAGGCGCTCCTGGCCAGCGCTAGGACCCTCAGGGTCGTCCCGTAGGGGGTCACCCGCTCCGCAAACTCACCATCCGGGAGCACCGACAGCACGTACCACATGCCGGTCGGGCGGCGGACACACGCGAATTTCCCGCAATCAGTATCCCAGCGGGTTGCCGAAGTCTTCACCCACTCGATCCAAAGGGGCGAAATCACGGCTTCACCTGCTTGAACTTCTTGATAAATGCCTTCACCGAAGCGGCGCGGGCCTGGAGCTGACGGGGCTTCCGGGTGGTCTTACGGCGATGCTTGTCCTTGGGGCGCATCGAACCCTTCGTGGAGTCGTCCATGGCGGGAAAAATAGTGATTGCGAGAGATATTGTCAAGGCTGCCCCACGGGGATTGCGCGGCGCATGGACAGGTATTCTGCCCTGAACGGAATTTCGATGATCAACATCCCGTTTTCGATATCGGCGGAAATCTTGTGAGAGTCTTCCTCGATTCCCAGCTCGATCAGGAACTTGCTCGCAGGGCTCGCAATGTTCATCTTGCGGCCCAGCACCATGACGGTGATCTGCGGGGCGGTGAGGTCGCCGCAAAGCCACGTAAGAGTGCGCTTTCCTTCGGCAAAATCAACCGTGTCTGCGTTGAAAACCAGGGTCTGAGGGTTGGTCATGCCCTCAATACACCCTAGGTTACTCGTTAGGGTCCTTGGCACCCTGAGGCAGGTCTGCGGTCGGGGAAGCTGCCGGAAGTTCATCCGGGCTGGCTACCCTATCGACGGCGCGACGCTTGAGGGACTCGTCCGGACCCATCCAGCGGTCACGGCCGTAGATCCAGGCCATGAACTCGGCCTTGGTCATGCCCATCTTTCTGGCGGCCTCGGGGGCGACCATCTCTTCCAGGGCTCGCATGAGCTGCATCTCGTCTTCCATCTGAGCGAGGTTGCCCTGTGTGCCACCCTGAATGCCGTGCGCCAAGAGTACGGTGCGGTCGGTCATAATGCGAGTGTCACACACACCTTCCAGGAGATAGAAGGCTGCGCTAGCGGCCAGCACGTCGGCCACGCACGTCAAGTGTGCGCCGGTCTGCTTCTTTACGTCTTCGACATTCTGAAGCAGGAGCAGGAAGGCAAATGCAGAACCGCCGGGGCTCGTAATCCTCACCCAAACGTCCTTCTTCTTCTCGACCAGAGCGGCGTGCGAGATCTTTTCCCACAGGTCACCGGCCGATGCGTTATCGATGCCGCCGAGCAACACGGCATCGTAATACTTGGGCTGGCCAGCGGGGAGCACCTTCTGGGCGGCTTCCTTGGCAGCGTCGGCTACCTTGGGTGCCTCTTTGGCGGCTTCCTTGGCAGCGTCGGCTACCTTCTTCGCAGCAGGGGCCGCTTCCTTCTTCGCACCATTCTTGATTCGGCTGACGATCTTGACTAGCTGGTCGTGCGCCTTGCCAACGAAAGAGGGCGAGTGGCAAGCTGGGAAAAACAGCAGGGACGCGACAATCAGCAGATTCTTCATGTAATCAAGCCCATTAGAGGGGTGAAGTAAAGAAGATTGCTATTGTGTGCAAAAAATGCGTAGTTTAGTTGCTCCCCAGGGACTCGAACCCCGATAGCGCGCTCCAGAGGCGCGCGTCCTGCCATTAGACGAGAGAGCAATGTTACCTAGATACTCCGCCTTCATTTGCTCCGCACGCTTTATCCAGTTACAGTTTATTCGTTGTCGATGCTGTCTTCGTTGCGGCTGCGGAAGTAGCGGCGAAGGGCATCGCGGAGCTGGATGGAGCGGAGGTCGCCGTGATCCACCAACTGGTACAGCCCCTGCCAATCCTTCTTGATGTCCTTGAGGGGGTCGAATTGGTACTTGGTGATGATCGACCAGCGGCCTTCGTACTGGCGGTCCTTCTTGCGACCGTGCCAGGCGTGAGTCAGAGTCCCACCAATATATCCGACGTTTCTACGGATATACTTTTCTGCGCGGTCCTGCCACCTGCGGAGTTCGCCGATGTAGTTCGGGGTCACGTTGCCCGGGACGCTCTTGTCAACCGAGCCAACCAGGGCCAGGGCCATGTGATGGTCGCCGGCACCGGTCACGGTCCAATCAACCAGACCGCCAAGGTGGTCGATGGCGTCGCGGCGCGCTGCCCAGGCGAACCCGGGGTGGCCGAACTTCCCATCGTAAGGGTAGCCACCGCTGACAAACTGCAGTGGCTTGCCCTGAGCGTACAGGCCCGCGAAGGACTTGTGCGTTTGGATGGGCTCGGCGTTCGGTCCGAGATCGATGGCGTCACTCCAGGGCTGGATGATGGCGTAGTGCTGGAGAGCCTGGACCGTCTGGTTCACCCAGTGCGGGTTGGTAAAGTGCACGTCGGCATCCACCCAAGCCACGTACTGCCAGTTGGTGGGCAGGCGGCTGATTCCGACGTTGATCATGTTCTCTTTGTGCCACAGCTCATGGTTCGTGCGGAGCTGGATGGTCTGATCGCCCAGCGGGACCACGTGCGCACGGTCTCCATACGCGGCCTCGACCACGGTCAGGTGGACGTTCTGGTCGCGCATGTGCTTGTGAAAATCCTCGAACAGGGCGTACCTGGAGAGGTAGCCCACGGGGTTCGAGACCACCGCAACGACATGCAGGGTAGGATTGTTGGAGATGGGGGCCAGCGTTGTCTTATGATGGAGATTTGACATGGAAGTTCTCGTAAGATTGCGATTTTACTTACCGAACCCCATGCTCTTCTTCTCCGCCTTTTTCCCGTGCTTACGGCCGGTCTGCTTCGACTCCGCATAGACCTCGGCAAGGGTGTACTCGTCCTTGTCGGTCTTCAGGACAGCCTCGGTCTCCGTGCCCACCAGGCGCCTGAACACGCGAGCGGCCTGCTCGTAGGGAAGCGCGCCGATCTTCACGTGCTCGGAGAGACGGCCAGAGCGGCTGATGGCAGGGTCCAGCTCGTGGGTCTTGGCGTTGGTGGTGCAGACGGCGCGGATGTCGAAGATGGCCCCGGTGATGCCGTCGGTGATGTTGAGGAGGGTGGACAGGCTGCCCATGTTCCCGACCTCTCGGGTGGCGATCACGTCATCCGAGTCTTCGATGATGAAGACGAAGCGGCGGTTGTCTTCCTCGTCATCCTCGATCTCGTTGAGGAGGCAGCGCTGAACCTCGGGACCCTGGAGGGAGGGGACGAGGGTGGCGGGCAGGATGATGAACTTGACGGTGGGGATGGCCTGGACGAGGCTGCGCACAAAGTAGGTCTTGCCCGTACCCGGCTCCCCTTCCAGGATTGCCAGACGGCCCATCGGATTGTCCGAGAGAATGTCTGACTTGATATTCTCGAACCCCTCGGCCACGTCGGGCGTGTAGTTCTCGGGGATGAAGTCGATGCCCGCGAACCCGATCTGGCTGATGGTGAGACCCCCGGAACCCGAGGTCATACTGTAGACCTGCCCCTTGAGCACGGGCTCCTTCTGCGTGAGGAAGGTCTTGGCCAGCGTCACAAAATCAATCACGAGCTGCTCATTCGGGGAGGCAGCTTCGACGGAGGCCTGGCCAAACTCGCTCTCCTTGAGATTGTTGGCGAAGCCGAAGTGGACGGTCGAAGACTCGTTGACGAAGCCCAGCGAGAAGTGACCCTGGCGACCGGCGATGTGGCTACCACGGTTCTCGATGACTTCGCGCAGTCCGTACTTCGCGGCCATCTCCCGGATATCCGCAGCGACGAGATCGCTCTTCTTGGTGAGGAAGCCTCGGTCGGAGCGGATGTAAAGCTTCTCTCCAGCGATCACAGCCTTGCGGAACATAGCGGCGAGGATGCCCATGTCATTGGCGGCCAGCGAGGTATGAATCCCCCAGCTCGATACGGACGTGTGGGACCACGGACTGGTGGGGGTCATTGACTCTCCTGAATCGTTAGTTAGTGTGGGCATTTTGCGCTCTCTAATCCTCTCATCTATTACACCCTGACTTACGCGAAACATCTCCAAAAGTTCTTCAGTTGTTACGCTCATCGCTCACAGGTCCGCTTGTCGTCCTTGATGACGCACTTCCAAGAATTGAAGTCAGAGTCGCGGCACTCTTCGTAAAGAATCCCATCTACGACGATATGCGTGCACTCAACCCAGTCGTCCCCCTTCGTGCAGCGGACGGTGGTGACACCGTCTTCGTTTGTGACTTTGCAGACGGGCTTAGCGGTGAGGAGAAACGCCACCAGGAGGCTAGTCATTCCTCGGGGCTCATATCGATCTCGATGGACAGCACGTGGCCGTCCTCGCTCAAGGTGGCGTAGACGGGAACGCGGATGTTCTTGAACCCTGCTTGCAGCCGCAGGTGGAAATCCCCCGCGCCCACGCCTTCGGGGAGGTCGTCGGCCTGAACCTCTCCCTGTTCATCCAGGTCGGCGAGCTTCAGCCAGCCTGTCGGGAGGAGGATTGTACCGATAAATTCTCTTGTGAAAGCTTTCGACATTCTCTGGTTTAGGTTGAAACTTCGTTGAACTTCATACATACACAGCTCTCTCTGCTGCACAGCCCCTCGCCACCCTTGGCGTGAGCCCCCGCCGCGTGACCACACTTGCACGGCGGTCCATCGTTCATACCGTGATACACCCCAGACTTTTTCTCACGATATTTGTCCGGACGTAGGTGGATGTCGGCATCCTTCACCCAGCACACGCAAACCCTGAGATCTTCATCGAAGGTGATCGGCTCCGTGAGATTGCACGGGCACTGCTGGGCATGCATGGCGTTGTCCATCGCACATCTCAGTACAGTGAGGAGGTGCTTGTAATCTTTCTCCAGCTCCAGGTAGGTCTTGCTCATAGTTTGGAGGTATCCTTCCCTGCCTTTGCGAGTTTGTCGGCCCACTGGTTCAGCTTGGAATCGAAAGTGCTCCCGTCCCCGTGGCCAGCCACCCAGCGGGTGACGACCCGCATCTCGGCCACTACGTCTCGCAGAGCCTTCACGAGATCGAGATTCTTGGTCGGGTTCATGGTCCCGCCCGCCATCCCGAGCGTGTACTGGGAGTCGCTTACCAGGATGGCCCGGGTGCACCCGATGCTCCGGGCGTGCTTGAGGCCTTCCAGGGCTCCGGTGATCTCGGCGACGTTGTTGGTCCCGCCCGCGATGTAGCCGAAGCCGCAGCCCTTCAGCTCCCCGTTGGCGGTCAGGATGTAGGACCAGCCGCAGGGAGAGTTGGACCGGCCGTTCGAGCTGCCGTCGCAGTGGACCTCGATCACCATGGCCAGTAGAATTGATAGAGAGAATTGGCGACTATGACGGCGTATCCGGTGGTGACCATCCAGAGCACGATCCTGGTGTAGAGATTGCGACTCGCGAAGCGGTAGAAGATGGCAGTCGAGAGACCACTTATCCCTACCTTGGAGCCTACAAACAGAGGAATACCGCCTGTGATCATGGTCCAGCGCATGATCGGGTTCGTCTCTATGCCCCAGCCAAACTCTCGAACTGCGATTGAGGTAAAGGCCGCATCCAAGACATTGAAGATGAAGAGAATGATTGAGAGTTGCTTGATCACGCCTGCCCCACCTTCACGGGGAAGGGCCAAGCTTCGGTGTTCTTGACTGCGAGCTGGGAAGTGACGAAAGAGTTGATTCGCATCCGGCTCGCGAGAATGCGATTCATATCCTGAGTGACTTTCGGGTCTTCGCCGGGGGAAGGGTCGGAGCTGATCGGATAGGCGAGAATGTCCTGGAGGATCAATAGCTCCGCGCGAGTGAACGACTCATTGGTCTGCGAGGAGTAGGTCCGCTGGAGAGCGTCCATACTCTCGAAAATTTTCTGGAGGAAACTTACGACCGGCTGGGGAGGCGCATCGCCGTACTTGGAGTTAACCCAGAGAGTCGCAAGGGCTTGAATCGTATAAAAATCGAAGGCCTCAAGGGGGATGGTGAACTGGTCCATACCCCAACTACACCCTAGATTTTAGTTGCAGCTCCGGTCGCAGGCTTGAACGACGCCGTGCAGCTCACCGTCGAGATACACAAGGTCTCCAGGGATCGCTTCCTTGGCCACCCAGTCCAGGACGGAGTCCGTCTCGGCGAGGGCTTCGGCGCCGCACTCGGCGATGTGGTAGTCCTGACCACCAACGACGGGGCGGATCTTGTGGCGCACCGCCACCAGGCCATCCTTCCGCCGTTCGACCACCCACTTAGCCATTGGGTACCCCCACCACGTCCGTGCGAGGGATTGAGAAGGAGCGGGTGCCCACTTTGCGGGTGACCTTGAGGCCTCGGCCCCTGGCGGAGACCACCGTGACGGTCTCTCGACCGCCCTTGGTCTCGATCATCACCTGCATGCCGGGCTTGAGTTTCATGGTCGTGTTCACTTTATCTGGCTTTGGGGCCGGAGTCAACTTACCACTGCGTAGCTTCTCGGCGCGCAGGCGCTGCTTTTCGGCCTGCTTCTCAAGGCCCTTGGATTCCAGCATGTTGGCCAGGTTCTCGGCGCCCCTGGCCTTTTTCTCGATTTCTACGGCTGAGGGCTTGCCCTCAATCTTGCCCTGACCCCAGAGGTAGAGCAGGTTGACGAACATCGACTGGTAGGCCTTCTCGCCCAGCTCCAGGGCATCGGCCGCGCTCGCGGCAGCCAGGACCTTCTCGGCCTTCAGGATGATACGATCAGGGACCTCCGTCCCCTTGTACTCCACGCGGAGTTCCTCCAGCCGCTCCAGCGTTCTCTTGTAGATGGCCTTCGCGTCCCGCTTCGTGAATTTCAATCGTGCCTCCAGATCAGGTTCTTGGGATAGATGCGCTTCTGGTTCTCGTACAGCTCTGCCACTGACTCGAACGGCTCGTCTCTGTACTCTGCCAACACCCACTGGGCAAAGGCTTCGGCATCGACTTCGGGATAGCGAACCCGCTTGGCGTGGTTCTGATCGATGTGACGCGCCTCATGTGCCAGTACGTAAAGGTACTCCTCCTCGAACGACCACCAGGACACACAGCCCGACATCCGGCGGTGTTCATCGAACTTTGGGTAGGCTGCGTTACGCCGGTCCTTGCCTTGGGGGACGAAGATCTCGATCCGGTCGAAGTCCCTGTGGGCGAACCCGATGGTCGTGTCCCCGTCGTACACGTCGATCTTGAGGCGGGTGTTCCGCCCGTATCGCGTGCGCGAGAAGACGAACTTTTCGAGTTTTCGCAGTCTGGCATCCGGAATTCGGCTCCTGTTGGTCCTTGATTGTGTGCGATTGTAGCACCACTTGAGGTCAATGTCAAGCTCCTCAATGGTTTCAAGGAGTTCGGCGAACTGTAGGTCGGTCATATCCAACCTACACCCCAAGCTGCAATCTTTCTCTTG
>Ga0207856_1000193_pt1 | contig 12717 bp, 11 predicted proteins | sample LuqExpMetageno21_FD_187779 | JGI IMG/M metagenome (GOLD analysis project Ga0207856, IMG submission 187779) | Tropical forest soil microbial communities from Luquillo Experimental Forest, Puerto Rico - Sample 21 (SPAdes) | ecosystem: Environmental > Terrestrial > Soil > Tropical forest ... | reverse complement strand
CTGCCGGCCATCCTGCCAATCGACGATGAGGCTGCCGTCTTTGACGCTGGCGGATTTTGCCAGGCGTTGCATCTCGGCCATGCTGCTGTTCTCCCAATTCTTCGTTGCTTGTTAGCGTGATCTTGCGACCTTGGCGGTTAACTAATGCTAAGAGCGGGTCGGCTTCGGTTCGGATATATTTTTCGCCATTCATGTGCTATTTTTCGCCATAGTCGCAAAAAAGATAGAAATGGTCGCATGGCCCGGAAGTCAGCAGCAAAATCATCGGAAACCGGGCAGGGGGACAGAAAATCACCCGCCAAACCCGGCGGCGCCGCCGGACCGGCCTCCGCCGGTTCAGCCTCAGCCAGCGCCTGGGCCCTGGCAGAACCGCGCATCGGCTTCCTGCTGGTGCCGCAATTCTCCATGCTGGAGCTGTTCTGCGCCATCGAGCCGCTGCGGATTGCCAATCGCCTTGGCGGGCTCGATTTCTCCTGGAGCTTCCTCTCCGCCGATGGCGCGCCGGTCTCCGCCAGCAACGGCATTCCCGTGGCTGCCAGCCACTCCTTGGCCGAGGCGCGTGACCTCCCCATCCTCTTCGTCATGGCGAGCTTCGAGCCGGAGGCGACGGTGCGACGCCAGGATCAGGCGAAATTGCGCGACCTGGCGCGCCATGGGACATTGCTGGGCGGCATCGATACCGGCCCCTTCATCCTGGCGCGGGCCGGCTTGCTGCGCGACCGGCGCACGACCCTGCATTGGGAAAGCATCGCCGCCTTTGCCGAAGAGTTTCCCGACATCGCCACCAGCGCACATGTCTTCGAGCTTGATCGCGACCGGCTGACCTGCCCGGGTGGCACGGCGCCGATCGACATGATGCTGCATCTTATTGCCCTGCGTGCCGGCGAGGAGCTTGCCAATGCCGTTGCCGAGCAGATCGTGCATCCCCGCATCCGTCCGGGCCATGATCCCCAGCGCATGACGCCGGCCGAGCGCTACCAGATCGACAATGCGGTCATCGAGCGCGTGATCGGTGCGATGGAGGACAATCTCGACGAGCCGCTCGGCATCGGCGCCTTGGCCAAGGAGAGCGGGGTGTCACAGCGCCAGATGGAGCGGCTGTTCCGCGAGCAGATGAAGACGACGGCCAAGGCCTTCTATGTCCGGCTACGTCTGGAACGGGCGCGCCAGCTCTTGACCGAGAGCAAGCGCCCGGTGGCGGAGATCGCCCTGGCCACCGGCTTTGCCAGCCGGGCCCATTTCAGCCGCGCTTATCTGCAGGCTTTCGGCACGCCGCCGGCGGCGCGACGCGGCAGGTCGATTGGCTGATACGATCGGCTGGCGTCAATGCGCCGCCGCCAGGTTCGGCGTCTTTTGCCAGCGCGCCCGGGCGCGGTCATGCGCCAGCAGGCCATCAATATGCACCGCCAGTTGCTCGCAGGCGCGGCGGATATCTGGCACGGCGACGATTTCCCAGAACGTTCCCTTGGTCATCGGCCCGACCACGAAGAGATCGTCGCTGATCCGGCCCTGCGCGTCGATGGCGGCCCCCGTGACATCGGTGGCGATCCCGAGATGCAATTGATCCGGCTGGATCTGACCGTCGGCCAGTAATTGCTTGATCAGGGGACTGTCCAGTTTGGCGCAATCACCTTGCAGGCCGGTGCAGTCGATCACCCGCTCGACATTGAGCTTGGTCGTGGCGGCCGATTTCTTGGTCATCTCCACTTCCACGGTGCCGATGCAGGGCGTGATCCTGCCCAGCCGGGCGGCGGTAATCACCAGCTGGCCGCGATCGATGGCATCGGTGATGCGCCCGTGAATGCGCGGTGCCGCGCGATGGCGGTGCACATCCCACCAGGGGCGGAGATGGCGGAGGAAACGTTGCCGTTCCGCAATCGGCAGGTCGAGCCAGAGACGTTGCGTATGCGGCCGCAGTCCATCGATTACAGCGCGCCAGTCGATACCCTGCTTGGCTGCCTGACGAATGGTCGCGCGGATTTCCTGCACCAAGCGGCGCAGCGACTGCGCCTGTGGCGGTGCGGCGAAGCGCCAGGGCTGCGCCACCGCACCATGGACGCGGGGCAATTGCCCACGACGTGATACCGCATGGATCGGTCCCCGATGGCCGCGGTCCAGCAGCGAGATGACGGTGTCGACCATGGTGAGGCCGGTGCCGAGCAGGAGGACCGGGGCGGCGGGATCGAGCTTGTCGAGGGCCTGAGGATGCCAGGGATCCTTGAAGATGCCGGGCTGGGCGCGCGCCGCCGGGAAATTGCCAATGGCGAGGATCACACGGTCCGCCGCGAGACGACGCCCGACGGCCAGTTCGATCTCCCAGCCAGGGCCGGCCTGATCATTCCCGGTCCGGCGATGCAATGCGACAGCCTCGTCGGTGACCAGGAAGACGTTGAGATCACTCTCCGGGCGCCAAATCCTGTCGCCCAGCAACTGCTGGATATAGCGCCCATAAAGACCACGAGGCACAAAGCTGTTGGGGCCGGGGACTTCGTTGAGTTTGGCGGCTTCTTCCGCCGGCAGGCGCTGCAGCCATTTGACGAAATCGTCCGGCTGATCGGCGAAGGCGCTCATATTGCTGGCGCGGACATTCAGCAGGTGGTTGGCATTGCCGGTCGAATAAGCGAGGCCAAGGCCGAAATGCTGGTTCTTCTCGATCAGGAGGATACGATCCTCCGGGCTACAGTATTTCAGGAGGTGCAGCGTCGTCAGCGCCCCGCTGAAACCGGCGCCGATCACGGCGATCGTGCGACCGGTACCCCTGGCGCCGTCTGCCTTGGCATCGGTTGTCGGCATGTGAACTCCGTTATCCGAAGGGTCTGAGCTGTCGCGGTGATCAGAACGGCCGGTCGCCGATGATGGTGGCGCGGTGCATCACCCGCCGGTGCGGCAGGTAATCGGCCAAGGCGTAATGCTGGGTGCAGCGATTGTCCCAGAAGGCGAGATCGTTGACCTGCCACTGCCATCTGATGGTGAATTCGGGCCTGGCGATATGCGCAAAAAGCAGTGACAGCACGGCATCGCTCTCCGCCTGGCTCAACTGGTCGATCTTGAGGGTGAAGCCAAAATTGACGTAGAGGCCCTTTTGGCCGGTCACCGGATGCGTGCGGATGACCGGATGGCTGACCGGCTGATGTGTCGCCCGGGTCTGCTGCCAGCGTGCATCGTCTTCCGGTGTGCTGCCATAGCGGCTGCGCGGAAAGGACTTCTCGAAGTCATGGCTGGCGGTGAGACCGTCGAGGAAGCGCTGAAAATCCGCCGACAGGGCCTGATAGGCAGCGATCGAATTCGACCAGGTGGTGTCGCCGCCCAGCGGTGGCAAATGGCGGGCATAGAGCAGGGCGCCCATCGGCGGTGTCGCGATGAAGGTCACGTCGGTATGCCAGATATTGTTGTCGGGCGGATTGGCCAGGTCGGTATCGAGGACGATGATCTCGCGCGCTTCCGGCGTGGTGGGATAGATCGGATGAATATGCAGCTGGCCAAAGCGCGCGGCAAAGTCTCGCTGTTGCACCGGGGTCAGGCGCTGGTCGCGAAAGAAGATCACCTGATGGCTCAGCAGCGCCTGCTCGATATTGGCGAAGGCGCTGTCATTGAGGGGGGCGGCAAGGTCGATATTGCCGATCACGGCCCCGATCGTGGGGCTGAGCGGCGTGAGGGTTAGCTGCTCGGCGCGCTGGCGATTGCTCATCTCGACGTCTCCCTGTCCTTGGCTGGAATCGATCCAATGCCAGGGAGAATAAATCTCTACTTATTTAGTAGACAAATGAAACTTCACAAAACCACCGCGAGTTTTTCTCGCGCAGCCGGCTCTATCTAAGGCATTCTAATTGCTGAGATTTCTCGGCTTGAACAGCGGCACGCCCAGCAGCGACAGGCCGAGCAGCACGATGATCGCGCCGCCATGCCAGACCATGATCATCAGCGAGGTATCGAGATCATGCAGCAAAGAGAGCCCGGTCGCGGCAAAAGCCGCCGTCGACAGCATGCCGAGGATCAGGGTTGGTCCGGGCCGGATCCAGGCGGCATGGCGAACCATGAAATAGAGCACCAGGCTGAGTGGCAGGCTGATGGCGACGATCCAGCTGAAGCAATCGACGCTATGGCCCATCTGCAGGCCGGTCGGCCCCATCCGCACCCAGTCGCTGAAGCAGCCATAGCCAGCGGCGGCGAACCACAGCAGGACGCCGGGCAGGGGCAGGGCTGCCCAATAGCGCGAGCGGCCGGGAATGCTGATCATGAAGACCGCCAGGGCCGAGAGAATCCCGGTCAGGATGGTGGCAGCGAGCAACGAGGAATAGCTCATCGTCTTCAGCAGCGGCATCAGATCGGGACGCACGCCGCCATGCATGACGACCGCCGCCGTATTCACCGCCGCGGCCAGAATGATCCAGATGGCGGCACGCCACATCGGCGGCGCCAACCGGTTGACCGGCCGCAAATCGGCTGCCAGATCGGCAATCAATCGGTCTGCCTGATCGTTCATCTGCTCCGCCATCACTCACGCCCGTCCGCTTCAGTTTCCTCCTTGCCGAGGAGATTGCGTAATGCCTTTACCGCCCGATGTACGGACAGCTTGACCGCACCCTCGCTCTGGCCGGTCCGGGCTGCGGCTTCCCGCAACGACAGGCCCTGAACCTTCACCAGGGCGATAGCCTGACGCTGACCGGGCGGCAATTGCTCGATCGCCCGGTGCACCGCTCGCATATCGAGGGTTACTTCAGTTGTCATATTCGCGTCATCGGCAGCAAAGGTTTCATCGGCATCTTCAGGTAAGGGCGCTTCCCGGGCGCGCAGCCGGTAAAGCCGCCGCAGCCGGTCGGCGATGCGCCGTTCGGCAATCACATTGACCCAGGGCTGCAGCGGCCGCGACGGGTCATAGGTATGGCGGATGGCATGGATCGACAGGAAAATGTCCTGGACCGTGTCCTCGACGTCCTGAGGGCGGGAGAGGCGACGGGCCGCCAACCGGCGGAGATAGGGCAACAATCCCTGCAGCAGCGCCGCGTAAGCGGCACGGTCGCCGTTCTGGGCGAGCGCCAGCAGGGTCGCCAATTCGACCCAGGCTGCAGATACATCGCTGGTACTCTGTTCAGGCACGTTTGCTGCCACCCAGTTCCTGGTCTGCTACCCGATTCACGCGGTTGCGAGATAACCGTCCAGCCACCCTAAAGCGCAAGTGTTTCAAGGGGAAGCGCTTTGCTCATCCGGCAAATCTTTATCTGCGCGGCTTTTGCCTGGCGGGCTAAAAGACCGGCCCGCGCATGCCTTCGCCCAGCCGAACCGCAAAAAAACTCGTGACCCCCTGTAACCGGCCCGGCAAACTCCCCGAATAACCGGGCGTTGGGCAGGAAAGCGGTCGGTCGACGGGTTATCCGCCCAGGCAGTCAGACAAAGAAGCAAGGGAGTGACCTAATGAACAAGACAATGATCGCCGCTTCGGTCCTTGGCGCGGCTCTGAGCCTGAGTGCCGTGAGCTTGATGACGGCCCGTACCGCTGCGGCGGACGACCAGGAGAAATGTTTCGGCATCGCCAAGGCCGGTGAGAACGCCTGCTCGGCGGCGAGCAATGCCGGCGTTCATTCCTGCGCCGGTCATTCGACCGTCGATTACTCGGGCGCCGATTGGAAGCTGGTGCCGGCGGGTTCCTGCGAGAAGATGGGCGGCCAGAAGGCGGCCTTCGAGGGCACGGGCAAGCCGACGGCGATGTAATTCGTCGATCGCTCCAACAGTTGAAATCGCATCGTCATGTCGGTGATTGAACGCGACATGCCGGCGGTGGAATCCGCGGCCCGGTCATATTCACGCGCAGCGATCGGGCTGCGGAACCCGCATCTGGCAGAGATCGGCGAGGCAAGGTCGAAGCTGACCTGGCTTGAGATCCACAGCGAAAATTATCTGTTGGCGCCAACGACGCCGCGTTATCAGGCGCTGGAACGCGTGCGGCATGATTTTGCGCTGAGCTGCCATGGTGTTGGTCTGTCGATCTGTTCCGCTGAAGGGCTCGATCGCCAGCATCTGCGGGACCTGCGCATGTTGTATGATCGCCTGCAGCCATTCCAGGTCTCGGAGCATCTGGCCTGGAGCGTGATCGACGGGCGCTATTACAACGACCTGCTGCCGATACCTTATACAGATGAGACACTCGATATCGTCTGCCGCAATATCGACCAGGCCCAGGAGGCGCTGGGTCGTCGGCTGTTGATCGAAAACCCGTCACGCTATATCGACTTGCCCAATAACGACTGGCCGGAACCCGTGTTCCTGGGCGAGATGGCGAAGCGGACCGGTTGCGGTTTGCTGTTCGACGTGAACAATCTATTTATCAGCGCCCATAATCTGAGTTTCGAAACGGCCGATTATCTCCGGGATCTTCCCGTCGCAGCGATCGGCCAGTTTCACGTTGCCGGCCATAGCTGCCGTGAGTTGACGGCAGCCGACGGCACGGTAGATGAGCTCCTGATCGATGATCATGGCAGCACTGTGCCGGAAGGCGTCTGGCAGTTGCTGGATGAGATGCTGACTTTGACCGGGACTTTGCCGGTGCTGGTGGAATGGGACAATCAGGTGCCAGCGCTTGACGTGCTGCTGGCGGAAGCCAAGCACGCGCAACAGCGGCTTGACGCGGTTGCAGGGAAGGCGGGCGATCATGCTGCATGAATGGCAGAGCCATTTCGCCAGCCAATTGCGTGCGTTACCTCCGTATAGCGAAGCGGCGCTCGCCACCTTGTTCGGGGCGCAGCAACACCGCTTCTCGGTCTACCGCGACAATTTCATCGGCTCGCTGGTCGACACCCTTGCCGAGACGTTTCCGGTAACGCGGCAATTGCTGGGCGAGCGCTTCTTCGCTGTGGCCGCAGCCGACTTCATCCGCCGTGAGCCGCCAGTGGCAGCGCGTCTGTCGCGCTATGGCAGTGCGTTTCCCGGGTATCTGCGTGAGCATGCTGCGTTGCGCGAGCTCGGCTATGTGGCCGATGTTGCCAGCTTGGAATGGGCGCGGGTGGAGAGCTTCTTCGCCGGCATGCCTGAAACGACGGTAACGCCAGAGACCTTGCTGGGCTTTGCGGAAGAAGCCCTGCCGCATCTCGTCTTCGAGACGGCGGCGAGCCTGCGGGTCATTGTCGCGCCGACGGCGGTCTTGAGCATCTGGCAAGCCCATCAGCAGGTGGAGCCGCAACTCGACGGCCTCGACCCCTGGCAGGCGCAGGCAGTGCGCGTGTTATGCAACCGCTTGCAAGGCGTAGCCGCGATGGCGATCACGCCGGCGCACGCCGCTCTTCTCCAGGCTTTGCAACAGGGAGCGGATCTGTCCGCAGCCTATGAAGCGGCAGCAGCTCTGGCGGCGGATTTCGATTTGCAGGCCGCATTGGCAGCTGAGCTGACAATGGGCAGTTTTGCCCGGGTGCTGGCCCCGTAGATCCCGGCAGCCACAGATCCCGGCAGCTACCCAGACCAATTTCAATTCACCTCAACAAAGGTGTCGATATGACGGCCATGACCAATCGCGCTTTGGCTCTTCTTGATGCAGTGCAGCGATATGGTACCCCGGTCGTCGACCTGTTGATCCGCCTGGCCTTGTTCCGGGTGTTTTTCTGGTCGGGCCTGGTCAAGATTCACGATTGGCCGGGCACGGTTCAGCTCTTCCAGTATGAGTATATGGTGCCGATCCTGCCGCCAAATCTCGCCGCTCTCCTGGCTGCCGCCTGTGAACTGGGTGCCTCTAGTCTTTTACTGGTCGGGCTCATCAGCCGGCTGGCGGCACTGCCCTTGCTCGGCATGTCGATGGTCATTCAATTCGTGCTCGGCGCTGTCAATCCTGCCTATAACGACCTGGAGCATTATCTCTGGATGGTCCTGTTGCTGAGCGTCATCGTGCGCGGCCCCGGATTGTTTTCGCTCGATACGTTGCTGCGCATGCGGCTGGTGTCGGCAAATCAAGCAGTATGATGGAGAGCGTGTTCCTAAACAGCCCGCCTCGCGGTAGGTGACGTAAAATCGCTTGCCACCTTTCCCAGAGCCTGATTTGATTCACCCTGCTGAAGCAATATGGTCGCGATGCGGTAACAATCGCACTGACCATCGCGGCCGCGTCTGGGGAGGATCGAATGCCTGGCAGAGATCCGACGGCGCCGCGTTGCGCCGCTCTCATCGGCCCGCATCTGGCAGGTAAAACTGCCTTATTTGAAAGCTTGATGCTCGTCACCCAGGCATTGCCGCGAAAGGGCAATGCGCGGGAAGGTTACCTGCTGGGCGATAGCTCGCCGGAAGCACGGCAACGCGGTACCTCGGTCGAACTGAGTGCCGCGACAACCAGCTTTCTTGGTGAAAGCTGGACCTTCATCGATTGTCCCGGTTCGGTGGAATTCAGCCAGGATACGCGCAACGCACTGATGATCGCCGATATCGCGGTCGTGGTGGTTGAGCCCCTGGTCGATCGGGCGATGAACCTCGCCGCCATCTTCAAGTTTCTCGACGATCATCGCATCCCGCATCTTGTCTTTGTCAACAAAATGGATGTCGCGGCCTTTGCGGTGCGCGACATCATGGCAGCATTGCAGGCGGTATCGTCACGGCCACTGCTGTTGCGCCAGGTGCCGATCCGCGAGGCCGGTGCCAATGGTGACATGATCACCGGCTATGTCGATCTGGTCAGTGAGCGTGCCTACCGCTATCAGCCGGGCCAGGAATCGGCTCTGATCCAATTGCCGAACACGGCCTTGGCGCGCGAACAGGAGGCGCGCGGCGAGATGCTTGAACATCTCGCCGATTTTGACGATCACCTGCTGGAGCAGCTTCTCGGCGATGAACAGCCAAGCAATGACGAGGTCTATCAGCAGATCGCCAAGGATCTTGCCGGCGACCTGATCGTGCCGGTCCTGCTGGGCGCAGCCGAACGGGATCATGGCGTCAGGCGCTTGCTGAAGGCGCTCAGGCATGATGTGCCCGGCCCGACCGGTACCGCGGAGCGTCTCGGTCTGGCCGGCCAGCAAGCTGCCGCAGTGGTCTTCAAGACCTTGCATCAGGCCCATGCCGGCAAACTGTCGCTGGTGCGGGTGCTGGCGGGAAAATTCGCCGACGGACAGACGGTGAATGGCCAGCGCATCGCCGGTGTCTTCCGCCTCAAGGGCAATACACCGGAGAAGGTCGGCCAGGCGGGTTTCGGCGATGTCGTGGCTTTCGGCCGGCTGGAACAGGCGCGGACTGGCGAGGTCCTTATTCCCGATGGCGGCAAGCCCGCGAGCGTGGATTGGCCGGAAATCCTGGCACCGTTGTTCAGCCTGGCGCTCGGCGTGGAGAACCGCAATGACGAGGTCAAGCTGACCGCTGCCTTGACCAAGCTCTCGGAGGAAGATCCATCGCTCAGTTTCGAGCATGATGCCGATACCCATGAACTGCTGGTGCTGGGGCAGGGCGAGATCCATCTGCAGGTGGCGGCCGAACGGCTGAAGAGCCGCTATAACCTGCCAGTACGGGTGCACCGGCCGCAGGTCAGTTATCGCGAGACCATCCGGCACAAAATCGCCCAGCATGCCCGGTTCAAGCGGCAGAGCGGCGGCCATGGCCAGTTCGGCGATGTGCAGGTCGAAGTCTGGCCGCTCAATCGCGGCGAGGGCTTCCGCTTCGAGGACCGGGTGGTTGGTGGCTCCGTGCCGCGGCAATTCATCGGCTCGGTCGAAGACGGCGTGCGCGATTATCTCGGCCGGGGGCCGCTAGGTTTCCCGGTGGTCGATGTCGCGGTGGCACTCTGCGACGGCCAGTACCACTCGGTCGATAGTTCCGACATGGCTTTCAAGACCGCGGCCCGCATGGCGATGCAGGAGGCGATGCCGAAATGCGACCCGGTGCTGCTGGAACCGATCCATGCGGTGGAGATCCTGACGCCATCGGAATTTACCTCGCGCATCCACGGCCTGGTTAGTTCCCGCCGCGGGCAGATCCTCCAATTCGGCACCAAGCCGGATTGGCCCGGCTGGGAGATTGTCGAGGCGCTGATGCCACAGGCGGAGATCCTCGATCTGGTGATCGAATTGCGCTCACTGACCCAGGGGCTTGGCAGCTACAAGGCCCATTTCGATCATCTGCAGGAGTTGACCGGCAAACTGGCGGAGAAGGTCATCGAACAGCGCCGGGCGGCTCAGTAAGCGCTCCCCCGAAAACAACTGCGCCGCAGGTGTCGAGCCTGCGGTGCTGTCGTTTCAGGGTCTGATCTTACGACCGGACTTTGACATAGCTGCCCGGCGCTTCGCCGAGCGGCTTCACCTTGTGATCGCCTGGCTTGCGGGCTGGCACGCTACCGTCGCTATAGCCGGCAATCCATTTCTGCCATTCCGGCCACCAGGAGCCGGGATGTTCCTCGGCCGTGGCCAGCCACTCATCGGCCTTGGTCGGCAGGGTCTTCTTGTCATTGACCCAGTGGCTGTATTTCTTGGCCGCCGGCGGGTTGACGACGCCGGCGATATGACCGGAGGCTGCCAGCACGAACTTGACCGGGCCGCGATAGAGTTGCGTGGCCGCATAGGTCGATTTCCAGGGCGCGATGTGATCTTCCCGGGTCGAGAGGATGAAGCTCGGCGTCTTCACCTTGGTGAGATCGATCGGCGTATCGTGGAGCGTGATCCCGCCCGGCCGGCTGAGCTGGTTCTCCTGGTACATGTTGCGGAGATAGAAGCTGTGCATGGCCGCCGGCATACGGGTGGAATCTGAGTTCCAGTACAGCAGGTCGAAGGGGAAGGGGTCCTTGCCCAGAAGATAGTTATTGATAACAAAGGACCAGATCAGGTCATTGGCGCGCAGCATGTTGAAGGTATTGGCCATGGCCGAGCCTTCGAGATAGCCATGCTGGCTCATGCGCTGTTCTAGCGCCACCAACTGCTCTTCATCGACAAAGACGGCCAGTTCGCCGGCTTCCGCGAAGTCCACCATGGTGGTGAGGAAGGTAGCGCTGGCGATCCGGCTCTCCTGCTTCTTCGCCGTCAGATAGGCAAGCGTGCAGGCGAGGAGGGTGCCGCCGAGGCAATAGCCGATGACATTGGCGCTCTTCTCCCCGGTCAGCTTCTCGATCGCGTCGAGGGCGGCCAGGGGACCCTGCTGCATATAGTCTTCGAAGCTCTCGCCGGCCAGTTTCTCATCGGGATTGACCCAGGAGATGACGAACACCGTATGGCCCTGTTCGGTCAGCCATTTGATCAGCGAATTCGCCGGCTTGAGATCGAGGATGTAAAACTTGTTGATCCAGGGCGGGATGATCAGCAGCGGCCGCTTGGCGACCTGTTCGGTCACCGGCTCATATTGCAGCAGCTGGATCAGGTTGTTCTGGAACATCACCTTGCCGGGGGTGATCGCCAGGTTGCGGCCGACCTCGAAGGCATCGAGATCGGTCATCTTGACTTGCAGCTTGCCCTTGCCGCGCTCCAGATCCTCGAGGAGATGCTGCAGCCCCTTGATCAGGTTCTCGCCGCCGCTTTCGGCCGTCGCCCGCAGCACTTCCGGATTGGTCAGGGCGAAATTGTTGGGCGCCATCGCATCGACGAATTGGCGGGTATAGAAATCCACCTTCTGCGCCGTTTTCGTGTCGAGGCCGTTCACGTCCTTGACGGTCGATTGCAGCCAACGGGCGGTCAGCAGATAGGATTGCTTGATGTAGTCGAAGACCTGATTGTCCTGCCAGGCCTCATCCTTGAAGCGGCGATCGCCGGGAGCGGGCTGGATCACCGGCTCGGCCGGTTCGCCCATCATGCGGCGCGCCGTCGTCTGCCAGAGATTCATGTAATCCTGCCACAGCGAGACCTGCGCCTCGAACAACTTTTGCGGGTCGGACATCAGCCGCGTGGTCATTTCCAGGAAGGCGCGGCCGACATTCAGCGGATCCGTCTGGGCATCCAAATCGACCGCATTGCGGGTGAGAAATTCACTCACCAGACGCTGGGATTGTTCGGCAATCTTGGCCATGGCGGCAGACCAGGCAGCCGGATCGATAGCCTGATTTTGCTGTTCCCCGCGATCCACCATGCAACCCCCAAATTTATTTGTTTTTCAAACTATTAGCGCTTCATGAAAATAGCAATCGACGGCGTGGTTTCTCTGCTATAGTACCTCACCCGAGGGGATTCGACCGGTATATTGTCAGCCGAATATGGTTAAATATATAGGTCGCGCTGTTGCCGCTGTCATCCGGCTGTTTGGGCTGAAATGACGGTGCGGCGATGGCCCGGGTGGTTGGAGCAAAGAGGCCAGAATGAACAGGTTTGGTGACAGCAATTGCCGTGGCGATCAGGGCCAGGGTGCCACGGAGACGATTGCTGCAGGGCGGTCATATGGGCGCCAGCTACCGAAGATGGCAGCCGTTGTCACCGCATTGCTGGCTTTAGGTGGTTGCAGCTGGTTCAGCAATGACGAGCCGGCTTTCCCGCCCTCCAGCGGCGGCCCCAATATTGCTGCAGTGCCGAACGGTCTGCCGGGTGACAGCGGCAATGCCGAATACAGCGACCAGGAATTGCGCGCGCTGCTCGGCAGTGCGCCGCGTCCGCTGCCGCCAGCGCCGGCCGCACCCAAGGCGGCCGATACCGGTACGCCGGATAATGCCGCGCCGGCTGACAATGCGCCGACCGCATCGACGGCACCGGCCAATGGCCAGCCTGCGGCGGCTCCCGCGCCGGCCGGAACGGTGCCGGCCGCACCGGTTCCCGACGCAACCAGCAACAACGCTAACGGCTATCCCGA
>Ga0207856_1000192_pt1 | contig 12802 bp, 1 predicted proteins | sample LuqExpMetageno21_FD_187779 | JGI IMG/M metagenome (GOLD analysis project Ga0207856, IMG submission 187779) | Tropical forest soil microbial communities from Luquillo Experimental Forest, Puerto Rico - Sample 21 (SPAdes) | ecosystem: Environmental > Terrestrial > Soil > Tropical forest ... | reverse complement strand
CCCGCCTCGACGTGCTCGGGATCGAGGGCGATCACCGCGGCGTAGTACTGCTTCGCCACGTCCCGCTGGTGCAGCCGCTCGTCGTAGATCCGGGCCGCCTCGAACAACAGGCGGACCTTGTCGGTCACGACCGGCGTGTAGCCCTCGGCGCGCACCATCATCTGGGCGGCCTTGAGCCAGTCACCGCGGTCCGAGTACTGGCGCGTCAGCGCCTCCATCGTCGGCACGTGGCTCGGGTCGATCGCGAGCGCGCGGAGGAAGTTCGCCTCCGACGCGTCCGAGTCGCGGAGCTGGCCGTACTGGATGCGGCCCATCCGCGAGTACAGGTCGACCTGCTTGCGGGCGTCGTCGGTGAGCTGCGTGAGGTGCGCCATCATGTCGATGGCGCGGTCCCACTCGCTGATCTTCTCGTACAGGCGGCCGAGCGCCTCGACCGAACGCTGCTCGTCCTGATCGAACTGCAGGACGTCGTTGTACGCCTCGATCGCGCGGTCGATGTCGCCGAGGCTCGACTCGTACACCACGCCCATCGCGACGTAGAGGTCGACGCGCGTCTGCACGTCGGCGGTGGCCATGATGTGGTTGCGGTACGTCTCGACGAGCGCTTCCCACTTGGCGGCCTGCTGGTAGAGCCGCGCGAGCTCGCGGTAGGCTGCGAAGTTGCGGCTGTCGATCGCGACGATCTTCTCGAGCGCCTCGGCGGCGCGGTCGAGCTTGCCGAACCGCTCCTCCCACGCGGCGGCCATGCGCTCGTAGAGCGAGATCCGCTCGCCGTCCGACGGCGACGCGTCGAGCTGCGCCTCGAGCACCTCGAGGTACTTCTCGGACTGGTTCGTCTTCTCGTACAGGCCCTCGAGGGCCTGGAGCGCCGTCAGGTTCGTCGGGTCGACGTCGAGCACCGTCTGGTACGCGCTGATCGCGCGGCCGGCGTCGAACAGCCGGAGGTCCCAGAGCTGGCCGATCTCGATCCGGAACTTGACGATGGCCTGGTCGTCGGTCTCGAGCGAGGCCCGCCGCGTCAGCACGTCGATCAGCGGCTCCCACTGCTCGGTCCGGCGGTACAGCCGATCGAGCGCCACGAGCGCCGGCCTCGAGGCCGAGTCGTAGTTGAGCGCCTGCTGGTAGGCGTGGATCGCACCGCCGAGGTCCTGCATCTGCCGCTCGAGCAGCTCGGCGAGCTGGATGTAGAGCTCGGTCTTCTTCTCGGCGTTGGTCTCGACACCGGCGTGGCGCTGCAGCGTCTCGATCAGCTCGCTCCACGAGCCGCGCTTGCGCTGCAGCTCGGCCATGCCGCCGAGCGCGCCGGTGTGGGCCGGATCGATGCGCAGTGCCTGCTGCACCGAGTGGATCGCGTACTCGAGGTGGGACAGGTGCTCCGCGTACCAGCGGCCGATCTTGACCCACAGGTCCGCGGCCGAGGCGCGATCCTCGCGCTCGAGCTCGTTGACGCGGTTGGTGTACTCGTCGAGCAGCTCCTGCCAGCGGTTGGTCGCCGTGGCGAGGCGCTCGAGCTCGAGCGCCGTCTCATCGTGTGCGTAGTCGCGCTTGAACGCCGCCTGGAGCACGTAGAACGCCGACTCCTGGTCGCCGATCTCGGACTCGTAGATCTTGGCGACCCGGTTCAGGATCGCGATCTGCTGGTCGACGTCGGTGACGATCTCCGAGCGCTCGATCAGCACCTCGACGAGCTCTTGCCACTTGTACTGCTGCGTGTAGATCGCCTCGAGGCGGTCCGACGCGACGGTGTTCGTCGGATCGGACGCCCGGACGCGCTCGTACACCGCGGCCGCGCGCGTGAGGTCCTCGACCTTCTCCTCCCAGGTCGACGCGGCCTGGAGCAGCGTGTCGCGCCGCTGGACCTCGTCGTCGAGGACGAGCGCGCGCTTCTCGAGCACGTCGATCGCCTCCTCCCACCGGCCCTCGCGGGTGAATAGCTGCTCGAGCGCGGCGAGCGCCCGGAAGTCGCTCGGATCGATCGCGATCACGCGGCGCCACGCCTCGACGGCGGCGTCGACGCGTCCGAGCACCTCGCCCTCGAGCTGGCCGAGCTGGGCGTACAGCTCGATCGTCTCGTGCTCGGTGAGCTGATCGCTGAGCTGGCCGACCTCGATGATCCGCTGCAGCGTCTGGGACAGCTCGTCCCACGCCTGCGTCGAGCGGTAGAGGTGGGCGAGCGCGCGCAGCGTCTCGAGGTCCTGGCCGTCGAGCCGGTCGGCGGCGAGCCACGCGTCGAGCGCGTTGCGCTCGCGCTGCAGCTTGTCCTCCCACACCCGGCCGAGCCGCTTGTACAGCACGATCTGGTCGCGGTCGGACTGCGCCACGGCGACCTGGCGCTCGATGATCTCGACCAGCTCCTCCCACCGCTCGCGCCGCGTGCACAGCTCGGACAGCGCCTGCAGCGCCTGCGGCTCCTCGCCGCGGATGTCGAGGACGCGGCTCCACAGCTCGATCGCGCGGTCCTCGCCAGCCTGGCCCGCGAGCGGGCCAGAGGAGATCGCCAGCGCGTCCGACGAGATCCGCGCCATGCGCGCGTAGACGTCCGCCATCTCGGCGTCGTCGTTGGCGACGTCGATCAGCTTCTCGTAGGTCTCGAACAGCTTCGGCCACGCTTCGCGGCGGAAGTGGATCGCCTCGATCGCCTCGAGCGCGCGCCGGTTGCGGCTCTCCTGCTCGAGGATCGCCGTGTAGCAGGCGAGCGACTGGTCCAGGTCCGCGAGCGCATCGGAGAAGATGGCGCCGCGGCGGAAGTACAGCTCGAGCTGCTCGTCGGGGTCCTGCACCACCTCGATGCGGCGGCGCAGGATCTCGGCGAGGTCGTCGTACATCCCGGCGCCGAGGTACAGCCGGTCGAGCGCGGCGAGCGCGTCCGCGTCCTTGGGCGCGAGCTCGAGCACCCGGAGGTGCGTCTCGACGGCGCGCGCCGGATCGGACAGCTCGAACTCGTGGACGCGCGCCATCCGCAGCAGCGCCATCCGCTGCACGTCGCGGTCGGCCGCGCGCTCGATGGCGCGCGTGTACGCGGCGACCATGTCGTCCCACGCCCCGGTCTGGCCGGCGAGCCGCTCGCTCTCCTCGAGCGCGCGGTCCCAGCGCGGGTCCTCGACGAGGGCCTCGCACCACCAGTGGAACGCCTTCTGCTGGTCGTAGAGCTTGCCCTCGGCCAGCTCGGCGAGCCGCTGGAACATCGCCTGGCGATCCGCGCCGGTGAGCTTCCGGAGCTGGACCTCCTCGATCGCGTGCAGCTTCTCGTACTCGCCCGCCGCCTCGTAGAGCGGCTCGAGCACGCCGCCGATCTCGACCTGGAGGTGCCCCGTGTGGAACATCTCCTCGAGCGCGATCAGCGTCGCCTGGTGTGCCGGGTTGTCCTGCAGGATCTCGCGGTACACCTCGACGGCGGCCTTCTTGTCGCCGAGCCGATCCTCCAGCGTCTGGCCGAGCCGGAACTGCAGCGACGGCACTGCGTCCGGATCATTGCCGTCGGCGAGCTGGATCTCGCGGCGCAGCACCTCGGTGAGCTCGGACCACGCCTGGGTCTGCGTGTAGAGCCGGTCGAGCGCGAGCACGGCCGGCTTGTTGTCGAACTCGACCTCGAGGATCTTGCGGAACGTCGCGATCGCCTGCGGGACGTCGTTCAGCTCCTCCTCGTGGACGCGCGCGAGCCGCGACAGCAGATCGACCTGGCGCGGCACGTCGAGCGACTTCTCGCTCTCGGCCTGGTAGAGCCTCGCGAGCGTCTCGAAGCCGTTCGTGATCGCCGCCAGCCGCTCGATGTGGCCGAGCGTGAGCACGTTGCCGGAGTCGTCGCGCAGCGCGCGCGCATACGCCTCGAACGCCGCCGTCGGGTTGCCGATCATCTGCTCGTGCAGGGTGGCGATCCGGTGGAGCAGATCGACGCGGCCGAGCGGGTCCTCGTGGTGCGCGACCATGACCTCGAGCACATCGACGAGCTTGCCGAACTCGCCGGTGGTGTCGTAGATCGGCTCGAGAACGCGCGCCGCCATCACCGGCTCGACCTTGCCGTGGAGCAGGCCGTCGAGCGCGTACAGCGTCTCGGTGTGCGACGGATCGATCTCGAGCGCCTCGCGGTAGCTCTCGATCGCACGCGCGACGTCGCCGAGCCGGATCTGCCACAGGTGGCCGATCCGGTACTTGAGCGCGACGGTCTCGCTCGTGTTCTCGGCGAGCTCGACCTGGCGCTCGAGGTTGCCGAGCAGGTCGTACCAGCGCTCGGCCTGCCCGTAGAGCCGGTCGAGCGACTGGATCGCTGGCACCTCGTCGGCGTCGAGGTCGAGGATGCCCTGGTAGGTCTCGATCGCCTTCGCGACGTCCTTGAGCTCGCGGTCGTAGACCTGCGCGAGGACGTACAGCATGCGCTTCTTGTCGTCGGGGTCCTCGGCGAGGTCGGCCTTCTTCGCGTAGACGTCCTTGAGCGGATCCCACCGCTCGAGGCGGACGTACAGCCGCTCGAGGGCGTCCATCGCGACCATGTCGACATCGTCGATCGAGAGCACCTGGCGGAACGTCGCGATCGCGCCGTCGGAGTCGGACAGCACCTCCTCCTCGATCTGCGCGCAGCGGTAGAGCAGCGCCTTGCGCTCCTCGACGTCCGGCAGGATCTCGGCCTTGCGCTTCAGTATCTCGACGAGCTTCGGCCAGTCGCCGGTGCGCTCGTGGATGGTCTGGATCGCCGTCGCGGCCTCCACCGTCGACGGGGCCGCCGCGAGGATCCGCTCGTAGGTGGCCACCGCCCCGCGGTCGTCGCGCAGCTCGTGCTCCTGGATCTGCGCGCGCCGGAACAGCAGGGCGACCTTGAGATCGTCCTCCTGCGTCTCGCCCGCGACCTCGTCGTAGAGCCGGGCGGCGTCGGCCCACTTCTGGAGCCCGCGCGCCAGGCGATCGAGCTGCTGGTGGGTGACCTCGTTGCGCGGATCGTCGCGCATCGCGCGCGCGTACGTGGCGAACGCGGCGTCGGGGTCCTCGCCGCCGATCTCGTGCAGCTCGGCGATCTGCGCGAGCAGCTGGATCTTGCGCTGCGGATCGAACGTGTGCCGAGCCATGATCTCGTACACGCCGATCTGCTTGGGCCAGTCCCCGCGCGCCTGGTAGATTGGCTCGAGGATCGTGGCGATCACGAGCTCGTTCTCGGGGTGCGAGATCAACCGCTCGAGCGCGGCGACCGCCTCTCGGTTCTGGTCCTCGAGCTCGAGGACCTCGCGGTAGGTCTCGACGGCCGCGGCGACCTCGCCGAGGTGCGTCTCGCGGAGCTGCGCGAGCCGGACCAGGAGGTGCACCTGTTCGTGCGCGGCGGTGGGCGACTGGCTGACGAGCTGGAGCTGGCGGCTGATGTTGTCGCCGAGGTCGCGCCAGGCGCCGCGCTGGACGTACAGCCGGTCGAGCGCGCGCAGCGACTTCAGGTCGTCGGGCGACTGGCCGAGGATCTCGATGTACGTCGCGATCGCCTCGTCCTCGTTGTTCAGCATCTCCTCGTGCAGCGAGGCGATGCGGAACAGGAACTCGAGCCGCTCCTGGGGATCCTCGGCGATGTCGGTGCGCCGGCGGTAGATCTCGAGCAGGTCCGCGTACTTCTCGTCGCGGGTGAAGATCGCCTCGAGCGCCACGAGCGCGTTGAGATCGTCGGGCTCGATCGAGAGCGCCTTGCGGAACATCTCGATCGCCTTGGCGCTGTTGCCCAGCCGGTCCTCGTACGACCGCGCGACCTTGGTGGCGAGCTCGTGCGCGAGGTGCGGTTCGAGGTCCCTGTCGCCGGCGAGCGCGCCCTCGTAGAGCTGGACCAGCCGCGCCCAGCCGTCCTCGACGAGCGGCGCGAGCGCCTCGAGCTGCTCCTTGGCGGCCTCGGCCTGTGGATCGCCGCGGAACGCGCGCGCGTACGCCTCGAACGCCTTCTCGCCGTCGAGCAGCTTGCCGCGCTGCAGCTCGCCGATCCGGAGCAGCAGCGAGGTCCTGCGCAGCGAGTCGGTCTCGGCGGCGTACTGGATCTCGTGGACGCCGACGAGCGGCCCCCACTCGGCGAGCTGCTCGTACACCGGCTCGAGGATCCCGGCGACCGTCAGCTTGTGGCGCTGATCGCTGCCGTGGAGGTGCGCCTCGAGGGCGGTGCGCGCCAGGGCGTGCGCCGGCTCGAGGTCGAGGATGTCGCGGTACGCGTCGATCGCGCCCGGGATGTCGCCGAGGTGCTGCTCCTTGACTTGGCCGAGCCGGTACTTCAGCTCGACGTGCGCGGCCTTGTCGTCCTCGGGCCCAATGATCGTGAGCTGCCGGCCGATGATGTCGGCGAGCTCTCCCCACTGCCGGTTGCGCAGGTAGACCCGATCGAGCGAGCGCAGCGCGGTCGGCTCGTCGCCGGCGGCGTCGATGATGCCGAGGTACGCGGCGATCGCCTTCTGATCGTCCTTGACCTCGTCCTCGTAGAGCTGGCCGATCTTCGACTGGATCGCGATCCGCTGATCGCCGTCGTGCGTCAGCTCCAGCTTGCGCTCGTAGATGTCGAGCAGGTCCTGGAACCGGCCCTTGCCGAGGTACAGCCGCTCGAGCGCGTCGAGCGCCTGCTCGTTGCCCTCGTCGAGCTCGAGGATCTGGCGGTTCATCTCGAGCGCGCGGTCGACGTCGCCCTGCTCCTTCTCGATGACGCGCGCCATCACGAGCATCAGCGGCAGGCCATCGGCCCGGTGCTCGAACTTCGGCAGCGATGCAGCGTACGCGTCGACGAGCTCGTTCCAGCCGCCGGTCTCGCCGGCCAGCCGCTCGGCCTGCTGGCGGATGTCCTCGTCCCGGTGGTTCTCGGCGTGCGAGCGCAGCCACCAGCCGAACGCCGCGCCCTTGTCGCGCAGCTTGTCCTCGCTGTAGCGAGCGAGCCGCTCCATGCGCTCGCGGCGCTCGTGCGGGTCCTCGGTCGCGCGGAGCTGGATCTCGAGCACGCGCACCAGGGCCTTCGGATCGCGGCCGGTCTCGTAGAGCGGGATCAGCGCCTCGGCGGCGGCGAGGTTCTCCTCGTCGAGCGTCAGCACCTTCTCGAACGCGCGCATCGCGCGGTCGGGCTTCTGCAGGACGTCGCGGTAGAGCGTGGCGATCTTCATCGCGAGCGACAGCCGGTGCTGCTCGCTGCCGGCCTCGACCTCGCGCTCGAGGACGCGGATGTACTCGTCGATCTTGTTGCGCGAGCGGTAGAACTCTTCGAGCTCGTCCCAGCGCGCCTCGCTGACGTACAGCTTCTTGAGCGCGTCCTGCGCGCGCCGGTTGTTCTCGTCGATCGCGAGCAGCCGCTGCCAGGCGTCGATCGCCTTGCCGCTGTGCTCGACCTTCTCGGTATAGAGGAGGCCCAGGCGTTGGAGCGCATCGGCGCGGAGCTTGTCGTCGGGGGCGGCGTCCGCCTGCCGGCTGCAGATGTCCGCGAGCTTGTCCCACTCCTTGTTGCGCTCGTAGAGCTTGTAGAGCTCGGCGAGCGCCTCGTCGTGGGTCGGCTCGTACTGGATGACCTTCTCCCACCAGTACGTGCAGATCTCGGGCTTCTTGACCTTGGTCGCGGCCATCCGCGCGACCTCGATGACCTTCGCGGCGCGCTCACCGTCGGGGGTGCGCTCGACCTCGGCCTCCTTGAGCTTGATCAGCTTCTCCCAGTCGCGGCGCTTCTCGTAGACCGCGAGCAGGTGATCGACGGCCTGCTGGTTGTACGCGTCGAGCTCGAGGACGCCCTCGAACGCCTTGATCGCCTCGGCCTGGTTCGAGAACCGCTCGAGGTAGAGGTTCGCCACCTGGAGGAGGATCTCGACCTTCCCCTCGGTGCCGTCGGTGTACTTCGCCTTCTCGGTGAGCACCTTGACGAGGTCCGGCCAGCGCTTCTTCGCCTCGTAGACCGCGCCGAGCCGGTCGTAGACGTCGAGGCGCGTCGGGTCCTGCTGCTGCGCGCTGGTCAGCGCCGTGATGACCTGGTTGTCGTTGTTGAGCTTGCCGTACGCGTCGGCGAGCTCGAGGAAGACCTCGGCCTTCTCGGCGCCGGGCGCCGAGGCCTTGGCCTCCTCGTCCTTGAGCGCGTCGGCGAGCTGCGCCCACGAGCCACCGGTGCGCAGCACGCGCGCGAGCTCGCGCCGCAGCGCCTTGTCCTGCGGGTGCTTCGCGACGAGATCCTTCCAGGCGAGCACGCCGCGGTCGGGGCCGCTCTCGGTGGCCCGCGCCGCGTTCATCATCTCGCCGAGGTCGCCGCTGACCGGCGGCCGCGGCGGCTCGGGCTTCGCGGCCGCTGCCTTCGCGGCCTCCGCCTTCGCGGCCTCCGCCCTCGCGGCCTCCGCCCTCGCGGCCTCCGCCTTCGCGGCCTCCGCCCTCGCGGCCTCCGCCTTCGCGGCCGCGGCGTCGTCCGCCGCCGCCTCATCGGCCGGCTGCGCCTTCATCGGCATGGATCCGGAGGGGAGCGGATCGGGCCGCATGGCCTCGTCGGTGCGCCCCGCGCCAGCTTCGCCGGTGAGCCCGATCGCCTCGATGAACTCCTGCACGGTCGGGTTGCGCGGCTCGATCCGCGCCGCGACCGCGAAGTACCTGCGGGCGCGCTCGAGGTCGTTGGCCTTGTCGAACGCGATCTGCCCGGCCTGGATCGCGATGTAGAGCTTCTCCTCGCCCTCGAGGCGATCGAGCACGCTGTCGGCGAGCTCGAGGAGCTGGGTCCACTCGCCGCGCTCGCCCTGCACCTGGCACAGCAGCGAGAACGCCGCGACCGCCGACTTCATGGTGGCCCCGTTCGAGGCGGTCGCCTTGATCGCCGCGTCGAAGAACTTGGCGCCGCGGTCGCGGTCCTTGAACCGCTGCACCCACTCGAGCGCGAACGTGCGGAGCGCCTCGACCTTCTTGCCGTGGTCGGGGGCGCGCTCCGCGCGGCGGCGGTGGTGCGCCTCGAGCTCGTCCCACCGGTTGGCGGCGGACAGCAGGGTCTCGTAGAGGAAGTTCGCCGACGGCTCCTCGATGTCCTTCGCGAGGATGCGCTTGACCAGCTCCTCGAGCCGCGGGTCCTCCGGGGCCTCGATCCGCATGATGCGCGCCGCGCGCACCAGCATCCGGATCGCGGTGACCTCGTCGAACGAGTCGGCCTTGTCGGACAGGTGATCGACGACGTCGGTCCAGAACTCGGGGTCGTAGTCGAGCGCGGCGAGCGCGTCCTGGACGCGGACCGACTCGGGCGTCCGCTCGAGGGCGCGCTGGAGCACCGGGAGCGCCTTGTCCTTCTGCCCGCTGTCGAGCAGCGCCTCGCCGACGATCTGCGCCAGGTTGGTCGGCGCCAGCGGGCTGCGAAGCTCCATCTCGCCGAGCTTGGCCACCATCTCGAAGCGGCCGATCTCGCCGTACACCTCGCGCGCGCGCGACAGCGCCTTCAGGTTGTCGGGATGCAGCTTCCACGCGCGCTGGTACAACCCGAGCGCGCGTTCCCGCTCTGGAATGACATCCTCGACGAGCGCGGCCAGCTCGTACAGCCGCTCGCTCTGCTCGGGCTTGGTGCCCGACGCCTCCAGTTCCTTCTCGAGCTCGTCGATCGCTGCGACCCAGTCGCGCGACTGGCGCAGGCGTTCCCGTAGCAAAGTACGCGTGTCCATCTGCGGTCTAGCCTCCCGCAAACCAGAGAAAAACCACGCCCTTACCCTTCACGTGCTTATATCACGGCTGCTCCCGCACGTGGGGCTCGGGTCACCCGGTTATTTTGCAGCGAGTCGGGCACTCGAGCCCTCCGCCAAGGAGGGCCTCACGATGTACGGATCGTGCGCAGCACGCCGCGCCGAGGAAAACGAGACGCCCCAACCTCAGGCGCCCTTCTTGCCCTTCCCGCCCTTCCCCTTCTTGACCATGTCCTCGGGCGACGGCTTCTCGGCGGGCGAGGCCGGCGTGGCCGACTTCGCGGCGATGTCCATCAGCATCTTCGCGGCCTGCTGCTTCGAGAAGTCCACCGACGCGCCGCCCGTCTTGGAGAACTCCTCGAGGTCGCGCTTGGCGCTCGTGTAGTCGCCCTTCTTGAAGTACGCCTGCCCGCGCTGGAACTTCGCCTTGTGGAGATCGTGGCGCAGCTCGAGCGCCTTGGTGTAGGCCTCGATGGCCTTCTCGTGGAGCGCCTTGTCGTCGTAGGCCATCCCGACGACGTACCAGACGTCGCCGGCCTCGTTCGGATCGGGCAGGACGCTCGGCGCCGCGCCCTGCGTGGCGACCGCGAGCGCCTGATCGGTGTAGTCCCATGAGCGATAGAGGTCCGCGAGCGCGACCCACGGCGCCGCCTCGGGCGGGGCGCCGTTGAGCGCCTTCGTGAACTCCTCGGCCGCCTCCTTCGCCTTGCCGGTGTCGCGGTAGATGCGCCCGAGGTAGTAGTGGGCGCGCCACAGCTCGTTGTTGAGCTTGATCGCCTCCTGGAGGTGCTGCAGCGGCTTCTCGAAGTTCACGCTCGACAGATCCGGAGTGACCTCCTCGGGCTTCTTGCCCTGGCTCGGCGCCTGTGCCTCCTTCGCCTGCTGGATCGCCTTCTCGTACAGCGTGTAGCCGTAGACCATCTGGTACATCGCGATCTCGGGCGCGACCTGGACGGCGTGCTCGGCGGCGTCGGAGGCGTTCTTCCAGTCCTTCTTCCCGATGTACGAGCCGCCGAGCCCGTACCACGCGGTGTGGTTCTCGCGCCACCGCTCGATCGCCTTCTGGTAGCGCTCGATCGCGGTGTCGTACTGCTTCTGGCCGTAGGCCTTGGTGCCCTCGTTGGAGGCCTTCACGGAGTCGTTGTGGGACTGGCTGGGGCAGCCCGCGAGACCCAGCAGCAGTGCTGCGCTGGCGACGGCGGCGACGAGCTTCATACCGCAAACGGTAGACTGCCCCGACAGCGGCCTCAAGTTCCAATCATCGAAAGGGGACGCCGGCGGGCCGAAACGACAACGAGCTGTCGAGACTCGTGCTCGACAGCTCTCGAGTTGGTGCGAGGAGTGACGCTCGCCTAGCCGCCGCCGCCGAGGCGGAAGATGAACGGGTAGTTCACCTGGACGTTGCCGCCGCCTTTCGGCTTCGGGAACTCGATGTTCTTGATGACGTTCGCGACGCAGTTCGCGACCTCCGGATCGACGCCGCTGCCCGTCGACGACGAGACGTTGCCGTTCGGCGTGATCAGGAAGTTCGTCATGACGGTGCCGGAGAGGTTCGGCTTCGCCAGCAGCTCCTTCTCGTAGCAGTACTGGATCTTTTGCTGGTTGCGCTTGATGTAGCGCCGGATGATCGCCTTATCGAGATCGCCCTGGGCGTTCGGCTGGCCGATCGCCACCGTCGGGACCGCCGCGGTGCGGCCGCGCATCCCGCCGCGGCCGCCGCCGACGCCGTAGCCCGAGCCGGTGCCCGAGCCGTGGCCGATCGTGCCGTAGCGGCCGGTGCCGATGGTGCCCCAGCCCGTGCCGCCACCGCCCGGCCCGAAGCCCGACCGGCCGAAGCCGAAGCCGCCGTTCATCTCGCCGGCCTCGTTGCCGAGCAGGCCGCCGTAGATGTTGCCGTCGTCGAAGCCGCTCGAGATGTCGCCGGTGCCGGTCAGCGAGGCGAACGCGCCGCCCTGGGTCAGCGCCGAGGAGCCGAGGATACCGGCGTTGCGCGCCTGCTCGACCGCCTGCTGGCGCGCGAGCTGCGGGTCCTCCTGCTCCTTCTTCATCTTGTACTGGCCCTCGGCGCGGTCCGAGTCCTTCTTGCCCATCTTGCCCTCCTCGAGGGCCATCGCCGTGCCGGTGCCGCCCGACTCGTCGGCACCATCGTCCGGCTTGTCCTCCTCCTCGGGGGGCGGCGGATCGTCCTGCGCCGTCGAGTTCGAGCGGTTGGTCAGCTCCTCGCGCGAGGCGAGGTCGATGTTGGCGCCGCTGTCCTCGGTCGGGATCTGGTCGAGGATGAGCCAGAAGCCGAGGTGCACCGCGAGCGAGCCCGCGAAGTAGACGAGCACGCGGCTCTCGAGCGCGGCGAACAGCGCGCTGACGTGGCGGCGCGGCTGCGCGACGGCCGACACGAGGAACGTGGCCTTGCCGGCGCGGACGCGGATCTTGGCGTTCGGCGGGATCGGCGAGATCGTGGTGCGGCCCTGCGCCGCGAGCTCGGCGAGCGACGTGGTCTGGCCGTTGACGACCATCTCGCCTTCCATGCCGCGGCCGAAGTTGAACGCGAAGTCGTCGCCGTGCGGCGCGATCATCGGGAACGCCGGATCCGGCGCGCCCTCGGTCGAGAACTCGACGCCGGCCGCGGTGCCGATGCGGTAGAACGGGCTCTGCTTCTCGTTGCGGGCGCGCGCGAGCGCCGCCGCCGCCGAGCCGATCGAGAGCGCGAGGCCGCCGAGCGCGATCCAGTCGTACGCCCACGGCAGCGTGCGCGGCCGGACGGCGAAGGCCGGCATCTTCAGCTTCTGGGTCTTGTACTCGAACTGGGCCTTGTTGTAGCCCGCGTTGTCGACGCCCTTCCAGAACGCGAAGGCCGACGCGAGGAACGCGATCGCGGCGAACGCGAACATGCCGTAGGTGGCCGGCGTGATCTTGCCGCTGCGCGGGTCGATGCAGTGCTTCACGTTGACGACGGAGTCGCCGAGCATCGCGGCGACCTCGACGGCGCGCTTGCCGCCGACGTCGTCGACCGACTCGGCCATCACCTGCTGGAAGCCCTGCGGGGGCGCCATCGGGCTGCCGTAGATCGGCGCGCCGCCGGGGAGCCCGGGAGGCGGACGGACGGCCGGGGCCATCGGCGCGGGCGGCATCGCGGCGGCGCCGAACGACGGCGGCGGGGCGAACGACGGCGCCGGCGGGGGCGCGAACGCCGG
>Ga0207856_1000191_pt1 | contig 12851 bp, 16 predicted proteins | sample LuqExpMetageno21_FD_187779 | JGI IMG/M metagenome (GOLD analysis project Ga0207856, IMG submission 187779) | Tropical forest soil microbial communities from Luquillo Experimental Forest, Puerto Rico - Sample 21 (SPAdes) | ecosystem: Environmental > Terrestrial > Soil > Tropical forest ... | reverse complement strand
TTAGTAAGCCATCTGATCTTACCGGAAATATTGAAGATGATAAAGACTACTCACTACCGCCGTTAGATATCAGGTGGCATGAGATACCGTCCGATCACTCAAATGCGGGTGTTGACTTTAGGGGACGTTTTAAGATGTTCAAGGATGACGCTATTGGGCTATCAGGTGCAGCAAAAGAAAAGCGTGAAAGCTTGGATGCTAGGGTTGCCAAAATGGTTGAAATAAGAAATGAAGATGTAGACGCTCACAGGTTGATATGGCACGATCAGGACAAGGAAAGAGACGCTATTAAAAAGGCTGTGCCGTCTGTTAGAATCCTCACAGGTTCACAAGATGAAGAAACAAAAGAAAAAACCATACTCGGATTTTCGGACGGGGAATTTAAAGAACTGGCCGCTAAAGCAGTCATGGCAGGTAGCGGATGTAACTTTCAATATCACTGCAGCTGGGCTATCTACTTAGGCATAGGGTTTAAGTTCAATGATTTTATCCAATCCATACACCGTATCTACCGATTCCAGCAATCAAAGCAAGTTAGGATAGATCTTATCTACACAGAAGCTGAACGGCAAGTAAGAAAACAACTCGAAAACAAATGGCAAAACCACATTAAACAATTAACCAAAATGACCGAGATAATAAAAAAATACGGCTTATCGGTATCCGCTATGGCCAATGTGCTAACCCGCAAAATCGGTGTTGAACGGGTAGAGATCAAGGGCGACAAATACACCATCGTCAACAATGACAATGTGCTGGAATCTGCAAGAATGCAGGAAAATAGCGTTGGTCTGATCCTGACATCTATCCCATTCGGTAATCAGTACGAATATTCCCCAAACTATGCTGATTTCGGGCACAGCGAAAACAAAAAGGAGTTCTGGGGGCAGATGGACTACCTGACACCAAACCTGTATAAATGCCTGATGCCTGGCAGGATATTCGCCGTACACGTTAAAGACAGGATCACTCCATCTGGTTTAACAGGCCTTGGGTTCCAGACAGTAGACCACTTGCACATCGATGCTGTACTACACTACGAAAAGCATGGTTTTGCCTACATGGGTATGAAAACCATTGTAACCGATGTGGTAAGGGAAAATAACCAGACATACCGCCTAGGATGGACGGAGCAATGCAAGGACGGAAGCAAAATGGGAGTAGGCATGCCTGAGTATCTATTGTTGTTCAGGAAGCCACCTTCAGATACAAGCAATGCGTATGCAGATCTACCGGTTACTAAAGCAAAGCCGTTACAGCGCAAAAAGGATGGCAGCACTCAGGCGTATAAGAAAGAAGATTACAACCTTCCGATTGTACCCAATTCAGGTTATTCCCGTAGTCGGTGGCAGATAGACGCTCATGGATATACAAGATCAAGCGGTGACAGGTTGTTAAGCACCGAAGAACTGGCGCAAATGGAGCATTCGGAAATATTCCAGGCTTTCAAATCTCATAGCCTTGGTGCGATATATAACTTTGAGCAGCACGTCAAAATTGCCGAGGATCTTGAAGTAATGGGAAAGCTACCATCCGGCTTTATGCTCCTGCAACCCCAAAGCTGGTCTGATGATGTCTGGACAGATATAACAAGGATGCTCACCCTCAACGGCACACAATGGAGCATGGGTAAGGAAATGCACATATGCCCGATGCAGTTTGATATAGCCGACAGGGTGATAGCTCAAATGAGCAATCCGGGCGATATTGTTTATGACCCATTCGGCGGCCTTATGACCGTTCCAATGCGTGCGGTATTGCTTGGGCGGTACGGTATCGGCCATGAGCTGAACCCGTCGTACTTCCTTGATGGCGCTGTACACATGAAAGCTGCTGAGCACAAGATGAATATTCCGACACTATTTGACACTTTAACTGATTCTAAAACGGAAGCAGCATGACCTTATCCGGGCACCAGCAACTATGTATAGTTAGCATGCGCCAGGGATTGCCATTGTACCAGGTGACGATGCACATACGAACAGTCTTACGCTTACTGAAGCTGAAACTGATCACTAGAGCTGAAAATGGAACATATATACTAATCGATTTAGGAGAAACAACCGCCGATAAAATACTACAAATCAATGCAAGTCTATCAAACACCACAATACTTTGAAGTAACCTTCGATTATAACCCGAAGATTATTTCCGATATCAAGAAAATACCCGGCAATAGGTGGATGCCTCCTAAAAAGTGCTGGACTTTACCACTTGATCAGAAAACGGAAGTAGAAAGACTACTCTTGAGGTACGGCAAAGAAAATACAACTGCTGCCATCCCGGAAGAGGTGGGTGTTATTGCACCCATGCCAGAACTGACAGTAGAAATTCCGTTGGCTGCCACTCCTTTCCCATATCAGAAAAGAGGTATTGCCTATAACCTGCAATACAAGAGGGTAATAGTCGGTGATCAGCCAGGCCTCGGTAAAACACTTCAGGCTATAGGCACGGCCGTAGGCTCTCAGCGTAAATGCATTCTTGTGGTCTGTCCGTCTTCTTTGAAGTTAAACTGGCAGCGGGAGTTCGAAAAGTTTGCCGGATGGAAATCTATTATCCTCTCCGATAGCGTAAAGAATACCTGGACCACCTTCCATAAAGTTGCTGGCATACGTGTGTTTATCACGAACTATGAGAGCCTTAAAAAGTACTTTGTTCAGGCGATAAATAAGCCGAAGGATGTCCCGCTGCGGCTAAATCATATAGAATTCAAGCAATCAATTGAGCATTTCGATATGGTGATCATTGACGAGCTCCATCGCCTGAAGGATGGTAGCACCCAGCAATCGAAGTTTACCATGGGTATTACTCGGGGTAAGGAGTATGTGCTGGGCCTTACTGGTACGCCTGTAGTAAATAAACCAAAGGATCTTGTCGCTCAACTTCACATCATTGGCCGGTTGGCTGACTTTGGAGGGTATAAGTATTTCATGGATCGTTATTGCGGCGGGAATGGTTCGGGCTCTTCCAACTTGCGGGAACTTAATTACAGGCTGCAGACTACCTGCTTCTACCAACGGCAAAAAAAGGAAGTTCTTACCGAGCTACCGGATAAGATGCGCCAGATAGTACTCTGTGACATTTCCACAAATAAGGAATACCAGGAAGCACTTCACGACTTGTCTACCTACCTGTCGGATTACCGCCAGAAGACTGACGAAGAGGTTGCTCGTTCTATGCGTGGTGAAATCATGGTTAAAATTGGAGTATGTAAGAACATCAGCGCCCGCGGCAAAATAAACGATATCATTGAACACATAGACGAAATAATCGGTTCCGGTGAAAAGATTGGCGTCTTCATTCATCAGAAGGAAATCGCCCAGGCGCTTAAGAATCATTATCCGAATGCGCTTACGATCACCGGTGCCGACAGCCAGGAAGACAGGCAAAATGCTGTTGACAGCTTCCAGAATAATCCGGCCTGTAACATCATACTCCTTTCGATCAAAGCGGCCGGTGTGGGGTTAACATTGACCGCGGCCAGCCGATGCGCCTTTGTGGAGCTTCCATGGCATGCCGCCGACTGTGACCAGTGCGAGGATAGGTTCCACCGTATAGGCCAGAAAGACAGCGTGCAGTGCGCCTATTTCCTCGGGAAGGATACCATCGACGAGGATATATATGAAATAATTGAGAAGAAGCGCTCTATCGCTAATGCTGTGATGGGGGCTACCGATAATGTGCAAAAGGAGATTATCGACAGGGTAATGAATTCAATTTTTAATAAGAACGAAGCATAAAAGCAAATCCCCCGGTTGGCGCCAGGGGATTCAAAAGAAATACAGCAAAGAGATACTGCGGTAATCACATACAACTGAACCTATAAAATCAAACGTGATGCCAAAGTATCTGACTAAAAGTTAAAATAAATTAAAAACAGATAACTATGGCTAAAGATAGCTACTACTTCCCGCACGATTCCAACGCCCGTAATGACATTAAATTGGTTAAGGTCCGCCGTAAATACAAGATGATTGGTTACGGCGCATACTTCGCTATAATAGAAATTTTACGCGAGCAAACTGGCTATAAATTGCCGATAGCTGATATCGACGATATCGCCTACGAACTTGAAGTGAGGAGTGAAATAATACGTTCAATCATAGAAGACTTTGCATTGTTTACAATAGATGATGGATACTTCTTTTCCCCATCATTATTGGTTAGAATGGAGCGTTACGACACGCTAAAAACAAAGAGGAAGGAAGCCGGAAAGATAGGCGGGAATGCATCTGTAAAGAAAAAGTCAACGATTGCTAAAACAAATACCAAGCAATCGTCAACGATTGCTCAAGCAATCGTCAACGATTTTCAACCATTAGAGGAGAGTAAAGGAGAGTATAGTAGAGTAAAGGAGAGTAAAGGAGAAGAGAAGAAAGGAGATGAAAAAAAACGCACACGCCCACTTGAAATTCTTTTCAGGGATTCAGAATTCTTCGACCTGCAAAAATTCAAAAACGAATTTATCGGCACGAAATACGAAATCTACAACCTTGAGTTTTACTATGAATCAGTGCTAAACTGGTCAAATTCAAAAAATGCAAAGAAAATTGATTGGATTGCGACCGCAAGAAATTTTATGATCGGAGATTCAAAAAACGGCAAAGCCGCATTATCAGGCCAAAATTTAACGCAAAATGTCAACAGAACTGCAAGAAACAACCCGGAAAGATACTCAGATATCGAAAGAGAACTGGAAAGGCGCATGGGCGGCACTTCAAGTGTCAGCTAGTACTTCGCTACCTGAAATATTTAGCCATAACACTCCTCAATTGTCGCAGCTAGGGAAAGATAACGACGGCAGGATGGTAGGTGTGAATGTGTACGTAGCAGGGATTACAAGCATTGTGAAGTTCATTGGTGCTGATTGGAATGCGGATCAGATATTCGAGTGTGCTGAGCTTGCCTATCAGGAGTGCTACTGGTTTTCACTTGCGGAGCTGAAGCATTTCATAGTCCGGATAAAAACCGGAGTATACAGGAGCCACAAGAACTTTTCACCTTCTGTCTTTATGGAATTTCTTCAGGAGTATTCCGGAGAGGCGCTTGCTGGCCGGGGGGAATATTACGGCCAGGCTAAGCCAGCTCCACGGAGAAAGCAAATATTGTCAATAGACCCGCTAAGAGGTAAAAGCCGGAAGGTGGCCCTATGGATACTTGAACAGGTAGCCGAAACAAGGAATAAGGCGATGGAGCAGATGCGGGCGTTGACTGAATCGATGTGCAGTGAGCAAAGGGAGTTTGAAGACCGGGAGAGGCAGGAGATAGTTGACCAGTATCAGGAAAAGTTGAAAAAGCTCCTGGCAACTAATAACGAGGAAGTGAAAAGGCTTATGAGCCAAGGATTAAGCCTCGATGAGGCTGTGAAGCAAATTCTTAACCTGAAATAATGGCAGCCATGCACGAATTAATCCTCAAAGACTTCGTATACCGATCAGGCGAGCTTGTTCTGGAAGTGGAAGGCAGGAAGATCAAGCAGAAGTTTAAAACCAAGAAGGATCTGAGGAAGCTCATGTATGACATCAAGGGCTTAACCTACACATTAACCATAAAATTTGATGAAGATGAATAACTCAATAATCGTAAAAAAAGAAGATATACTGGCCGACGAAAGATTTGTTATGCTTTCCGTGATCCTTGCCAGCGAGTACTACCTGGGGTTGATGGATCAGCTAAAAGAATTTAGGTGTTATAATAGCTATCTGAGAAATGGGGCTAAGCTCGTCTCAACCGAAATGACAAAATACCTCAGCAAAGATGCTGACCTGATACTTGGCATTGATGACACTATGGTTTACGCTCTTCAAGACAACCTGCCCAACCTAATGAGGCAGTGCGCCAGGCTCCGGCCCGAATACATCGGCGTGGTGAATGAAATAATCAACAGGCTCATCGAAAATCCGCAAGAGACATTAGAATATTTCCAATTAAACATAGTTGACAATGCAGCATAATACCATCTGCGCGACCTGCGATGCGCCATTATACCGGGCTCCTTCCAAACTACGGAAGCATACCCTCAATTTTTGTAACCACATATGCAGAGATCACCGCTCCATAGTCTGGATAGGATTTATACACTCCAATTGTAAAAGTATGTCCGTAAAGCAGGTTGCTGATCACATCGGCATACCGTCTGGTACCCTGCGCACATGGTTACGTCAGTTCAGATCGTGGGGCCTTAAGATATACTTTAAACCCGGTCCGGTTGTCCCGAATGGTATTGGCTGCCGGGATCGCGTTAAGATAGCACGTGCCGCAACAAGGCTTGCGCGACAGAAAAGCAAGCCTGCGCCAGTTGTGAAAGAAAAGAAGGTCAAGGTACCAAAGGTCAGGAAGCCATCGGCTACGGGCCCAAGTAATCACGGTAAGCCACCGAAAAAGGACCCGGCACTGTATAAAACAAAGTTGGTTCCGTTCGACGCATCAAAGCATACAATGATAAAAATTGATAACCGTACCTGGAAGCAGGTAGATAAAAAAACAGCTTGATTTATGGCAAAAGTAATCACGTTATCACGAACGTTTCCCGCGTATCACCCGCGCAAAGGTGAACCTACTTACTTTGTTGAAAAGGTTTGGACTGCGATAGGATTTGATAAGTGCAACTCAGCTATACCCGCGAATGAAGCATCATTAAATAATGAGGTTTACCGCTTTCTCAGAAATGATTTTAAGCCTAAACACCACACGATCCGCGCCGGTAAACGCTGGAAAGATGGGGATATGGCAAGTCTGCGCGTCTGGTCTGGTAAACCGTACAATAGCCCGCAAATAGTCATTGCGCCGGATGTGAAGTTGAGGGTGCTGGATATTGAAATGCCTGACCACGGAAAGTTTATCATTAATGGTAAAACACATGAAGGTTTTGGGTTTTGGGATGCCCTTGCAGCAAACGATGGGTTAAGGCTTGGTGAATTATACGATTGGTTCAACAAGCTCCCTTTCTCCGGCCAAATACTCATCTGGAACGACACTAATTTACCATACTAATGACCTGGGGCAAGAAAGATCTGGAGCGCCTGCAGGCTGATGGGAAAATCAGAGGCTTTACGGAAGCCGACACAGTAAAAGCCAGTAAAATATGTACAGCAAAGCAGCCTAAAATATGTAAGCAGCCGAAACCGCTGCTGGAGATAATACGCCTGCTGGATGCCGCCGGTATACCTTATGAAACAGAATACGTCTTCGCTCCCGGCCGCAAGTTCCGCTTCGACATCGCACTACCCGATCGAAAGATTGCTATAGAGTACGAAGGCCTGATGAGCAAGAAAAGCCGACATACAACGGTCACTGGTTACACCAAGGACGCAACCAAGTACAACCTCGCTCAGTCGCTCGGATGGCAGGTGTACCGGTACACGACGCTTAACTATAAAGATTTTGAAAACGATTTAAAGAATATCATACAATGAATATACTTTTTGAGCCTGTAATGGCTTTACCCGCAGGTGACTTCGATATGTTCAAGGCCTGTAATGACGCTCCAAGAAACTGGACCTACAAACAGCAGTTTTACACTGTAAAGAACCAGATGCTATTGGCATACGCGGCTCCTGCCGGATTTGATAAGCAGATTATAAAGCAGTCATGCTGGACGTGCAACGGTACCGGTTGGTATACCTCAGACAGCAGATGCCGTTCGTGTTATGGTGATGGCGTGTACCAGATAAGAACCTACTGGCTTAAGCGATTTGTATTGAACGGTGAGCTATTCCACCGGCCAGTAGAAGCAGCGGAGGTTGATGGCCGTATAATGAACGTGATCAATGGACTGGTGCACCATGATACGCCCAGCGTTGAACCAAACTTCGCATATGCCCACATTCTCAAGAAGTACAGCCCAATGGAGTTCCCTGACTTCCTCCGTGAGTTCAGAAGGCGATTTGATAAAGCCGATATGAAAAGATGGGGCGAGATATCCGCGGCCATTAACCGTAAAGGCGGCGGCATAATGGATGCCCTACAGGAATGGTACGGTGTAAAGTTCGATGATCTACCGTTTTAAAATAAAGTAAAATATAAAATGTCCTATTTTACCAGAAGTACTTTCCGATAACCGGTCAATGAGCCAAAGTGAGGAAATAGGCCCGAGTTTGAGAGCAGAACCACCTTGTTGGACGATGGTTTGACCGTTTTTTCGATAAACTAGTACCGGAAGAGGTGCGCCAATATCTACTGAGATCATATACCACTAATTCTGAGCGCTGAAGAGAGCTTGACAGCTCAATGATTTATTATAAAGTTCGCAGTTTTTAAATACTTTCCAAATTCTCTCTGAAACGCTTACCTGTAGCGGCTTTCCGATATCAGTTTTTTGAATAATAAAAAGGAATGCAGCATTGACGCGCCTTTTCACCCATATTATAAAAATACTTTTTGCAATTCCAGATAACTTATTTTAAGTATTTTTGGTGTGTTATGACAGTGAAAGAGGAAAAATTCTGTCTTGAGTATGTTAAATGTGGATGTGGGTCCAAAGCTGCAACCTTAGCGGGTTATAGCCAGAAAACAGCGAGAACAATCGCATCTAATTTATTAACAAAAGTTGACATTCAAGAGCGCATCAAATCTTTGAAGGCAAATATCGCTGAAACCATTGGCGTCAGCGCCGTCATGATCGCGAACGAATTAAAAAAACTGGCATTCACCAACATCGCTGACACCCGTACATCCTGGATAACACTTAAGGACTTCAAGAAACTGCCGGAAGAGGTAAAGGCAGCAATCGCAGAGATCCACCATGAAACCAAGGAGGTGGATGGCAAGAAGACCGCCATGGTGAAGATCAAGATGCACAATAAGGTCGGAGCTATCGAGGCGCTCAACAATATGCTCGGTTTCAATGCCCCGAGTAAAATGCAGTTGTCAGGAGTTGATGGCGAGCCAATAAAGCAGAACATTACCTGTGAGGTAGTGTTCAAGGACTACTCCAAGCCAAAAACCTCATGACCGACCTGCAATTCGAATTCAACGTACTGTTTAAACCTGTCTTCACTACCAGAGCCAGGTATATAGACAACTGGGGTGGTCGTGCTCGCGGCGGCTCACATTTTGGTACGGACTATTTCCTTTTCCTCATCACCAAGCCCGATTACTTCCGTGGCTGCTTTCTGCGCGCCATATTTGGAGATATCCGAGGATCACTATGGCAGGACTTCAAGGACCGTGTAGAAAAGCAAGTCGAGGCCGGCAGGCTCAAAATGAAAGACTTTGCCTTCAACGAGTCGCTGATGTCTGTGAAGTATAAGCCAACCGGCAATGCGATAATATCCAAGGGCTTTAAGAAGTCCAGCGGCAGCCAGTCGGCAAAGCTGAAGTCACTGGCCGGTATGACGCACGTGCTCATAGAGGAGTGCGAGGAAGTATCGGAAGAGGATTTCAATAAACTCGATGACTCCCTCCGTACTGATAAAGTGGATAACATACAGATCATACGCCTGTTCAACCCACCGTCCAAAAACCACTGGCTGATCAAGCGTAACTATAACCTTATCCCTCCCGGCATCAAGGGTCACGACGGCAAGCCCCTGCAGGGATGGTATAAAGCTGTTCCAAAGGATATTCCCGAGCTGCTGTCCATACACTCCACCTACCTGGACAACATCGACAATCTCAACCAGTCGACCATAAACAAGTATCGCAGCTATGGCGATAAGAACAGCCCAGGTTACAATGAGGACTTCTATTACCGTGACGTCGAAGGCCTGATCTCCGAGGGTAAGAAAGGCCGCATCTTTACAAAGTGCTACCCGATATCTTACGACACTTTCCGATCTCTGCCCTACCCTGCTTTCTATGGCCTCGACTTTGGTTACTCCAGTGATCCGGTAGCGCTGGTCGAATTGAAATATCACAACGGCCGGTTGTTCCGTCACCAGCTCATATATACTCCAGGACTCACTGATGATGACTTAGCCATTAAGATGCGGCAGGTAGGCGTAGAAAAGAAAAAGCGCATATACGCGGATAGCGCTGAGCCCAAGAGTATCGCTACGCTACGACGTAAGGGATATATGGTCATACCATCTGTGAAAGGCCCGGACAGCATTCTCAATGGCATCAAGCTGTTGCAAAGCATGGATATCTATACCACTGAGAGCAGCCAGGATCTTATCACCGAAGCGGAAGAATACAGCTGGGCGTTAGATGACCTCAAAAATCCAACCGACGAACCGGTTGATGATCATAACCACGGATGGGATGCTACCAGGTATGCCGTTATGATGCACATACACAAGTCTGGCGCCCTTAAAATAGCAGATACGAGCACCTCTAAGAGCGTAGTCGGCCGCAGCAGTGCAGATGACTGGGACAGCTGGGAGGAATAAAAAAAACTGCGCGTAATCCAAGCGCAGTTTTTAACCAACTTTCGTGTCGTTCTGATAGCTATTTCATAATGACCTCCTTTTTCGTGTGAGAATGCGAAATCAAATGTACAAAACAAGATTATTTTTCTAAGTATATTTTACTTGTTTTAAGTACATTTGATAAAAATTCCCACATGACACATCCGTATGCCAAACAGCTTACAAAAGCCTTAAAGGTGATGAAGCAGGCCAACGATGCCGTTAACGCCATATTGGACGATGCAGAGCTGCTTTCAATCAAGACAGTAGTAGAAGCCCACCAGGTAAAAGCAATCAACTATCTGGCCATCCTGATGGGTGACAACGGACAGCTAACAGCCGCTGAGAATGTTCCGCAGTATGGTCCGGTAACTCACTTCTTCGGTAAGCCTATCGAAGTACGCCCGCTTGTTACTCCTAAAGATCTTACGCCCAAAGACAATGAGCGGGAACAGTTCTTCCAGCAGCGTGATGACCTCTACAATGAATTCCCTACACTGACTAACGATGAGCTTATGGCGAGGTGTTCACAGCCTGGCGCCGAAAACGTCATCCGTGCGGTCGCTAAGAAAGCAGGCGTAGAAGGCTACAAAACCGCAGAGATCGATGTTCTCTTCCTTGACTCAATACGTGAGGCTGTTGAAGCACAGATGGAAGAGACAAAGCTATTAGCCGAAGCAGAAGCAAAGCTTAACAAGTAGTAACCAATAAAGGCATCTTAGGCTATGATCAGCAATCGTAATAAAGTCGTTGAAAAATGCAAAGCATCGAAGGTGGCCATCAGTGGTAAAACCTTTGACATGCGTGGTAATACCATAAGGTCTACAAAGATGGGAACTACAGCTTCTATTTGTAGCGAAGGAAATCCGCTGCTCATGGCGATGCGCTCAATGAAGAACCGCCACAAAAGAAAGAAAAAGTAAGTGAGTACCGTCCTTGAAGATATCGAAAGCAAATATCCGTCCTGCCTCAGTGACATCACGCTCGGGCAGTGGATACGCTTTACCAACTCCTGCAAGGAATATGATGAAGCACTGGCCGAGATACACCAGCTGCCGGACGGTGCCAAAAAGAGCATCAAGCTTACAAACGATCAAGTGGCCCGCGCATACGCAGCTCTTGCATTCTTCACCGGTATTACATTGAAAGCCGTACAGCGACACATCTGCATAGATGATGCGCTACATTACTATAACGAAAGGCTAATAAATCTGTTTGAAGATGTGGCGCCGGTGAAATTCCCTGTTGATATTCTGGGCGCTTCCTGGTGCATCCCGAAAGACAACCTTACACCATCCAGTACCATCACCTTCGGAGAGTTCATTGACAGCAAAGTAATAGCTCAAGCCGCAGCGCATGACAAGCAAAGCAAGTGGGAACTGCTGCAGTATATCTGCGCTATATTCTTACGGCAGCCTGGTGAGGCATATGATGAGGCCTTTGTGGACGAAGATAGCGATCGCTTTATCCTGATGGCTCAATTACCTATGAGTGTGGCCATGAGCGTGATGGCTTTCTTCGAAGAGCTCAACAAGAACATAGAGGAAAGCTTCTCTGTATTCCATGAATCGGACCAGAAGGAAGGCAAAGCTATGAAGGAGCATTTTAAGCAGTGGGGCTGGGTGAACTTCCTAAAGTCAATAGCAAAAACCAAAGTCTTTGATATCCCTAACAGCGGCATGAACAGCATTGATTGTGCACGTAAAGCTAAATGTTACGAGGTTCTGATCTATGCCAGTGAAGAGCGTGACTATAACCTGGCCATGAGCGTGGATATGGAAGCGATGTATAAAAAGCAGTAAAACCCCGGTTAGGAGGCCGGCATCTATAATGGCAAAGAAGAATGATCTGCAAACACTGTTGGAGATGAACGCAGCAGACACAGCGAACGGCACGCAAAACCTGATTATGGGTGTTGACTGCGTTGAAACGAAAAAGGTAAGCGCCGGCACTATCGTTTCCATGGGAATAGGTGGTGATATGGTTGCCGCAATAGCACTAGGTAAGGTAATGCCAGTATTATTTCTCGTTAACCGTGAGGAATTCGAGAAAGTAAGCAAAAGTTAATCTTTTAAAACCCCGCCAAAGGAGCGGTTTATTTATAAATGAAAACGAGAGCTAAATTGATTTGCGTCGGTGTTACTCCAAGCATGAGCGACACCAGCGCCACGGCCACCAAGTATGGTGAGCAAGTTGATTTCAGGACTCAGTACGATGCTGCTGATACTCCTGAAGATAACAGCTTTGCTTCTGCAACGCCTTCCGCAGAGTTCAGCATGTTGGTCACAAATGAAAGCCTGTATGGACAGTTCGAAGCAGGCAAGGCTTATTACTTCGACGTTACCCCCTGTGTCCAGACCGCAGAAATTCCACCGGCAGTTGAGCCAGTGGCAGCAGCGCCTGCGGAGCCTCAACCTGCACCGGCGTCACCATCGGCGATAAAATCGGCAGCTTCTACAACACTCACGACATACGGCCAGAAGGCAGTAGGCCTGTCGTTCA
>Ga0207856_1000189_pt1 | contig 12904 bp, 12 predicted proteins | sample LuqExpMetageno21_FD_187779 | JGI IMG/M metagenome (GOLD analysis project Ga0207856, IMG submission 187779) | Tropical forest soil microbial communities from Luquillo Experimental Forest, Puerto Rico - Sample 21 (SPAdes) | ecosystem: Environmental > Terrestrial > Soil > Tropical forest ... | reverse complement strand
TGAATCGAGCGGCGACGGCCGGGCCCTCCTCCGCGCTGAGCCGGCGAGTCCTCGAGCCGGCGATCTCCTCCGGACAGGCGCAGCCGGCGTCTTCGCCGGCAAGCCGAGCGACAAGATGCGTCCCAATTGGGGACGCATCTTGAGGTACCGACACGGCAGCCGGTCGCCATGGGCGGCAAGCCTCGGCAACGGCGCGCCCGCCGTGCGCGGCGCCCGGGAGATCGTGCTCCATGGAGCTTCATGCGCCTCTCCGCCATCGCGTTCGCGCTCGCCGCCTCCGGCTGTCTCCAACGAGGTCTACCGCTCGATCGGGGGATCGAGGCGACGTTCCCCGCGCGCCCCGCGGTGGAGTCGCTGCCCGGGCAGCTGAGGGTGGTGACCTTCAACGTGCACGGCGAGCCCGGCGCGCGGATCGCGGATGCGCTGCGCACCGACCGCGCGCTGCGCGACGCCGATCTGATCATCCTCGAGGAGGTGCACCGCGACGATCGCACCGGCGACTGGTGCAGCGGCGCGTGCGTCCTCGCGCGCGAGCTCGGCTTCCACGCCGTGTTCGCGCCGGGGCACGACAACGGCCACGGCAGCGACGGCGTCGCGATCGTGTCGCGCGCGCCGATCACGTCCGCGCAGGTGATCGAGCTGCCGTACTTCGACGTCCACTTCAACAGCGGGCGGCGCGTCGCGCTCGCCGCGACGGTCGACCTCGGCGGCACCCCGATCACGGTGTACGCGGTCCACCTCGACAACCGGCTGACCGTCCGCGACCGGCGCAAGCAGGTCACCCCGGTCCTCCTCCACGCCGCGCGGCAAGACACGCCGATCCTCATGGCCGGCGACTTCAACACCAGCCCGTTCACGTGGATCTCGCACGTGGTGCCGATCCTGATCACGACGCAGGACGACCGCCTCGAGGAGCTGATGCAGGACCACGGCTTCGCGACGCCGCTCGCCGACAGCGGCCCGACGAGCCGGTTCCTCGGCATGAAGCTCGACGCGATCTACACGCGCGGCTTCGACACGGTCCGCTTCGCGACCAGCAACGCGAGCAACATCTCGGACCACCTCGCGGTGTGGGCCATCGTCCGGCCCACCGCGCCGGCGACCCACGCCGCCGACCCGTCCCCGGGCCGGACCTAGCGCTCCGCGGGGAGACCGTACTGGGTACGGTCTCCCAGCCCATCCATGTCGCTCCGCGCAGCGGACCTTGATCCGGCCCGCGGCCGAGCCGCGGACCGAGGTCCTCGCGCTCCGCTAGACCACGCGTACGTCCAGGTGTGAGGCCCTCCTCCTGCCGTTCGACCCGGAAAATTGCAGCCGCACGCGACCTCGAGAGAGAGAAGCTTCGAGAGCCGGCGCGGCGCCGTGTTAGGCTGGCCGCGTGGATGTCACTGCGGTGCGCTCCGTAGCGCGACCTCCGACCGCGAGCAACGAACGGCTCTTCGGGCGAAAGCTCGGAGACTTCGTGCTCCGCGAGCTCATCGGCGAGGGAGGGTTCGCCGCGGTCTACCGCTGCGAGCAGCCGCTCCTCGGCCGTGAGGCCGTCATCAAGGTGCTGCACCATCGCCTGCGGGCGAGCGAGGAGGTGGTCCAGCGCTTCATGCGTGAGGCGCGTCTCGCCTCGCGCCTCGATCACCCGTACGCCGCGCACGTCTACGCATTCGGCGTCGAGCCGGAGGATGGCCTCGTCTGGATCGCGATGGAGTTCGTCCACGGAAAGTCGCTCGAGCACTGGCTGCGCGATCGCGGGCCGCTGCCGCTCGACCAGCTCGTCCCGTTCTTCGAGCACGTCGCCGAGGTCGTGCAGAACGCGCACGACCACGGCATCGTGCACCGCGACCTCAAGCCGTCGAACGTGATGATGATCGAGCGCGCCGGGCGGATCCTGCCCAAGCTGCTCGACTTCGGGATCGCGAAGATGGTCGACGACGCCGCGCAGATCGAGCCCGGCCACGACGGGCCGGCCCCGGTCGCCGCGATCGGGTCGGACCCGACGCTCCCCCTGCCGCTCCCCGACCACAGCGGGAGCCTCCACCTGACCCAGGCCAACGCGACGCTCGGCTCGCCGCCGTACATGTCGCCGGAGCAGTGGCGCGATCCGCTGTCGGTCGGCCCGCGCTCGGACCTCTATTCGCTCGGCGTCATGGCCTACGAGGCGCTGACCGGGACCCAGCCGTTCGTCGGGTCGTCGATCGCCGAGATCGGCTACCTCCACTGCAGCGCGGACGTGCCGGCGGTCGGCGATCGCTTCCCGGCCGCGCTCGACGGCATGTTCCAGCGCGCGCTCGCCAAGGAGCCGGAGGATCGCCCCGCCAGCGCGATCGACCTGGCGCGCGAGCTCCGCGTCGCCGCCTACGGCAGCGGCGCACTCCCCGCCGCCACGCTCGGCGGCATCCCGGCCGCCATCAGCACCAGCGCCTCCGGGTCCCTGCCGTCCACGCCCGCCGCGCCCGCCGCCTCCGCCGCGCCGGCCCGGAAGCGGACGGTCTGGCCGATGGCCGTCGGTGCCGCGGCGCTGCTCGTCGGCGGCGCCGCCGCCTACACCATCATCACGACCGGGCCGAGCAACGCGGAGACGGTGGTGGCGCACGCGCCGGCCACGCGCGCCCCGGAGCTCGAGCTGCCGCGGCCCGCCAGCCCCGACCCGGTGCCCGCCGCCGCGGTCCCGGCCGCGGCGACGCCGCCGGCGACCGTGCGCGCGACCGTAGTCGTCGAGATCGAGTCGACGCCGCCCGGCGCCGAGGTGTTCCGGCTGCCGTCCGAGACCAAGGTCGGCGCCACGCCCTGGAAGGCGGAGGTACCGAGCGAGCCCGGCACGCAGGTCTTCCTCGTCAAGAAGTCGGGGTTCGCCGATCGCCGCGTCGAGATCGATCTCCGCACCGGCGGCGCGCGCACCGTGTCGCTGCCGCGGGCGGTCCACCGCTCCGGGACGCCGGCCCCCTCCGGATCGGTCCGGCGCAAAGGAGAGCCCGTGGATCCGTTCAAGCCGGGGGCGTCGTGATCCCGCGCCCCCTCGCCCTCGCCCTCGCCGTGCTCGTCGCGCTCCTCGTGCTCGGCGCCGGACCGGCCAGCGCCGAGCCCGACGCGGACGCCCGCGCGAAGGCGTCCGCGCACTTCAAGCAGGGGCAGGCGTTCTTCAACCGCGGCGACTTCGACCACGCCCTCGCGGAGTACCAGGCGGCGTTCGACCTGAGCGCGGAGCCCCTGCTCGTCTTCAACATCGCGCTGTGCCACGACCGCGCGAACCGCCCGGAGCAGGCGCTGGCCGCGTTCCGGCGCTACCTCGAGCTCGCGCCCAATGGCGGCGTCGCCGACGAGGCGCGCGAGGACGTCGCGCGGCTCACCCCGATCGTCGACAAGCTCGCCGCCGATCGCACGGCCGAGGAGGCGCGCAAGCGCGAGGCGGCGGCGAACGCCTCCCGGCCACCGCCTCCCCCGCCAAAGCCGCTGGCGCCCCCGAGCCGGGTGCCCCTCTACATCGTGGTGGCCGGCGCGGCCGTCACGGCGGCCGGCGCGACGTTCCATGTGCTCTCGTCGCGGACCCGCGGCCGGCTCGAGGACGCGCCCGATCCGGACTCCTACTTCGCGGACCGCGACACCTTCAAGCTCCAGCGCGGCCTGGCGATCGGCGGGTACGCGGCCGGCGCGGCCACGATGATGACCGGCCTGATCCTCGGCGTCACCGTGTTCCGCCAGCGTGAAGCGCCCCAGGTCTCGGCCGCGGTCACGCCCGGAGGGGCGATGGTGACGCTCGGGTGGGCGCGATGAGGGCCGCGATGAAAGCGAGGCGCATGCAAGGTTCACGATGGACGCCCGGGCTCGCCGCGGCGGTGATGGCGACGGGGTGCTTCTCGGTCCCGCCCTACGAGCCCGACAACGCGGTCTCGTTCACCGCGTCCGCCGCCGGCGGCGGCACGGCCACCGGCGCCGGCTTCGCGCTCCGGTTCGCCGACGGCCCTGGCTTCCACTTCCCGGACAAGCTCTTGATCGACGACGCCGACGTGATGGGCCACGACCAGGCGCAGACCTGCTTCAACGAGGACGAGGTCGGCTTCCGGATCGTACCGACCGCGCGGATCACCGCGACCGGCGCCGCGCCTGCCGTGAAGAACCTGCTCGTCCCGGCGCTGCGCGGCCCCGCCGTCACGCAGGTGAAGCTCGACTGGGCGACCCAGTTCAACTGCGACGCCACGCGCGCCCCCGGCGGCACCTCGACGTACACGATGTTCCCCGACGGCCGGATCGTTCGCTTCGACACCATCGCCGATGCGGTCTCGAACGAGATCGTCCCGTCCAAGTGCGCGTGCGAGACCCCGAGCCGGTCCGAGGACCTGCTGTTCACCATCTCCACGCACTGGACGCTCGCGCGGACGAGCTTCGAGACGCTCTCGTTCGATTCGAATACGAACCGGCTCCCGGACGACGGACAGGAGGTCGCCGCGAACTTCGACGCCACGTGCATCGCACGTGACTCGTATCAGGTGGCAGTGGCGTGGCCCGCTTCCATGGCATCGCCCATGGGATTGAGGACGGCGACCCGCGGCCGGGCCTCACTCATCGAGTTCCGCCGCGATCTGGATCTGGGCGCCTCACAGCTCAAGGCCTTCTCGTATGACAACAGCTCCGCGATCTTCATCGAGCGCGCCGGCTGCGACGCGGCGTTCAAGCGCGCGAACGAGCACGCCAGGCCATCGGCCCTCACGATCAACGGGACCTCGATGAAGCCTTCGATCCGCGACGGGATCTACGGTGGCGATGCCGGCGACGGTCTCCCACCCGGCATCGATCTTCCGGACAAGCGCGCCGAGCTGAGCGGGACGGTGAACAGCTCGTTCGCGGTGTGGCTGCGCTTCCCCGGCTCGACGGACGCGATCCACGCGACGCTCGCGGGCAAGACGGGCGCGTGGTACATGCCGCAGCAGGTCGACGATCGCACGTGGATCGTGTGGTTCCGGGATCCGATCGGGGCCGGCCAGACGGTCACCGTCGAGCCGCGCTGACCTCGCGGCCTCGCGACCCTCGCGGCCCTGGGGCGAGCGGAATGATCATTCCGCGAAGCACGCCAGATTCGCTTTTGGTTTCTTGATCCTGCGAGATCGCCGGAAAATCTGCTTGCGAGCCTCGAGCGGAATGAATATTCATTCCTCTACGCAGATGGCGCCCCCAACGCCCCCCCATCCCCGCCCCCGCGCTCAGCCGGCGCCGGAAGCCACCGGCCCCGCGGTGCGGCCGAGCCAGCCCGCGCTCCCCGGCGCGCGGCGGGCGGGCGGGGACAAGCGCGAGGCGATCCTCGAGGCCGCCCTCCACCTGTTCGTCGAGCGCGGCTTCTACGGCACGGCGGTCCCGGAGATCGCCGACCGCGCGGGCGTCGGAGCCGGCACCATCTACCGCTACTTCGAGTCGAAGGAAGCCCTCGTCAACGCGATCTACCGCCAGGAGAAGCTGCACTTCGGGCACGTCGTCCTCGACGACTTCCCCGCGTCGGCGCCCACCCGCGAGCAGTTCCGCCTGCTGTGGAACCGGATGGCCAGGTTCGCCACCGAGCACCCGAGCGCCTTCATCTTCCTCGAGCTGCACCACCACGCGCGCTACCTCGACGCCGAGAGCCGCGCCGTGGAGCAGCGCATGACCGAGCTGTTCACCACCGTCGTGACCGCCGCCCAGGCGCGCCACGAGCTGAAGGCCGGCGCGCCGCGCCTGCTGATGAGCCTCGTGATGGGCGCGTTCGTCGGTGTGATCCGGAGCTGCGTCGACGTCGACCAGCCGCTCGAAGACGCGGACTGGAAGCTCGCCGAGCAGTGCGTCTGGGAAGCGGTCCGGAGCTGAGCGGACCCAAGCGCCCAGCCCCGACCCTGATGTCCTCGTTCCGAGGGGGCCACCTCTCGGGTTTTGTTCGAGTATTCATGGAATGAACATTCATTCCGAAAGCCTGCCAGCGACCTGAAGGAGCCAAAGAGCCATGTCCACCCCGTCGAAGACCGTCCTCATCACCGGAGCCACCGCAGGGATCGGCCGCATGACCGCTCTCCACCTCGCGAAGGAGGGCCACCACGTGATCGCCACGGGCCGCAAGCAGGCCGAGCTCGCGAAGCTCGCGGCCGAGGCGGCCACTGAGGGCCTGAAGCTCGACACGCTGCAGCTCGACGTGACCTCGGCGGCGTCGATCGCCGAGGCGGTCGCCGCGGTGGACGGGCTCACCGGCGGCCAGGGCCCCCACGTGCTTGTCAACAACGCCGGCTTCGGCGTGCTCGGCCCGAGCTCGGAGATCTCCGACGCCGAGATGCGCCGCCAGTACGAGACCAACGTGTTCGGCCTGATGAACGTGACGCGCGCGTTCCTCCCGAAGATGCGCGAGCGCCGCGCTGGCCGGATCATCAACGTCTCGAGCGTCGGCGGCCGGATCACGCTGCCGTACTTCGGCGTCTACAACTCGACGAAGTATGCGGTCGAGTCGCTGTCGGACGCGCTGCGCTACGAGCTGCGCCCGTTCGGGATCGATGTCGTGATGATCGAGCCCGGCATCATCCGCACGAACTTCGAGTCGACCTCGGCCGTCAACCTCCGCGAGTACCAGCAGACCGCATACGCGGGCGCGCTCGCCAAGTACGAGGAGATGTCGAGGGCGGCGGACAGGTTCGCGTCGAACCCGATCGTGATCGCGAAGGCGATCTCGCGCGCGGTCCGCGCCCGCCGCCCGTCGGCGCGCTACGTGGCGCCGTTCAGCACGAACATGGTGCTGTGGTTCCGCGCGATCACGCCGACCTTCGTGTGGGACTGGGCGATGCGCAAGATGGGCAACCTCAGCGCGAAGACCCTCGGCGTCACCGCCGCGCCCTCCCCCGCCGTCGCCGTGCCGGTCATCGACGCCGCCCCGTCGACGAAGCCGTCGGCCGGCGCCGCGGCCGCCGCAAACTGAGCCGCGCCTCCGGGCTGCGCGCCCTCGACGCGCCGCACGCGCTCCCACCAGTTCGACGCCGGCGGCGACGTGTGGCACGTTCGTGCCGTGCGCTCGCTCGCGATCGCGTGGCTCGTCGGGACGCTCGGGCTCGGGCTCGGCCTCGCCGTCCCGGCCTGCAAGGGCGGCCCGCCGTCGCCGGCCGAGATCGCCGATCGCGCGTGGCGCGCACACGAGCTCGTGGTCGCCGCCGGCGAGCGCTCCGCCACCTGCGCCGAGGCCGGCGCGGCGATGCAGCACGTGTTCGCCGAGCACCGGCAGGCGTTCGTCGATGGCCTCGCGCTCGATCGCGACCGCAAGAAGCTCGAGCAGGCCACCGACTACCTGGCCGCGAACGAGGACCGCTACAAGGACCTCGAGACCCGGATGGCCGGCCTCTCCGATCGGTGCGCCGCCGAGCCGACCGTGGTCGCCGTGTTCCACATGATGGAGAGCCCGTAGCCGGCCAGAGCGACGGCGACGATCGCGCCGGATGGTAAGCTGTCCGTATGTCGCTGGCCCGAGGCCGGATCAAACGCGTCCGCTTCGCCGGGTTGCGAACGGCCGCGTCCATCGAGCTGGAGCTCGAAGGGTTGACGGTCCTGATCGGACCGAACGGGGTCGGTAAATCCACGCTCGTCGAGGGCTTCGAGCTTCTGCGACGCGTGATGGCCAGCGACGATCTCGTGCGGACACTGCACGAAGATCACGGGGGCCCCACGTCGCTCATCGCCCACGATGACCACGAGCTCAAGCTCGGGATCGATGTGGAGACCGATGAGGAATCGTTCTCGTATGGAATGGTCTTCGGGCGTGTTGATGGCGGCTTTGGCATCGCACATGAGTCGCTGCGCGGAGCCGACATCGTCTTTCTTCGAACAGGTAACTCGGTCGCCGTAGCGACCAACCCACCCCAAACGCTTCCATTTCCGCGTCCGCGCGAGCCGTTTCTTCATCAGTCGTTCATGCTGGCGCCGATGGGGCCCGTAGGCGCCCTGCTGGAAGGGATCGAGGTCCACGGTCCCTTCACGACGAATGCAGCCTGGCTCCAGCGTGGTTCCTCCGCCGAGCGGAGCACCCGCAGCGACAACGTCGTGCAAGCCACATCCCGCGTGACGCGTGGCGGCACCAACCTCCCCAACGCGTTCCATGCACTCCGCAATCGCGACGATTGGCAAGACACGCTCGAGACGATCCGGCTCGTCGTCGACGAAGACATCCGGGACGTCACCACGCCCGCGTCGGCGAGCGGCGGCAGCATCGGTCTCGCGGTGAAGTACCGCACCGGTACGGTGCCGGCGTTCGCGCTCTCCGATGGCACGCTCTCGCTCCTCTCGCTCGTGGCGATCTCCACGCTCGACGGCGGCCAGCCTCCCCGCTCCTTGCTCGTGCTGGACGAACCGGACCTGCACCTCCATCCCGCGGCGATCCGTTACGTTGTCGCGCTGCTCGAACGCTGCGCGAAGCGTTACCCCGTCGTGGTCGCCACGCACTCTGACCAGCTCCTCGATTGCCTCTCCGATCCCGCGCGATCGACCGTGCTCTGCGATCTCGACGAGCACCGGCACCTGAGGCTCCGTCGGCCGGATGCGGCGCAGCTCGCGAAGTGGCTGCCCGAGTACCGGGGGGTGGGCCAGCTCCGTGCCGAGGGCTACGACAGCCTCGTCTTTCCGCCACCGGTCCGAGCCGCCGGCAGCTCATGACGGTCTTCGTGCTGTGGGAGAACCACGCCACGGGGTCCATCGATCGTTTCGGCCCTCACGCCTTCCTCGTCGCGTGTGTCGCCGATCGGTTGCGGATCGATCGCTTCGAGCTGCACCGCTCGGAGCTCATCGGCGGGCGCTCGTGCTCCGGCAACAGCAACGTGCTGCGCGAGCTCGGCCGGCGACCCCTGTGGGATGCCGCGCGGCACCTGGTCGCCGTGCTCGACAGCGACAAGCTCCACGATCTGCTGAGCGGTCAGGCTCGGAAGCTGGTGGACGATCCGGCCTACGCTGTCTGGTCTGGCGAGATGGAGGCGAGGTGCCGCTCACGACTCGGCTCGCACGATGCGGCGAGGCTCACGATCTGCTTCCTCGACCGCAACCTGGAGACCCTGCTGAAGGAGCTCGGGGATACCTCGGTCGAGAAGGACGTCGTCCAGCGCGACAAGCTCTTGCAGCGCGCGGCGGGTGATCCGGCCCTGATTCACCGTGCGTCGGAACAGATGGTCACGTGGGCCCACCTCGTCGATACCGTCGCTGACCGACTCGGTTCTCGCTGACCGTAGCCAGCCGGCGGCGCTCCGAGTAGAGTCCGCCGCCATGGCCGACAAGGACGAAGACTTCGCGTCGATGCTCGCCGAGTTCGAGAGCGGCAAGCCGCGCGCCGAGAAGAAGCGGCCGCGCATCGGCGACGTCATCAAGGGGCCGGTGATCTCGATCGGCAAGGACGCAGTGTTCGTCGACGCGGGCGGCAAGGCCGAGGGCGTGCTCGGGCGCGACCAGGTCAGCGACGCCGATGGCAAGCTGATGATCAAGGTCGGCGATGTCGTCGAGGCGCGCGTGGTGGCCGACGCGGGCGGCGTGCTCGAGCTGCGGACGAAGCTCGGCGGGCGCGGGCCGGAGGTGCGCGCGGAGCTGCAGCAGGCGCAGGAGCTCGGGATCCCCGTCGAGGGCGTCGTGCAGGAGGTCATCAAGGGCGGCGTCTCCGTCGACGTCGCGGGCGTGCGCGGGTTCTGCCCGGCGTCGCAGGTCGACGCGCGGTTCGTCGAGGACCTCTCGACGTACGTCGGCCAGCGCCTGACGTTCCGGATCACGCGCTACGAGCCGCGGAACCTCGTGCTGTCGCGGCGCGCGCTCGTCGAGGAGGAGAAGGAGAAGCGCGCCGCCGAGACGCGCAAGAAGCTCGAGCCGGGCGCCGTGCTGCGCGGCAAGGTCGTCGGGTTCAAGCCGTTCGGCGCGTTCGTCGACCTCGGCGGCGTCGAGGGCATGCTGCACATCAGCGAGCTCGGCTACACCCGCGTCGAGCGGCCGGAGGACGTGCTGCGCCTCGGCCAGGAGCTCGACGTCGCGGTGCTCAAGATCGAGGCTGGCCAGGACGGCAAGGGCAAGCCCTCCGACCGGATCAGCCTGTCGCTCAAGGCGCTCGCGAACGACCCGTGGCGCGACGCCACCGCGTACCTCGCCGAGGGCCAGCGCGTGAAGGGCACGATCACGCGGCTGCAGCCGTTCGGCGCGTTCGTCGAGATCGCGCCCGCGGTCGAGGGCCTGGTCCATATCAGCGAGCTCGGCGCCGGCCGCCGGATCAACCACCCGAAGGAGGTGGTCTCGGTGGGTCAGGAGGTCGAGGCCGTGGTGCTCGCGGTCGATCACGAGCGGCGGCGGCTGTCGCTGTCGATGGCCGCGTCGAAGGACGCCACGGCGGAGGACGTCGCCGCGGCCACCCGCGCGCAGCCGCCCGCGAAGCTCGGCACGCTCGGCGACCTCTTGCAGAAGGCCAGAAAGTAGCGCCCGCCCGGAGCGGAGCGGAGAGACAAGCAGCGGCGATCGCTTATGCTCGCCGCATGCGTAGACTCTTCGTGTTCGTGGTGATCGCCGCACTCGCGGGTGCGTGCGGCGGCAAGAAGCAGGCCCCGATGTCGGCCAAGCAGCCGGCGCCCGAGGAGAAGGCCGGCGATGGGGCCAAGAAGATGGACGACGCACCCACGCCGGGCGGCGGCGCGGCGCCGGCCCCGGCCCCCTCGGACCCGTGCGAGGGCGGCGAGCACCACTAACTAGCGGCGACGGCGGCAACCACTAACGCCGCACGTACTCGAACTCGCTCGGCAGCCCGTTGATGCCCTTGAGCGGCGGCGCGATCCAGCTCGCCATCTTGGCCGGCTCGTAGACCGGGCGCATCAGGCTCTTGACGTACGCCTCGTCGGCGTCGCTCGGCAGCCACTCGCCGCGGCGCGCGGCCCACGTCGCGTCGTCGAGCATCGTGCCGTCCGGCGCGAACCGGTGCTGCGCCCACATCCCGATCTGGCGGTGGAACTTGTTCGACGGCAGCACGAGCTCGAAGCGGATGCCCTCGTCCTTGATCGTCTTGTTCCACCGATCGACGCCGCGCTGGCAGTCCTTGATGTACTCGGTGCGCAGCACCTCGTTGAGCGCGTTGCGCATCGGGACGTCCTTGTGCACGACCTTGCCGCCCTCGAGGACGTCCATCGCGAAGTGCGAGCCGACGAGCTTGTGCTCGTCGTAGCGGTCCTCCTTGTAGCGACCCTTGATCCCGGCCGCGAACGCGTCGGCCGCGTTCGACGACACCTCGCCGCCGAACAGATCGAGCGATAGCGAGTACCAGAGGTTCAGGTACTTCTGGATCGTCGGCAGATCGATGCCGCCGAGCGCGCGCGGATCGCCGTTGCCGTCCTGCTTCATCAGCTCGCACGCCCGCTTCACCACGCGCTGCACGCCGGTCTCGCCGACGAACATGTGATGTGCCTCCTCGGTCAGCATGAACCGGCAGGTGCGTGCGAGCGGATCGAAGCCGCTCTCGGCGAGCGCCGAGAGCTGGTACTTGCCATCGCGGTCCGTGAACATCGTGAACATGAAGAACGACAGCCAGTGCGACGTCGGCTCGTTGAACGCGCCGAGGATGCGCGGCTTGTCGGCGTCGCCGGAGCGGCGCGCGAGCAGCTCCTCGGCCTCCTCGCGCCCGTCACGGCCGAAGTACGTGTGGAGCAGGTAGACCATCGCCCACAGGTGGCGGCCTTCCTCGACGTTGACCTGGAACAGGTTGCGCAGGTCGTAGAGCGACGGCGCGGTGGCGCCGAGGTCGCGCTGCTGCTCGACGCTCGCCGGCTCGGTGTCACCCTGCGTGACGACCAGCCGGCGCAACAGGTTGCGGAACTCGCCGGGCACCTCGTCCCACACCGGCTGGCCGTGGAAGTCGCCGAAGCCGTGCGTGCGGCCCTCCTGCTTCGGCTCGAGGAAGATGCCCCAGCGGTAGTCCGGCATCTTGACGTAGTCGAAGTGCGCCCAGCCCTCGGTCTCGACGGAGATCGCGGTGCGCAGGTAGATGTCGCGCTCCTGCCAGCCGACCGGCCCCATCTGCTTCCACCAGTCGATGAAGTGCGGCTGCCACGCCTCGAGCGCGCGCTGGAGGCGCTTGTCGCCCGCGAGGTTGACGTTGTTCGGGATCTTCTCGTCGGTGAGCACGGTCGACATGACGCTTACGTCCTCTTCCACTGGAATTGCGGCCGCTCGGGGCGGCCGTAGAGCGTGAGCGCGCCGTGCTCGCCCGTCGAGTTGGCGCGGGTGAAGATCCAGTTCTGCCAGGCCGACAGGCGGCCGAAGATCTTGGTCTCGAGCGTCTCGGGGCCGACGAAGCGGAGCGACGCCTCCATCCCCGTCAGCGCGTCCGGCGACAGCGACGCGCGCTCCTCGATCGCGATCCGCAGCTCGTCGGCGAAGTCGATGTCGTCGGCGGCGATCGTCGCGAGGCCGAGCCGCTCCGCCTCCTCCGACGGGATCGGCTCCTCGGCGCCGCACGCCAGCACCTGCGACACGCGCGCCGGCTCGCCGTAGAACCGCGCCTCGAGCCGCGACAGGCCCGACGACGTGGTCATGAAGCCCTCGTTCGCGACCGAGGTGCGGACCGCGATCTTCTCGTCGGCGTCGACGAGCGCGTAGAACCGATCGGCGCCGAGCGCGAGCTCGAGCAGCACGCCCTCGAAGCACGAGTCCGGTGCGTCGGCCACGGCGTAGAAGCTGCGCGCGGTGTTGTCGAACCGCTTGAGCACGCGGCGCTGGAGCAGCCGGACCTCGCGCGCGAAGCCGGAGGTCGACCTCGCGAGCGCCTCGTCGGCGGCGCGGACCAGCCCCGGCGCGCCCTGCGTGCGCACGGTGATCACGCCGAGGTCGGGGAAGTCGAACCGCAGGCGGAGCAGCGCGTCGTCGAGCTCGCGGAACGCGCGCAGGCTCCACGGCTCGGCGGCGCCGGGGCGCCCCG
>Ga0207856_1000185_pt1 | contig 13018 bp, 10 predicted proteins | sample LuqExpMetageno21_FD_187779 | JGI IMG/M metagenome (GOLD analysis project Ga0207856, IMG submission 187779) | Tropical forest soil microbial communities from Luquillo Experimental Forest, Puerto Rico - Sample 21 (SPAdes) | ecosystem: Environmental > Terrestrial > Soil > Tropical forest ... | reverse complement strand
CCCGCCGATCTCCCGGCACAGGTGGCCTGGCTGCGGGCCGATGTCGCGAACCCTGATGCAGCGGCAGCGATCGTTGCCGAGGCGCAGCGCAAATTTGGCGCCGTCACGGTGCTGGTCAACAATGCCGGGGTGCAGCTGGAGAAGACCGTCGCCACGACAACCGATGCCGATTGGGAGCTGGTCATGGGTGTCAATGCCCACGGCACTTTCAATATGTGCCGGGCGATCTTGCCGGCGATGGAAGAAACCGGTGGGGCTATCGTCAATATCGGCTCGATCTCCGGCGTCGTCTCCGATCCCTCGATGGCGCTCTACAATGCCTCGAAGGCCTTCGTGCATGCGCTGACGCGCTCTATTGCCGTCGATCACGGGCCCAAGGTGCGCTGCAATGCCGTGCGGCCGGGCTGGATCGTCACCGCCATGGCGGAAGACGCTTTCGCCCTCGCCAAGGATCCCGCCGCGGCGAAGGCGGATGCACTGGCTCGTCATGCCGCCGGTCGCATGGGCCGGCCGGCAGACATCGCCAATATGGTCGCCTGGCTGGTCTCGGATCAGGCCGAGTTCGTCACCGGGCAATGCTTCACCTGCGATGGCGGTCTCACCGCCGCTTCTCCTCTCCAGCCGGGGTTATTCTGAATGTCGAACTTCGAAAATACTGCCATTTTGGGCGCCGGCGTCATCGGCATGAGCTGGGCCTCGCTATTCCTGGCTTCCGGCCGCAATGTCGCTGCCTATGACGCGGCACCTCATGCCGAAAAGGCGACCCGTGAATATGTGGCGATGGCCTGGCCGGCGCTGGAGGAGCTGGGACTTGTCCGCGCCGGCGCACCCGGCCGTCTCACCTTTCATAAATCGGCGGCCGAGGCGGTGAAAGAGGCCGATTTCATCCAGGAGAGTGTCCCCGAGCGGATCGAGATCAAGAAGGCGCTTTATGCCGAGATCGAGCCGGCGCTGAAGCCGGATGCCATCGTCGCCTCCTCGGCCTCCGGACTGACGCTGACCGAGATGCAGGCGGGCTGGCAGAAGCCCGACCGCTTCGTCCTCGGTCATCCCTTCAATCCGCCGCATCTCATCCCGCTGGTCGAGGTTCTCGGTAATAAGGCGACGTCCGAGAGCGCGATCGAAGGCGCGGAAGCGTTCTACAAGGATGTCGGCAAGATCACCATTCGCGTCAACCGCGAGGTGCCGGGCCATGTCGCCAATCGCCTGCAAGCGGCCTTGTGGCGCGAGGCACTGCATCTGGTCAAATCAGGCGTCGCCAGTGTCGAGGATGTCGATACGGCGGTCTGGGCCGGACCGGGCATGCGCTGGGCGGTGATGGGGCCGACCATGCTGTTCCATCTGGGAGCAGGTGCGGGCGGCATCGGCGCCTTCTGCGAACGCTACACGCCAAGCTTCAACCGCTGGTGGGATGATCTCGGCACACTGCATCTCGAACCCGGTCTGGCGGCGCAATTGTCGCAAGAGGTTGCGACCCAGGTCGGTGCAGAGACGCCGGCCTCGCTCTCGGCCAAGCGCGACGCTCTCATCATCGCGCTGCAGAAGGCGACGATGAAGCTGCGGTAGATGCCGCAGCGGCAAGGGTTGTTGGTAGGAAAGGTATTCGCTGGAGGTTGACGTGGATGCGCTTGCCTCTTTGATGACAACGTCACGACCGGGTGCTGCAATGGCGGGGGCGGCAGCGGCAGCGGACGCGCCGCCATCCAATCTTTCACCGGCAAGCTTCGAGGCTTTCGGCGAAGCGGCGGCGAAGGTGCTGGCCTCGGACTTCCACGATTATCTGCTGCGCGCAGTGGCGAGTCTGGTTCCCCATGACCTCTTATCGATGATCCGCTATTCACGCATCGCTGCCCCCGATTTCTTCGCTTGCCAGGGCCTGGCACCGGCTTTCGTCACGCTCTACAACCGCGAGCTCTACCGCTACGACCCTTATTATCGCTATTGGAAAGAAGGTGGGCGGCCCGGTGTGCAGCCGATGTCGCGGGTGCTGGAACCGAAACTGCGCGACCGCTATGTGAACGCGATCCTGGCCGAGGCGAATATCACCGATGAAGTCAGCATCCTTCTGCAGCCGATCGGCAGTTGCTGTCTCGCCCTCTTTATCGATCGCTGCGGCGGCAAGTTCAGCAAGAACGAGATCGCCGGGTTGGAGGCAGTTTATCCGCTGGTCGCAGGCCTGCAGGAGGCGCATGTCACCTCATTGCGTTCGGGCATGTGGTCGGAGGACGACGATCTCAGCAGCACGCTGCCTTCGGCCCGGCCCATGCGTATCCTCGACCGCGCGGGCCGCGAGGTCTTCCAGAATCGTGCCTGGCAAATGCTGAAGGAACGCGAGGGCGGCAACCTGAATGGGGCGCTCGCGCATCTGCCGCAAAGCGGGCCAGGCCAGGCGATTATGCCGGATGATCTCATCCTGCACCGCGCCGCCTTGCCGGCCGGCTTCGGCCTCGCACCCGGCGGCTGGATCGAGATGGTGGAACCGCAGGGCCGGTCGCCGCGGCGCCCCGATCAGTTCGCAGTTCCCGAGGCACTCGCCGCCCAATTGACGCCACGTGAGATTGAGATCGTGCAGCTGATCTTGCGCGGCTACCCCACCAGTGGCATCGCCGATAAGCTCGGTGTCAGCCGCGGCACAATCAAGAATCACCGGCTGCGGCTTTACGAGAAACTCGACATCACCAGCGAACGGGAAGTGTTTCTGCGCTGCGCGATGTAATCTCGCGCATGCGGGAGAGGCTGCCGTCGCTCCCGGCGGACTGGACAGCGGCGCGGGGCTGTGACACATTTGCCCTAAGCAGATAAATATTATCATTTTATTTCAGATGGTTATATGTTTTCGCCCGATCGACTATGATCCTCGGCGATCCAGCGAGCATCCGCCCTTTCAGCATTTGCACCCGACGAAAACATGATCGCGTGCCCGGTTTTGATGCTGGAACGCGGTCCTGAAACGCCGGCTCTTTCGCGGCACGCAGTGGCGCGGATAAGCTTCCGCTTCGGGTAACCGCGTTTTAGGATGCCAACCGCGCAGCGATGCGCCCAGATTGACCCAATTTTGACCGTGAGACGCTGAATGTTCCTCAGTGTGTTTGAGATCTTCAAGATCGGCATTGGCCCATCTTCCTCCCATACGATGGGGCCGATGACCGCGGCGACCCGTTTCCTCGATCTGCTGAAGCGCCATGTCGTGACAGGGGAAGAGGGGGCGCCGGCGAAGATCAGGGTCACTTTGCACGGCTCGCTCGCCTTCACCGGCAAGGGTCACGCAACCGATCGGGCGGTGGCCTTGGGGCTGCTTGGCTTCCTGCCGGCAACGATCGATCCGACGGTAGCGGAACAGCAGCTTGCGGAACTCGCTGTAGGCAAGGGCCTGCATCATCCCGGCTTGCCGTCGCTCGCTTTCGATCCGGCCTATGACATTGTCTTCGATCTCGGGCCGCCGCTGCCGCTCCATGCCAATGGCATGATCTTCGCCGCACTCGACAAGGCAGGTGCGCCGGTCCTGTCCGAGACCTATTACTCGATCGGCGGCGGTTTCATCGCCACCGAAGAAGAGATCCGGCGCAAGGAACAGGCTCGCAAAGAAGTGGCCGCCGCGGTGGAAGCGGGTGCGTCGCCGGCCGCAGCCATCGCCTCCCAGGTCGCTTATCCTTATCCGTTCGCCTCCGCGGAAGCGATGCTGGAAATGGCGGCCGCCAGCGGGCTCAGCATTGCCGAGATGAAGCGCGCCAATGAGTTGTCGGCGCGACCGGTTGGCGAGCTCGAGGCGGGTCTCGATCAGATCTGGACGGTGATGAATGACTGCATCAGCCGTGGCCTCGAACACCAGGGCGAGCTGCCCGGCGGCCTGCATGTTCGCCGCCGCGCCCATGCCATCCTGAAGCAATTGACCAACGAAAAGGGGCGCAACCTCGCCCAACCGCATGTCTCCTCCGATTGGCTCAGTGTTTATGCAATGGCGGTCAATGAAGAGAATGCCGCCGGTGGCAAGGTGGTGACGGCACCGACCAATGGCGCCGCCGGTGTCGTGCCGGCGGTCATCCGCTACTATCTTGACCATTGCATCGGCGCGCAGGTCTCGCGCCTGCCGGAATTCCTGCTGACCGCGGCGGCGATCGGCGGCCTCATCAAGCACAATGCCTCGATCTCCGGCGCTGAAGCGGGCTGCCAGGGCGAGGTCGGGTCGGCAGCGTCGATGGCGGCGGCGGGACTTTGCGCCGTGCTCGGCGGAACGCCGGCGCAGGTGGAGAATGCGGCCGAGATCGCGCTCGAGCATCATCTCGGCATGACCTGCGATCCCGTTGCCGGGCTGGTGCAGGTGCCCTGCATCGAACGCAACGGCATCGGCGCGATCAAGGCGGTGGCAGCGGCGTCCCTCGCCTTGCGCGGAGACGGATCGCATTTCATGCCGCTCGACAATTGCATCGAGGCGATGCGCCAGACGGGCGAAGAAATGAGCCAGAAGTTCAAGGAAACCAGCCTCGGCGGCCTCGCCGTCAATCTGCCCGAATGCTGAATCCGAGCTGAAGCTCAATCGAAAAAAATACGGCAGCGATCAGCTGCATGATCGCTGCCGTTCGGGTCCCGCCGCGTGCTTGGGAGCAATGGAGAGCGGGGCCGGTCCGCAGTTCTGCGCGGGAAGTTAGATTTCGCGCGCTCAGTTTCCGAGGAAGGATCCCAGGCCGAGGCCGGCGTCACGGGCGAAATCGACCGCCGCGACCTTCTTGCCGCCTTCCGGCTTCACCTTGAAGACTTCGATCTGGCCGCCCTGCGCCGTGATGCGGATGCTCTCGCTACCGATCTCGGTGATCTCGCCGCTCTTGCCCTTGACCGCGCCGAAGGTGCGGAAGCGATGCTTGCGGGAATCGAACAGCTGCACCTTCTTGCCGCTGAAGGTGGTCCAGGCGCCGGGCGCCGGGTTGCAGCCGCGGATCAGGTTGTAGATGGTGTCGACATGGTTGTGCCAGTTGACCTGGATGGCCGGTTCCTTGCACCAGCCTTCGTAGCGCGCAGCTTCTTCATCCTGCACCACTTCCTTGTGCTGGCCTTTGACGACCTGGTCGGCGGCTTCCAGCATCGCCTTTACGCCCTGCGGGAAGAGATGATTGAAATAGACGCTGCCGATGGTGTCGTCCGGGCCGATCGCCACTTCCTTCTGCAACACCACCGGACCTTCATCGAGGCCGTCATTGGGGCGGAAGATGGTGAGGCCGGTCTTCTGCTCACCGAGGATGATCGGCCAGTTGATCGAACTCGGGCCGCGAAAGGCGGGCAGTAGCGACGGGTGATACTGGATGGTGCCATGGGTCGGGATGTTGACGAATTCCTGCGGCGCGAACTGCAGCACATAGGCCATGATGCCGATATCGGCCTTCAGCTTGCGCATCGTCTCCAGCGCTTCCGGGCTTTTCAGTGACGGATACTGGAAGACCAGCAGCTGCCGTTCCTCGGCGGCCACTTTCAGCGGGTCTGGGCGTCCACCGGGCTTCTCCGGGGCGCAGAAGACGCCGACCACTTCGTCATTGCGGTCGAGGAAGGCCTCCAGCACGGCCTTGCCGAAATCCTGTTGTCCGATGATGACCACGCGCATGTTTGTTATCCCTTGCAAGTATCGCCGAGGCAAACGGGAGCCTTCGCGTATCCGCCTCTCGAGATACGGCGCGCTTTAACTTGATGGTGGAAAATCGGGGCCCGCTTTGACGGGACGGGCCCCGATCATCTTGTCAGGCCGGGCTCAGTTGCTCAGGTTGAGCCAGACGACCTTCGGTTCAGTGAAATTCTCGATCGCGGCATCGCCATGTTCGCGGCCGAAGCCGGAATCCCGCGCGCCACCCCAGGGCAGGCGCACATCGGTCGGACCATAAGTGTTGATCCAGACCGTGCCGGCCTTGACCTTCTTCGCGAAGTTGTGGACACGCCCGATATCGCGGCTCCAGACACCGGCGGCAAGGCTGTAGACCGTGCCGTTGGCGAGGCGCAGCGCTTCTTCGTCATCCTTGAACTTGATGACGCTGACGACAGGGCCGAAGATCTCTTCCTGCGAGATCCGCATCTCATGTTCGACATTAGCGAAGACGGTGGGGGCAACGAAATAACCCTTGTCACCAACCCGCTTGCCGCCGGTCACCAATGAGGCGCCTTCCTTGACGCCGACATCGATATAGCCGAGGACGCGGTTCATCTGGGTCACCGAGACGATCGGCCCCATCGAGGTGCCGCTCTCCTGCGGATTGCCGATGCGCACTTTCGAGGCGCGCTCGGCGAGGCGGGCGACCACCTCGTCATAGACGCTCTCATGGGCGAGAACGCGCGAACCCGCCGAACAGACCTGGCCGGTATTGAAGAAGATGCCGGAACTGGCGGCCTTGGTGGCGGCGTCGAGATCGGCATCGCCGAAGATGACATTGGCCGATTTGCCACCGAGCTCCAGCGTGACACGCTTCAGGTTGCCGGCGGAGCCGCGCAGGATTTCGCGGCCAACCACCGGCGAACCGGTGAAGGTCACCTTGTCGACATCCGGATGATTGACGAGGGCATTGCCGACCGTCTTGCCGAAGCCCGGGATGACGTTGAGCACGCCGGCGGGGAGGCCCGCTTCCAGCGCCAGCTCGCCGACACGCAAAGCCGTCAGCGGCGTGATCTCGGCCGGCTTCAGCACCACGGTGCAGCCGCAGGCAAGGGCCGGGGCAATCTTCCACATGCCGATCATCAGCGGGAAGTTCCAGGGCACGATCGCCGCGACGACGCCGACCGGCTCGCGCACGGTATAGGTCAGCGCGTCGGGGCGCGCGGGCACGACCTGGCCGTTGATCTTGTCGGCCCAGCCCGCATAGTAGGTCAGGGTGTCGATGGCGGCCGGCATGTCCTGGCGCTGCACCGCCGAGATCGGCTTGCCAGCGTCGAGGCTTTCCAGCTCGACCAGCTCTTCCTGGTGTTTGCGGAGCAGATCAGCGAGGTTCATCAGGATGCGGCCGCGATCGGCGGCGCGCATCTGGCTCCAGACATTCTCGAAAGCCTTGCGCGAGGATTGGACGGCAAGATCGGCATCGGCCGCATCGGCCTCCGCCACTTCCGCCAGTACATCCTCGGTGGCCGGATTCAAGGTCTCGAAATACCGGCCGGAGGCGGCGGCCTGGCGCTTGCCATCGATCAAGAGATGCTGGCGGCCAAGGCGATGTCTATCGCTCATCTGTCTTCCCCTTCTTGCGCCTGAGGGCGCACAATTGTTTCCAATTTGCGACACAACACATGATCAGCGGGCCGATCATGTCGCGTTTGTGCCATCGCTTCGGCGGCAGGTTCCGCGAAACGCCGGGGCAGCGTCAAATTGAACTGAGTAAAGCATCAATAGGCGGCGTCTATTGAGCTTGCTGTGACTCATCGATAGCGCCATCCGATCCGGAAAAATTCACCGCCTTTGGGATGAAACACGGGTCGCAGGAGTCAGTCGGAACAAGGATCCGCCGAGATTCCCATCGCGGTGGCGTAACATTCCCAAGGTGACGCCCGAATAAGGTCTCGACGGCAGCAAGCGTCCCAAGATTTCAGAGAACGATGTCAAAGGCGTTCAGCCCATCGCGCGGTGCCGTGATCCCGCAGATCAGTCGGATGTAGAAAATGATTCTGGCAGTGTTGGCCTATCTCGGCGGTGTCTTGACGATCCTCAGCCCCTGCATCCTGCCGGTGGTGCCGTTCGTTTTCGCGCAATCCGACCAGCCGTTCCGTCGCAGCGGATTGCCGTTGCTGGCCGGCATGGTGGTGACATTCGCCGTCCTGTCGAGTCTGGCGACCGTCGGCGGTAGCTGGATCGTCACCGCCAATCAATATGGCCGGATCGCCGCCTTGGTCCTGATGGCGGGTTTCGGCATCACCTTGCTCTCGGAACGCGTGGCAACCATCGCCAGTCGTCCTTTCGTGGCATTAGGCGCAAAGCTCGCCGATCGCCAGAACACGGGAAATACCGTCGAACCGAGCATCCGGCGTGCGGTGCTGCTGGGTGTCGCCACCGGCCTACTCTGGACGCCCTGCGCGGGGCCGATCCTGGGGCTCATCCTGACTGGTGCCGCTTATCAGCAAAGTGCAGCGCAGAGCATCGTGCCGCTGCTGGCTTATGCCGCCGGTGCGGCCACGGCTTTGGCCGTCGTGCTGAAGGCCGGCAGCCGGTTGTCGCAGCTCTTCAAGCGCAGCCTGGGCGCCGAGGCCTGGTTGCGGCGCGGTCTCGGTGTTGCCGTCCTGGCCGGGGTCGCCGCTATCGCTTTTGGGTTTGACCGTACGGTGCTCACGCAGCTGACACCGGTCGATACGGCGGGTCTCGAACAGAACCTGCTCGACCGCTTTGGCGGCCAGACAGTCAATCCCCCGGCGACACCAGTAAAGACCAGTGCGCAACATGTGGGGCAGGCTGAGAAGAGCAATGTCATGGCGATGACCGGCAATGCCGCGCCCGCGATGATGAGCAACACCCACACAGCCAATGCCGCCGGCGGCAACGCCATGATGTCGTCCGGCAATCAGGCGATGTCCGGCAGCAATGCGATGACTGGCAATCAGGCGCCGGCGATGATGGCGATGACCGCTGCACCGCAAGCGGCGGCGCCTGCCGCACCGAGCCTGCTGGACTTCACCGGCGCGGTAAGCTGGCTGAACTCGCCGCCGCTCAATGCCGCCGCCCTCAAGGGCAAGGTGGTGTTGGTGGATTTCTGGACCTATTCATGCATCAACTGTCTGCGCAGCCTGCCTTACATCCGGGCTTGGGCCGATCGCTACAAGGATCAGGGATTGGTCGTGATCGGGGTGCATGCGCCGGAATTCGCGTTCGAGCGCGACGAGGACAATGTGCGCCAGGCAGTCAAGGACCTCGCGGTCAATTATCCGGTGGCGATCGACAACAACTATGCCGTCTGGCAGGCCTTCGGCAACCAGTTCTGGCCCGCCCATTACATCTTTGATGCGACCGGCAAGCTGCGCTACCACCATTTCGGCGAAGGCAAATACACCCAGACGGAGATGGTGATCCAGGGCCTGCTGGCGGAAGCGAAGGGACAGAAGGGAGCGCCGCTCGCCGCCGCCAGTCCCGAGCTGACCGGGCGGGCGGCAGCGGCCGACGATGCCGATCTGAAATCGCCGGAGACTTATATCGGCTATGCGCGCGCCAGCGGCTTTGCCGCGCAGTCAGATGGTGCAGCGGCCAGTCTGATTCAGGACCGCGTGCACGATTACGCGCTGCCCTCGCAGCCGGCCTTGAATGAATGGGGCCTGGGCGGGCAATGGCAAGTCAGTGCCGAGCAGGCGCAGCTCGCGGCGCCTTCCGGACATATCGTTTTCAAATTCCATGCCCGCGATCTCAATCTGGTGCTGGGACCAAGTGTTGACGGCAAGCCGATCGCCTTCCGCGTCTTGCTCGACGGCAAGGCTCCCGGCGACGCCCATGGTGTCGACAGCGATGCCGATGGGCGCGGCACGGTCACCGGCCATCGCCTCTATCAGCTGATCCGGCAGGGCGAAGTGGCGGGCAAGAGTGCTCAGGGGGCAGGTGAGGACCATGTTTTCGAGATCGAGTTCGAAGATGCCGGGGCGCAGGCCTATGCCTTCACCTTCGGCTGAGATGAAGACCGCTCGTTTGGATACTGACGAACAACAGGAGAGACATATGACATCCCAAATGGCATCGCGGCGTCGGGTTCTGTTGTCGATTTCCGCTCTGGCTGGCGTGGGTGCCGTCGGCATCGCCGGTTACCGTCTGCTGCGCGCGCCCGCTCTGGCGGACGGGACGGCTGTCAATAACGATGCCAGCGGCAATGCCATGGCTGCCGCCGATCAGGGTGCGGCTGCCGCAATGGTGCTGATCGTCGATGTCTCCGCCAGCGGCGATCCGCTTCCTGCCCGCCCTGTCAACAAGGTGGTCAAGAGCGATGCCGAGTGGCAGCAGTCATTGTCGCCGGATTCCTATGTCGTCACCCGTCAGGCCGGCACCGAGCCACCGTTCAGTGGCGCTTACGTGAACCTCCATGACAAGGGCATCTTCCGCTGTATCTGTTGCGAGACGGCCCTTTTCAGCTCGGCGACAAAGTTTGAATCCGGTACCGGCTGGCCCAGTTTCTGGCAGCCGATCGCCAAGGAAAATGTCGACGAGCAGCGCGATATCAGCCTCGGCATGATCCGCACGGCGGTCTCCTGCGCGCGCTGCGATGCCCATCTCGGGCATGTCTTCGATGACGGGCCGCAGCCGACGGGTTTGCGCTATTGCATGAACTCGGTCGCCTTGCATTTTACGCCGCTCGCTTAATTGCTGGATATCAGGAAGGTAACGCAGATGAAAAAGCATCCATCCGATCGTTTGATCTCAACCACGGCTCTCAAGGGTACGCGCCGCCGCCTGGCTCAGGGTCTCGCGGTTTGCGCTGTACTGGCCGGTCTCGGCGGCGCCTTCCTCATGCCGCAGCAGATGGCGGTGGCAGCACCTCTGCCGAATGCGGCGATGGATCTGCCGGAAAGCGGACAGCAAGTGGTCGTTCTTGCCGGCGGCTGCTTCTGGGGCATGCAATCGGTCTTCGAGCATGTCAAAGGGGTTGCCAAGGTGACAGCAGGCTATGCCGGCGGCACCAAGGACACGGCCGATTACGAGACCGTCAGCTCCGGCACGACCGGCCACGCAGAATCGGTGCAGGTCTATTACGATCCCAGCCAGATCAGCTTCGGCCAGATCCTGAAGATCTATTTCCAGGTGGCGCATGACCCGACGGAACTCGACCGCCAGGGGCCCGATAGCGGCACGCAATATCGCTCGGCAATCTTTTTTTCGACGCCGGAGCAGCAGCAGGTCGCCAAGGCCTATATCACCCAGCTCGACCAGTCCAAGAGCTTCCCAGACCCGATCGTCACCGAAGTGAATGCGCTGCAGGGCTTCTATCCGGCGGAAGCCTATCATCAGCATTATGCCGATCAGCATCCGACCGACATGTATATCATGATCAATGACGCGCCGAAGCTGCAGGCGCTGCATGACGAGTTGCCGACTTTCTATGTCAGCGCCAGTGCCCAGTAACTGGTACGGTCTGGGCCTCAGCCCTGATAGCGGTGATCGAGGTTTAAGCCGGCGGCAAAATGCATGAAGGCGGCCGTGACCGGCAGCAGCGGGTCACGGTCTGCCGTCACCAGCCCGATCGATTGGGTGCGAATGGGATCGACAAGCGGCAGCGTGCTGATCCCTTCCGCCGGGCTGAAGGACTGGCAATGCGGATGCGGCAGGATGCTGCAATAGGCGCCATGCCGCACATGCGCCAGGATGCCGTCATAGGAATTGGTCTCGATCCGCGGCTTCGGCCTGATGCCGATTTCCTGGAAGATCTGGTTGATGATGCGGCGGTTCTGCATGTCGGGCTGCAACAGGCAGAGCGGATAGGTCGCGGCTTCCGCCCAGCTCATCGCGGCGGGAATGCCTTTCAGCAGCTCGGTCTTGGCGACGAACATATAGCGTTCGGTATAGAGCGGCACCCGCTGCACATGATTGAGCGGTTCGTTTTCCAGATAGGTCAGGCCGGCATCGAGATCGAAGGTATCGAGGTCGCGCTGGATGGCGATCGAGGTCATCGACTGCACCTGCACCGCGACCCCCGGATGACGCGCGCAGAAGGGGCCGGTCAACAGCGAGACGGTCGGCAGGGCGGCGGGAATGGCGCCCAACCGCAAGGTGCCCGAGAGGCCCTGGCCGAAATTGGCAAGATCCTGCTTCAGCCCGTCGAAGTCGGCGATGATGCGGCGCGCCCAGTTCAGCACCCGCTCGCCTTCCGGTGTCAGGCCGATGAAATGATGGCCGCGTTCGATCACTGGCAGGCCGAGCTCGCGCTCCAGCTTCTGGATGCCGGCGGAGAGCGTCGGTTGTGTCACGTTGCAGGCAGCAGCGGCACGGGCGAAGTGCTTTTCGCGCGCCAGGGCCACCAGATATGAGAATTGCCGGATGAACATGATTGCGGGTCAGGCCGGCAGGTCGCCGATGGTCAGCAGGTCCTCATAGAAGCCGCCATAGCGCTTGTCGCGGTCGATCAGATGCACTTCCAGGATCCAATGGCGCTGCAGGCCGAAAGCATCGCGGCTGCGGAGTGACGCCGTGTTTTCCGGATGGATGTAGAGCGACACCTGATCGCCGTGGATCTTCTCATGGGGAAACTCGCCGACCAGATGGCCGGCATGGCCATTGCCGAAATCCCAGCCCAACGAATGCGCCTGCTCGGTCATGAAGCGATAAAGCTCAGCGCCGGTGATGTCGGCATGGCTCTGGAAGTGCCGCTTGCCGGCGGCGAAGACCTTGGGCAGCAGCGCGCAGAGGTCGCGTTTGCGCTGGTCGCCGCCAAGCACATAGCTGCGGCCGAAATCCGCCTCCCAATCGGCGAAGACGGGACCGAGATCGACATAGACGATATCGTCGGCCTCGATCACACGGTCTTCGGGTTCGGCCTGGTAAGGGTGGATGGTGTTGACGCCGGCGCGGATGACGCGCTTGTGCCAATGCCGGCCGGCATTGAACATGTCGCGGGAGAGTCGGAAGATTTCCTTGCTGATACCACTTTCCGTGGCACCAGCCCGGATCAGGCCCTGCTTCTCGATTTCGGAAAACAATTCCGCGGCCTTGCGCTGGGCATCGAGCAAGGATGCCGCGCGGTGATTTTCGAGATCGGCCGATGGCTCGGTCTGCTGAACAGTCATGAGGACATCCGTTTTCAGAGAGTCATAATCAGCGAGGGCGCCGCAGGGGCAGATAAGCGACGGGCTGGCCGGCCGCGATCTCCGTGGCCGCCTCGTCGAGATCGATCAGGCCATCGGCCTCGAGCAATGCCGAGAGCATGGCAGAACCGCGCTTGCTGACCGGTTCGACGGCTGTCATGCCGTCATCGCTTGTGACGGTCTTGCCGAGCAGGAATTCGCGGCGCCCGGCTTCCTTGGTGAGGGCGGCGGCCAGCGGCAGTTCACGCAGGTGATTGGCGCGGACGTGGAGTATCCGAAGGCCTATGGCTGGGGGATA
>Ga0207856_1000184_pt1 | contig 13023 bp, 7 predicted proteins | sample LuqExpMetageno21_FD_187779 | JGI IMG/M metagenome (GOLD analysis project Ga0207856, IMG submission 187779) | Tropical forest soil microbial communities from Luquillo Experimental Forest, Puerto Rico - Sample 21 (SPAdes) | ecosystem: Environmental > Terrestrial > Soil > Tropical forest ... | reverse complement strand
GGTGGATTCAATACGAATACCAGGGAGCAGGAACTACATCCGGTACTTCTGTTTATAAAGTAACGGTAACGATCTTCTATGGCTGTAATGTACAAGGCCCAAGATCGCCTATCACACTAATGGTGTACGATGCCGTAACCAATGCACAAACCACTTCTGTGTCATTGGCTACCGCCACTTCCACTACTGTTACCAAGGGAACCTATAGCCCATGTATGAGTAACCCGCCCACCATCTGCTATGAAGTATATACGTATACTACTACCCTTACTTTAACCAATAATACCAATGGATATATTTTGTCTGTGGTAGACCAATACAGAACTGCCAGCATTATCAATATTACCAACTCCAGCAGCGATGGCATTGCTTTTACAGCCAATATACCCGGCACCATTAATGGCATTGATTATCACAACAATAACAGCCCTTCTTTCCTCTTTAAAGATACGGCTATTGTTTGTTATAACGGAAATTTTATATACCAATTTAGTGCCGTTGACAATGCAGACAACGATTCCCTGTCTTATTCCTTTGGCAACGGTCTCAATTACACCACCAGCGCCGCGCCACCTTACGCCGCCTTAACCTATGTTTCCGGTTATAGCGGGCAATCGCCTATGGGCAGTGGGGTAACTATCGATCCGGTAACCGGCACCATCTCCGGCACCGCTCCTTCCACCACCGGGGAGTATGTAATAGCCGTATACGTAACTGAGTGGAGAAACGGGGTAGCCATCGATTCCATCAAAAAAGAGTTACAGATCTATGTGTATGACTGCAGCCTTGCCGCTGCATCCTTAAACGCATCGTACATCAATTGCGACAATTATACCTTTTCCTTTCAAAACCTGTCTACCGCCTCTGCCATTAGTTCTTATCTGTGGGATTTTGGCGTAGCCAATTCTACTAAAGACACTTCCACAAGTCCCACGCCAACTTATACTTATGCGGATACCGGAACGTATACCATCAAATTAACGGTATCCAATACCACCGGTTGTACAGATAGTACTACGGCCGCAGTAAAAGTTTATCCCGGCTTCACCCCATCCTTTACTGTTACAGGCAGTTGTTACCAATCGCCTTTCCAGTTTACAGATGCCTCTTATGTCAAATATGGAAATATCACCAGCTGGTCATGGGATTTTGGCGATGCTTCTGTTACTACAGATACTTCCAGCAGTGAAAACCCAACTTACCAGTATGGCTCACCAGGTACTTATACAGCCGTTTTAAATATTGCCAGTAGCAAGGGCTGTACCGGCTCTTATAGTAAAACCGTAACGGCCAATGCCAAACCAGCCATCTACCTGCCTTTTACAGACACATTGATCTGTAGCATAGACAGTCTCCCTTTAATCGTACAAAGCACGGGTACCTACAGCTGGACTCCTTTGTACAATATCATCAATCCCACTACGGCCAATCCGGTTGTATATCCAAAGGATACAACCGTATATACCATAACTGTACAGGACAAGGGCTGTGTAGACAGTGCCACAGTAACCGTAAATGTGCTCGATTTTGTTACCGTAAAACTAAGTGCCGATACCGGCATATGTAAAACAGATACCATTACCCTGCAACCGGTTAGCTATGCCTTACGCTATCTTTGGACAGAGTCTGGTAATGGCAATACTTTAAGCAGTTACACGGTTAAAAATCCGCAGGCATACCCCACTGCCACTACTACCTATTATGTTACTGCCAACCTGGGCAAGTGCCAGGATGCCTCACAGATCACTGTGCATGTATCTCCTTACCCTACTGCCTATGCAGGCATAGATACTACTATCTGCTTTGGAAGCACGGCAAGATTAAACGGTAGTACCACAGGCTCAGCTTATTACTGGAGCCCTGCCAGTTCATTACTCAACAGCAATACCCTGCAACCCACGGCCGGACCAAGCCAAACCACTTCTTATATTTTAACCGCTACGGATACGCTTTATTGTCCCAAACCAGTGTCTGATAAGGTTGTAGTAACAGTCATCCCTCCCATACAGGTCAATGCCGGCAACGATACTGTAATAGTAATAGGTCAGCCTTTACAATTACAGGCAACAGCCAATAATACCACGGTAAGCTATACATGGTCGCCCAACCTGTATATGAACAATGATACCATATACGATCCAATCGTTACCATTACCTCCTCCTATGTCGATTCTATAATCTATACCGTAACCGCCACTACACCGGAAGGCTGTACAGGGTACGATGATATCAAAGTGATCGTATTTAAAACCAATCCTGATATTTTTATTCCTACAGGATTTACACCCAATGGAGATGGCAGGAACGATGTACTAAAACCCACACTGGTAGGTATCAAACAATTTGACTTCTTCAGGGTATACAACCGATGGGGTCAATTACTCTATACAACCAATGAAATTGGTAAAGGCTGGGATGGACGGATCAGTGGCGTATTGCAGGATAATGGTACCTATGTTTTTACCGCACAGGGAATCGATTACCTTGGTAATACGATCTTCAAAAAAGGCACTGTTGTCTTGATTAAATAAGCGGTTGCTTTGTTCCCCGCAATAACGTGGGGGCCTAGCTAAACAGGTATTCCACATCTTCCTTGGTGAGGCTCTTCACAAAGCCTTCATCATCTGTAATCAGGTCTTTTGCCAGGGCGCGCTTACGTTCCTGTAATTTCAATATTTTGTCCTCCACCGTATCTGTACAGATCATACGGTAAGCGAATACATTCTTGGTTTGGCCAATACGGTGTGTTCTGTCAATAGCCTGTTGCTCTACTGCAGGGTTCCACCAGGGGTCAACAATATATACATAGTCGGCAGCAGTCAGGTTTAAACCCACACCACCCGCTTTTAATGAAATAAGGAATACCCTGCAATCCTCGTTATTCTGAAAGTTTTGTATGGCCTTCTCCCTATCCACAGCCGAAGTACTACCATCAAAATATTCATAGGTAACACCCAGCTCTTTCATCTTTTCCTTTATCAACGCCAACATACCCAGGAACTGGGAGAACACAAGCGCTTTGTGATTACTGATGTTTTCTGTAATCTCCCTGCCAATCTCTTCCAGCTTAACGGAGATATTGGGGAATTTCTCCTGCTCGTTTACAATAGCCGGGCTATCACATATTTGCCTCAGTTTCATCAGCCCCTGCAGGATGGTTAACTGCGATTTCTGTATACCCTGTGTTTCCACAGAGCCCAAAATTTTATCTCTATAATCGTTGCGGTAAGCCTCATAGATCTTCCGTTGCTCATCACCCATTTCGCAGAACAATACCATTTCCTGCTTTTCAGGCAGGTCTTTCGCCACCTGTTCTTTTGTTCTTCTTAAAATAAAGGGATATAACAGTTTGCGTAAATGATCTTTCTGATCCTTCTCTCCAAATTTATCAATGGGGATAGCAAACTCCTGTTTAAAGAACTCCACACTACCCAGCATACCCGGGTTCAGGAAGTTCATCTGTGCAAAAATGTCGAAGGTATTATTCTGTAAAGGCGTACCACTCAGGCACAAACGGTTTTTAGCCTTTAACAAACAAGCCGCCTTGGTTACTTTACTGGAAGGGTTTTTAATGGCCTGGCTTTCATCCAGCACCACATAATCAAGGTTCAGTTCCACAAACTGCTTAATATCACTACGCAATGTTCCGTAGGTAGTAATAATAACATCTATATTATCGTGAGACAGGTTTTCGCGTATCCTGCCTCCTCCATGGTGAATATAATAAGTAAGTGTAGGTGCAAATTTTTTGATCTCATTCTGCCAGTTATACATCAGGGTAGTAGGGCAAACAACCAATGCCTTTAAAGTACCGCCCTCTTCTTTCAGGTGATGCATAAAAGCCAGCGTTTGAATCGTTTTACCCAAACCCATATCATCTGCCAGTATACCACCCCACTGCACCTCACGCAAATAATTCAGCCATTGAAACCCACTCTCCTGGTAAGGACGCAATATAGCCTGCAAATGGGCTGGCGCCGGGATCTCCTTAATGGAATGGTTCCCCTTCAGCTTATCATATTTTTCTTCCAGCTGGAAAAACAGTTCTTCCTCATTCCGTTCGCTATACAGCTCCTCAATCACCCCTACCTGGTACTTATTCAGCTTCATGGTAGTGTTCTTACCCTCACCTACTTTAAAAAGCAGGGAATATTTTCGTATCCACTCCTCCGGTAAAATACCCAGTGTACCATCCTGTAACTGTACAAACTGTTGCTTATTGGCAATCGCCTTTTTTACATCATCCACCGTAACCTTCTGCTCCCCAAACTGTATTTCTATCTTCGCATCAAACCAATCTGTATTACTACTGATATAGATCCTGGTAGACGGTTTGGCTGTGTTAAAACGGAAGTTCTTCAGGGCATCAAAACCATACACCGGTACTTCCATATCCTTCATCGCATCTACGAACAGGAAAAACCAGTTGTTCTTTAATACTTCCGAACCCTTTAAAGCCAGTGTATCACTGTCTACTGGTTTTATAAAATGAGAATGAAGGCTTTCTATCTTTTGAACAAAAGCTTTTTCCGCCTCCATATTACGCTGTATCACCAATAGCCTTTCCGCCATAGGTAACACGATCTTTTCCTTATCACCCGTTCTTATATCATAACCCTTATAACTGAATACAGGCTGAAAAACAAGGTAATCGCCTTTTTCTTTCAGTAAGATCCTCGACTCGGGTTGTATGTCTTTTACTTCTTCCTTTTGCAGGTTGCCAAAGTGAACATCATATTCCTTTGACAAAGGCAGTACAAAATCCTGCAACTGCTTTGCCCAGGCATCCTCCGGTATCACCATCTTACCCGAAGGCAGGAAGGGTTCTATCACCATAATATCTTCCGTACGCTGCCAGGTAAAGAACTGGTCATGGTATTGGAAAAGAAATGGTGTTTCACATTCATTATCACTAATGCTCACTTCGTTCAAAGGCAGCTTCACTACACAGGCTATCTCGTACTCCTGGTTGTGATAGTTTACTTCAAACGTAGGAGAAATATATTGCGAAGAAAATTCCGCCTGCTTCAGGTTAGCCGTAGTAAACGGCTTTTTGGCAGGCAGGTAAAACAGGAAATTACTCTGGGAGAGTTCTGCAAAGATCTTCTTAAACTTAGGATGCAGGTACTCATTGATCAGGTGCCTTGTTTCCTCCGGTAATTCATCTGTGTTTTGCTGAATAATATTTTCCCAGATCCCACTAAAAGGAGAGTTCCGGTTCAAATAACGGCTTACTTCATTGGGTAACAGCTTACGCAGCTGCTGCACCATTATTTTATCCTCCTCGTTAAAAACATCCGTATTAATAAATTTATTCAGGTCCAGCTTCTCAACCTTACTGGTGTATTTACTAAAATCTTCATCCGTTTCGCCCTGTACCACTTCTACCTGCACATAGGGATATTGCGACTGGTTATTCACAATAACAACCCCCAGCTTCATATCCGGCTTTTTAAATTCCTCCTTGGGCGCTGCTTCCTCTTCTACTGTAGCGGCCACTGGCACCTCAGCCCAGGCTGGTTTTGGCTTCACTTCTGTAGTAGCAGGTGTACCCGCCACTCTTTTAATGGAGCTATCCAATACCCGTAAAAAAGGCTTCCCCTCCTGGTAGGTAAATTCAAATTTGCCGGTCAAATCATCGTCCAGCGAGTATCCATAAATAGAAAGCAGCTTATTCTTAACAGTATCCCAGTTACGGATAGAATCAAAATAATTAGGGCCATAACTATTCAGCAACTGCAGGAACAAAATAGTCTTATGGAGACATAGCGGATGAACAGTATCGCTATTACAATTACAGCTGGTATCAAAATTCCGCTCCTCATTCTTTTGCAACAAGAGCATATAGCTGCTGCCGTCTATTTCCAGGTCCGCACTAACCCGCTCATCCTTAGCACTCAGAATATTGGCCTTATGGCTACGCAGGTATTCCTCTGCAGCCAGGAAATTTTCAGGCGAAGTAAGCATCCTGATCATCTTCAGATCCAGTTGCTTCATTTTTACAACTGTATGCTTCTGGTCGTACTTCATTTCCTTATCACCCAGCAAGTTCTTATCCAGCATCTCCTGTAAGGTAAACAAGGCGCCAGCCTTATGGCGGCATATTTCACTCAGATTGTACGGGCAGGTACAACGAAGTGACAATGTTTTTACATCCTTAAACTTAGAGATATGTACTTTATAATACGTAGCGTAGCTGTCATCTTTCACACGAAACACAACAGAACCCATCAGGTCGTCGTACTCTATCAACTCCACATTACCCAGCGCATGAATTTTCTTACCCCGGCGAATCACTTCTTCCGAGCCGTTATTATAAATGTGCTTAATAAGATACGGTAGTGCCAAGCGATAAATTATTTAACTGTTCAGTATACACATGCCCGCGCCATATTGCGAAGAGAGCAATTTGCAAAAGTAAAGGAATGTAAATGAGAGTAAGAAGTAAAATTGAAGAACAGTCGATGAAATGTTTGTTAAGAATGCGCAACGGCAAAGTCATCCACTCAACCCAACATCATATAATTATTTGAAAATCAACATTATATACCTTATTTTTGAAAGGAGGTAATTTACACAACCAGGTCACCGTTTTTATACCGCGGCAATACATTGGCTACATCAATGGTAACACAGTACTCCAGGTCTTTCTCCAGGCCAAACTTGGAAAGCCGGTGCCAATGAGTGGTTTGCCTGATAAAAGAATGCATATTATCCTTATGCAGGCCATACATCTCTTCCGCCATCAGGCTACTATCGCAATGAATGGTAAAATGTGATTTGATACGGCTGATAACAGCACCCGCAAACAAAGTATCTTCCAGGTTAAATTTATCTTTCCATGCAGAACAGCCCAGCAACACATTTTTTCGTTGACTGGCCAGGAAATCACATACAGCGCTAAGGTTAGGAAACGAACCGGTAACCACTTCTGAAGCACCGGCTTTTAAAGCCATGTGCAGCAATTTGGTTCCATTGGTAGTAGTTAACACCAATGTCTTTCCTTCAATAAAGCTCCTCGGGTATTCTGCAGGCGAATTGCCATATTGAAGGCCAGGGATCACTTTACCATCCCGTTCACCCGCTGTAATACCACCTGTTTGCTCCCCTAATTCAATGCATTTTTCAACCGAATCAACCGGTATTATTCGTGCAGCACCATTGTACAATGCCGTAGCAATGGTAGAAGTAGCACGGAATACATCAATAATCACAACAATTGAATCAGTTATATCGTATAACTCCAATAAACGCGGACTTAATACCGTGTGCAGAACAGGTTTACTCATATCAGGGCAAATATAATGGCTAACCGGTTACAGGTTGCTGGTTACAAGTTACTGGTTGCCTGTAGCCATATCCAGTGAAGCGATTTTTTCTTTACAAACCTTTTCAGCTATGCTTTGTAAATACTGTATTCTTTTGACAAGTTCAACAAGGTGCTCTTCTGTAATTACATACTCTTTCTTATACCTGGCACCGATATAAGCCTTCTTCAATAGATTAAATAGGTATGTTTCTTCGTTAGAATTGTTAGGAAACACCATTGCCAGCTCAGGAGAAAAATCCCTGGTCAGACGTATTAATTTTCCCAAATTATGAGTACGCGATTTATATCCTGTAAATACCAGAATAGCAGCATTATATGTACGTTCTGCCGCCTGGTGTAACATAAAAGCGGCCATGTTTAAATCCTTGTCATTGGTATAAAGCACAGCGCCTTTCAGAAACTTTACAGCATCGTAAAACCAATAGTTAAAGTCTTCCTGTGCTATCTGCTTTCTTTCTGCTGCATTCAATTCCTTTTGCTCAGCCAATGGAATATTGCCTGCGTCATAAAGTAAAATACCTTCTTTCTTTATATCAGAGAAAAAGTATTGACCTTCTGTTAGCCGGGCATTTACAAAATCAATACTGTGAACAATAATGGTTACCGGAGTATTAAAATTGCACCTGGCTTCAACCATATCCTGAATGTCATATTCATTCCTATCGTCCTCTCTGCGTGTAATAACTAAAATATCGTAATCACTCACATACTCATGAAGTATATGGCCTTCCATGTGTTGAGCTTCTACCCATTTTCCTCTTGCATAACTTCCAAAAAGAATGATCTTTTCCGGATTGACAGAGTTTACAATTATTTGAACAATTTGGCTGATTTGGGCACGCTTATTCTCAGGCAAATATTCTAATGAAGTCTTCATAAAATACATGCTTTATTATACAAGCAAATTACGATATTATATTGAATATATCAAAAAACAATATAAATAAATAGTGTATAATATTATTTTATTTAGTGGGCACCAATAACTCTCTGACGTCTATATCTAGCACATAAGCTATCTGGCGTAGAATTTTGATACTAGGCTGAGTATTATTATTACAATAATTAGTTACAACTACGTAGCTTTTTTCAATTTTATCTGCCAACCAGGTTTGAGAGCGACCTTGTTCTTTTAGAACTTCTTTAATCCTATTCATTAATTCTGAAGACATGATAGAAGTTTTATACCATAAAACAATATAAATAGATATTGCCTTAACTTGTAATTACTAATATGCTTTCAAAAATAATTTATACTTAATTCTTGGAAAATATCAAAATTCAATATACTTTTATATCGATTAGTAGTATTAATAATGCTATCATTAGGAACAACGGCTAAGTGCTTTCAAAACCTAAGGCATTATGAAAAAAGATTTTAATCCTGCGATTAGCAAAGAGCTCCTCAAAGCATTTTGCCAGTTTGTAGAACAACACCCGGCAAAACGCATCAGCCGGAATTTAAGGAAGGTATTTATGGCTTTTTTAGAGTCCTCCCTGAATGTCATGCCTATTAACCTGGATGACATTATCTGGGATATTGAATGTTTAATGGAACTACTAGATGCAATCGAAGATCACGAAACAAACAAAGCATCTTAAATGGGGCACTTAGCCCCATTTGGTTATATAATATGATCGCGTAATTGTATAATACCTCTACTATCTCCTATACTGTATCCTCACTTTCACCACTCCCGGGCCAATCATATCAATCTGGCGCGCGGCAGCTTTGCTCAGGTCAATAATCCTGCCGGAAACAAAGGGACCACGATCATTCACCCTAACAGTAACAGATTTACCATTGGCCAGGTTGGTAATGGTAACCGTAGTGCCAAAAGGAAGTGTGCGATGGGCAGCTGTAAGCTTAGTGGCGCTATAGGTTTCGCCATTAGCCGTGCTATGACCAACCAGGTTATCGGAGTAGTAGGAAGCATAACCGGTTTCTGTTACCAGTTTTCCATTTCCGGAAGATGAAGGGGCTGTTTTACGATGACAGGCAGTAGCCAAAACGCTTAAGACGCAAACCAGGATGAGGATTTTTTTCATAGTGCACAAATGTACCTAAAAGTTGTACGTTATAAGTTATAGGTTATAAGTAAAGCCAGGCGTTCGTCATCCTGAAATAAATTCATGATGACGACACACTACGAAATCAGAAACATCAAACCAGAAATCAGCAATTAAATTATGCAAACGGGAACTTAACCACTTTTGCTTTTACAGGCGTATTACGGATATCAATAAAGATCTCGCTATCCAATGCTGCATTGGGCAGGCTTACATAACCCAAACCAATGGCTTTACCCAGGCTGGGTGCCTGTGTACCGCTGGTTACTTTACCAATGGTATTGCCTGCAGCATCTTTAATCAAATAATCATGACGTGGTATACCACGGTCTATCATTTCAAAACCCACCAGTTTACGCTGTATACCCGCTGCTTTTTGTTGCTCCAGGATCGGCCTTGCCGTAAAGTCTTTGGTGAATTTAGTGATCCATCCCAGGCCACCTTCCAGCGGGCTGGTAGTATCATCAATATCATTGCCATATAAGCAATAGCCCATTTCCAGGCGTAAAGTATCTCTTGCTCCCAGGCCAATGGGTTTTAACCCTTGTGGAGCACCTATTTCAAACAAGGCATCCCATATTTTATCAGCAGCGCCATCCTTGTCTTCAAAGTATATTTCTATTCCACCGGCACCGGTATAACCGGTAGCGCTGATCAGTACGTTTTCCACGCCTGCAAAAACACCCTTGGTAAAAGTGTAATATTTCAGGTTCATGATATCAGCCTCGGTAAGGGGTTGCAACATTTTAGTGGCATTAGGGCCCTGTATTGCCAGCAAGCAGGTTTTATCGCTGATATTATGCATCTCCACATTATGCGTATTGAACCGGCTGATCCAGTTCCAGTCCTTTTCAATATTGCTCGCATTTACTACCAGCAGGTACGTTTTATTCTCTTCTATACAGTATACGATCAGGTCATCCACAATACCGCCCTGCTCATTAGGCAGGCAACTGTATTGCGCCTTTCCGGCAGTTAATTTAGAAGCATCGTTGGTGGTTACACGCTGTATCAGGTCAAGCGCGTTCTCTCCTTTCAGCATAAATTCACCCATATGGCTAACATCAAAAACACCGGCATTGGTTCTCACAGCTGCATGTTCATCATTAATACCAGTATAGCTGATCGGCATATTATATCCTGCAAATTCAGCCATTTTAGCGCCCAGGGCTATGTGTTTTTGTGTAAACGGAGTATTCTTCATGAGTGAATTTTGGTGAATGTGTTGTATTTATTGCGCGCAAAAATAGGCGATCGCATTTCCCGGAAAAAATAAAAGCAGCAAGCACAGATGCTTACTGCTTATGTACCAAAAATCAACTGTCGTTTTTAAGGTTGGGTTATAATACAATAAGGATAACCCGGAAACATACTTCTTCATCATCACACACAATACGACGGAGCATCACAAACGTTTATTACAATCACTCCTGCCATTGTTCCCACTTTTCTACATTACCCAACAGTACTCATTTTCTCTATACCAAAGGCAATGTATTTGCCCCAAATGCTGCACAGGAAGTGGGTAAAAAAACAGGAAGTATAGACATACCTCCTGGTGCGCTTAACACTAAAAGCAACATGAGAAAAATCTTTATAAAGGGAAGGCCTCCATTTCAGGAATAAAGCGGAGGCCTTTTTGCTCCCAACTTTAACCAAGTTTATCCGGCTAACTGCATCATGAATAAGCGTGGCGGAATATCATTGAAATCTGTTGATTCGGTATCAGAGCCACTCCCGCTCCCACTCGCTTTCCTCTTTACACTGGTCTTTTTTTCCATCACTACCGTTTTCTGGTAGTGATAACGGGTGGTATCCTGTGGCTTGTTCATTTCTTTGTTCTTATCTTCCAATTGCTTTCTTTTTTCTTCCAGGTCTTTTTGTTGCTGCTCCAGGTCTTTTTGCTGCTGTTCAATACTTTTTTTAGACTCTTCTATTGCCCTTCTCCGGTTTTCTTCATCGCTGTTGTTATTGTCATCATCAAAGGGTTTATACACTCTTTCCAGTCCATTGGTCGTCATTACATATTCTACATCTGAACGCCAGTTTTCTTCTGCATCATATTCCCATTCACTCCTCCATTCCCAGTTATCAATATCATTAAACCCGATGTTTATATTTTCTCCCCAACCCGCATTCTTTTTTATGATAATCCTTTTACCTACAGGTACCGCAATGGTAACAATCACATGCTGGTTACGAAATTTGTCATTTTTATTGATCGCTATACCACGACCCAGCAACAAGGCAGTATCTGACTGGGAAACCGGGTAATCGATCTTCGCTGCCAACCGGTTGGCATTGTCTTTTGTTCTGCCGTTACTCAGTTGCACTACGCTAACCTGGAAACTGTCGCTGGAAGATTTGGTTACACGAATCCTCACATTTCTTACATAAGCGGTGTCATCATCAAAATTGAGAAAAGGTGTCATCCTGAACCAGGTGGTACTGTAATACTTCGCATACTTGTCTGTTCTCACTTCCAGCTTGTTAACAGTAGGATTACTGATAGCGATCTTTTTCTCTGTTACATTGTTCCGGTAAGAGAAATCGCGATGGATAGAAGCAATTAAGCCAATGGTACAGAACAAGCCCAGCAACCATAAGGAGATAAACGAGTATCGCATAATCGCACTATTGCGTCTCATTTTCGCTATACGGCGTATGATCCAGGTAATGATACCGATGATCGGAACCCAGATAAAGAGTATCAGGCTTCCCCAGGCAAGGATATTTTCCCGGCCATTCGCTATCACATAATCCTTGATAGGTAACAGGCCTATAAAAACAACACCTATAGAAAACAAGGTAACCACAACCGCAAAGAGTACTACAGCCAGGATAAAGTAAGCGAATCCTTTGGCGATCATGGCGATGATATCACCAAAACCACGAGGCCTGCGGGGAGGAACAAACTCCTGGGTATATTGCTTCGATTTATCCTTTATATCATTACTCCACTGCTGCGTTTTTTCTTTGATTTCCTCACCCTGCTGTTTCATTTTTTCATTTACTTCCTTACTCCATTGCTGGGTTTTATCTTTTACCTCATTCCCAAACTGTTGTGCACGGTCTTTAAAACCTTCCAGGTCGCCCTGTATGGTATTTTTGATACTGTTCAGGTCTACCCTTTCTCCTTTCATTTCCAGTTTATCAGCAGCAGAATACGCTTCAGGAACCACCAACCATAAGATGATATAGATAATGGTAGCACCAGGACTGAATGACAGGCTCAGGAAATGTGGAAAATCGAATGGCCCAAAATGACTCCAGCGAAATACAAAAGAGATAAAAGGAATCAGGAACAGTACACGGGGTATCCATACATTGATACCAAAGTAATTGGATAAGCCGCTACATACACCTGCCAGTATCTTATCGTCCGGATCACGGAACAGGCGCTTGCGGGTAGACCCGATTACCTGTGTAGCCGTACTGGGCACGGCCACCCATAATATCAGGTAAGGGATAAAAGAGAGGCCAAAAGTTATAATGGCCAGTATTCTTACCACCACAGGGTCGATATTGCAATAATTGGCAATACCACTACATACCCCACCCAATACCTTGTTGTTTTCATCGCGGTACAACCTGTTTGAGTTGGCAGCATACCGGAATTTATT
>Ga0207856_1000182_pt1 | contig 13061 bp, 11 predicted proteins | sample LuqExpMetageno21_FD_187779 | JGI IMG/M metagenome (GOLD analysis project Ga0207856, IMG submission 187779) | Tropical forest soil microbial communities from Luquillo Experimental Forest, Puerto Rico - Sample 21 (SPAdes) | ecosystem: Environmental > Terrestrial > Soil > Tropical forest ... | reverse complement strand
TCGACGACGCTCTTCAATTGCGAACCTCCGCCTCCCCGCCCCCCTCCCCCAGCCCTTCCCGCCCTGGCCCCTGGCCTCCCCGCCTGGCTCCGTGGCCTCCCACTGCCCTGGCTTCCTGGCCGCCCTCCCCTGGCCCTCGCCACCACCCTGGCTTCTTGGCCGCCATCCTGGGTCCCGTCGCCCTCTCCTGGTCCCTTGGCCGCCCCCTGGCCTGGCCCAACCGCTTGACGCGGCCCCGCCCCGGCGCTATTTAAGGCAGCCGTTTCTGACAACCTGCGCGCGGATGGCGGAATTGGTAGACGCGCTAGCTTGAGGTGCTAGTGGGTAACACCGTGGGGGTTCGAGTCCCCCTTCGCGCACGACTTACGCAGCCGAAATGGCTGCGTTTTCGTTTTCGGCCCCTCCGATTTGGCCACATTTACACCACGAGCACCGAACATCGCGACGCTCCGCGCATCAGACCTGAGCGCCTGGGCTCCACTCGATGCCCCGCCGCCAATCGTGCTCTATCGACGGCTCAGCGCTTGATTCGCTCGATCTCCTCGCGTAACGGTGCAATCTCTTGCTCCGTCTCCTCCGCGGCGCTGTCCTTTCGCTACGGGCCGCCGTTCTATCTCGTGGGCCGAGATGCGCAATTCTCAGCCATCACCACGCGGTTCAGAACTCTCCGGATCTAAAACGTCCACTGACAACTGTCGCACTGGAGGATCACGATCGAACGGGCTCTCGCACTGTACCGCTTCGGCCGGTGTGTCGCCGACTTGTGCGTCCAGAAGGCCTGCCACAGGAGCATCTCGCCGAACGAGTCAAGATCGCGGCGCGCTATCCAGATGTATGGAGGTGGGATAAACGTCTGGTTGCGACATGCGGCCGCTTCGCAACCTGCTGCGAGTCGATCTGCCGGACCTGTTCACGAAGCCCCTCCAGGCAGATCACAAGGATGCGTAAAACAAGGCAGACGCCGCCATCGATGAGAGCCCAAGAGTAGAAGATCTGGTAGCTACGGCGAACGCCGGTTGCGCTGAGTTATGCTGGTCGCCTTCCTAGCGAAACAGAGCCGACGAAGGGTACTTGCATGAAGAAAGATGCGTCAGCGTTGTTAGCGGCGCTAGCGAAGACACGGAACCTATCCGAGGCCCTAGACCTGATCCCGAGTCTGGAGCATGACCACGGGTTCAAGTGGCGTGCGGTTGGTGATCGCGAGAACAACTACGGCTCGATCAACATCGGCAGCGATCCAGGCCACGCGCTCGTCGAGCGTGTGACGAACGCGATTGACGCTGTGATCGAGTACCAAGCGCTCACGCGGAGCAAGCGAAGTAAGGCCAAGGGGCTACCTGCTTCACCACGCGAGGCCGTCGAAACCTGGTTCAAGATGCCGGGCGGGCGGATCTCCAACCTGACCATCAAACGCCGCCAAGAACTTGCCGATGATGTCGTCCTGCGGATCTTCGAGAGTGCGCAGAGGAAGCATCCGACGATCGAGGTCCAGGACCGCGGCATTGGCCTGACGCCAGCACAGATGCCCCGAACGATCTTGAGTCTTGGCGAAGGGAACAAGATCGACAAGCCGTACCTCGCTGGAGCCTATGGCCAAGGCGGTTCGACTGCCCTAGCGTTCTCGCCGCGAGGCTGCCTGCTGGTGAGCAGGAGGCAAAGGGATCTGCTGGCCGAAGGCGAGGTCGACGTCATTGCCGTGACGTTCGCGAGGTACAACGACCTCGACCCCGAGAAAAACAAGAATGGGCGTTACGAGTACCTCGTTCAGCCCAACAACGAGATCGCGTTCGTCTCGCCGAAGAACGCCGGGATGCCTGAATGCGGAACGTCGGTCGTGCATTTCGAGATGCACATCCCGCAATACTCGGCGCGCCTTACCCAGGTAACCGGCAGCTTGTGGTGGCTGTTGCAGAACACGCTCTTCGACCCAGTGCTCCCCATATGGGCCGAGGAGCGTCGTCCGTCGATGCTCGACAAAGCGACCAAGGGAGAGAAGTCGAAAGAGCGCGATGCGCGCACGATCGCCGGAAACTTCACGCGCCTCTCGGACGACAAGAAGGATCGCGTCGAGCACCAGGACAGCATCGACGTCCACGTTCCGTTCGCCCTTGGTGACACCACGGTGAAGGTGAACTACTGGGTCATCCGGCAAGATCCCAACGCGCCGAGCGCGCAGCCCATCGACGCCTACGTGGATCCCTACAAGCCGGTCACGTTCACGTTCTTCGGACAGACCCACGGGACCGACGAACGCCGGTTCACCTCCGAACGCCTTCAGCTCCCGTACCTAGCCAAGTTTCTCATCATCCAGGTCGAACTCGACAACCTGACCGCACAGGCACGCCGTGAGCTGCTATCGACGACCCGGGATCGCCTCAAGCAACTGTCGTTCTTCGAGGTCATGCGTGAGTGCATCCGTACCGCGCTCTCCGAAGATCCCGAGCTCGTGCGGTTGCATGACGAACGGAAGGAGCGCGTTCTTTCACGGCACTCTGAATCAGAACAGGCGAAGATGCGTGAGCGGTTCGCGCGTCTAATGGAGAAGTTCAAAGCGGGCATCGACACCAACGCTAAAGGGAAGGGTGCCAACGACAAGGGCCGCCGTGAGTCCGAGTCGTCGGGTAGCCGCGAACCACTCCCCTCGCTACCGACGAAGAACAAGCCGACGTTCATTCGGATCGGCAACACCCAGAAACCGATCCTGCTTCGTCTCGACCGTCATGCCCTCATTCGCCTTGAGAGCGATGCACCGGACGGATATCTCGGAAGCCACGTCCACGCGAAGCTCACGCTTGGGTCAGACCCCGATGGCATCGTAGCGTTGGAGAGCCGATCCGACTTCCGCGGTGGCCGAGCGCGCATGACGGTGCGTCCAACAGCAAGAGCTAAGGTCGGTGACTCTGGGACCCTGACGGTGTTTCTGTTCACGCCGGAAGAGAAACAGCTCACAGCGAAGGTGACCTTCAAGATCGAGAAACCCGAGGAACAATCCACAGGTGGATCGTCTACGAAGGCCAAAGTTCAGGTTCCAGCCCCGATCCCAGTTCATCGGGATGAGTGGAAGACCTTTGGCTGGACGGAGGTCGACGTCGCACTTGTCGCTGAGGACGAAAAGGACACGAGGATCTACGTGAACATGGACAACCGCCATCTTTACCGCTTGCTCCATGGCGGCAAGTACCAAGAGGTCGGCGTAAAGCGGATGAGCAACAACTACCTGCTTTACACCGCGTTCTACGCGTGGATGAAGCACCTTTACGAGTCCGGTCGCGACCTTAAGCTGGAAGGCAAGGAGCTCGAGGACTACCAGCGCGCCGAGATGGATCGGGTCGCGCAGACCGTCATCCACAGTATGTCCTCTGCGAGCCGTACCGAGGAAGAGGACTGAGGCCATGAGTGGCAAGCACCCGCTGCACAGTATGTGCAGCTACCTCGGTTGCTTTCCCGCGGCCGTTCCGCGGAAGATCTTGAAGAGCCATGTACCGAACGGCGCGACCGTGCTCGATCCGTTCTGCGGCTCGGGGACGACGCTCCTCGAAAGCGCGCTCTTGGGCTATCCGAGCATCGGCATCGATCTAAACCCGCTCGCCGTCGCCATCACGCGCGCTAAGACGCGCCCCGTGAGCCTGGAGGATGTCACCGAGCGCCTGTTTGGCCTTTCCCGCGAGTACCGGGGCGCCGACATCGATCACCTTAAGGACGGCATTCAGCTCATCTTCCATCCGCGAACTCTCGCGCAGCTCGTTTACCTTCGCGACGCCCTTAATCCGCAAGACTCCGTCGATGCTTTCATCCAGGGTGCCGTGCTTGGAATCATGCACGGCAAGCACAAGAAGGGCGGTCGCGATACGGCGTACCTGTCGATCGATATGCCCAATACGTTCAGCATGTCGCCGGACTACGTGCGCCGATTCGTCGCAAAGCACGGATTGAAACAACTACCGATCGATGTGTTCGGAAAGCTGCGCCGACGCGCCGCATGGTTGCTCCGCGAAGGGCCCATTCCGGCCGCGCCAGTCCAGGTTTTCGAAGGCGACGCCGTCCAGCTCCCGTCCGTGCTCCGCAGCGCGGGTGTTACGGCTGTGGACGCTATCGTCACGTCGCCACCTTATCTGGGCATCCTGCGCTATGGCGCCTTCAACTGGATCCGTCTTTGGTTCCTTGGTCATGAACCCACACCTGTCGATCGAATTCTCGACAGTACAGACTCGCTCGATCGTTACCTCTCGTTCATGAGTAGCTTCTTGAGCGCAGCAGCCGAGGTTGTTCGCCCAGGCGGCGCGGTAGCCCTCGTCATTGGCGACGTCGTCGAGTTTGGCAACCACCTGCAGCTCGCAAAGCGTGTTTGGGAGGAGCTAGCCGGGCTGGTTCCGTTCAAGTTGCGCTCGATCAGATCCGATAAGTTCGATGCAGCGGTTAAGACGACTCGAATCTGGGGTGAGGACAAGAAGGGGCGGGCGACACCGCTGGACCGGGTCTTGGTGCTCGAGCGCGCAGCAGTGCAGCACGGGAAGGCGACACCACGTCCAGTCAATGCCGCACGAGATGTGCGTTCGACTACCGACGCAGTGCGGAAGGTTCGGGGCGCTGTGATAAGTCCGCGTCGGATTCGGCGTTAGGCGAACGGGCACACGCTTACAACACAGGTGCCGCAGGGCCCACTTTTGACGCAGTTGTCATCAATGGCTGCGCGGTTGGATCTTGAGCGGAACCAGTACACGGCTTGCTGCACGAGGCGAGGCGAGGTTCGAGGCCAGTCAGCCCGTACAGCCCGAAGATCGATTTGAACGGCGTGCCACCGGAACCAGCTCGCGTAAGCGTCATGTGTTCGGGCACCGGGCGCACGAAGAGCGTCGATCACGCGGGCGACATTCGCGTCGACGACGACGAGATGGTTCCCGTCCAGCTTGGGCCACCATGGCGTCAGTCCAGGCGCGATCGCTGGGACGGAAAGCGCCGAGACGATCATGGTCGCCAACTTCACGCCGATGCGATGCAGCTTCGATAGTTCAACCACGACACGGTCAGCGGCCCGCGCGGGAGAGTCCGTGTCTACTCGCGCGCGCTCGATCAAGGCACTAAATCCGCCCATGGCCCGAAGGTGAAGCCACGCTGACGTGGGGATCATGCCCATATCTCCCATGCGCCTGATCGCCCCTGTTGCCTCCTTCACGTGGCACGCCATTCGCGGACGCCGCCCGCAAGTGGCACGGCGCATGGTATCACCCCGCCTCACATCGCACTCCTTATCGAAGGTATCAGCATGGTCCATCGCGACGCAGCGATGACCTTCGACGAGCACGCGGAGCCGACGGGGGCTGGTCATGTTCATCGCGATTGAACGAGGGATTGAGCGCTGGATTGCCATGATGTCGACGTCGCGCCGCGACTGGTACATCGCGAGCGTAACCAACAGTCGAAACAGTGCGTCATCCGAGCCCCGCGCAAGCTGCGCGGGCGAGACGGCGAAGGCCCCAACCCGTTTGGGGTCGCAGTAGAACGGTGGACGATCGCCACCCTCGACACGACCGTAGATGTGAGCGTCGTACCATCGCACCATCCGTTCGAGCTGCGCGGTGGGACTCTCACGCAGTCGCGAGCGTGGGGACCGTGGCGAGTGCCTGGTGATCATGCGGCGACGCGGACGATAAGTCCTGGGTCGGGTCTCTGAAAAGCGGCGCGACAGTGGTGTCGATAATACCGACCCTACGGATGAATCAGCCGCGGATCTTCGTGAGGCGGGCTCAGCCTTTGGTAGTATCGGCGAGCAATCGAAGCTAATGTAGCGTCTTCGATGAACGCTCTCGCCGGACGTGGCCCCATCAAACCCGACAAGGCGTTCGTCCCTGGTCCCGCTGGTACCCCGAGACGGCAGAAACCGAAGGTTCTGTACAAGACCGGCCTCGGGAAGATGGTGACGGGGTTGATCGAGGATGTCTTGGTCAGCGAACACCTGTCGAGGGTTAAGGGGAAGGTCAACCTGATCTTCACGTCGCCGCCGTTTCCGTTGGTCTTCAAGAAGAAGTACGGCAACAGAACCGGCGAGGAGTACCTCGCGTGGCTCCGGCAGCTTGCTCCGTTGCTAACCGAGCTGCTCGCGCCTGATGGTTCGATCGTCGTCGAGATAGGGAATGCCTGGAACTCGGGGGATCCGACGATGTCCACGCTGCCGTTGCGCGCGCTGCTTGCCTTCCAAGAAGCGGGCCGCCTGTATCTGTGCCAGCATCTCGTGTGTCACAATCCTGCGCGGCTCCCAAGTCCCGCTCAGTGGGTCACCGTCGAACGCATCCGACTCAAGGATTCGTTCACACACGTGTGGTGGATGGCGCCGTCAAAACGCCCGAATGCCGACAACCGCAGAGTGCTGACGCCCTACGGGGCCGACATGCTCAAGCTGCTGCGCACGAAATCGTACAATGGCGGACGTCGACCGTCCGGCCATGTCATCAGTGAAGAGGGCTTCCTAAAGAACCACGGAGGAGCGATCGCGCCGAATGCCCTGGAGATCGACGATCCGGCTCGGCTTCCAGAGTCCTTCCTCAAGATCTCGAACACCGCGTGGGATGCAAAGTACGTCAAATACTGTCGCGCAAAAGCGCTCATGGCCCATCCTGCCCGGATGCGGCCAGAACTCGCGATGTTTTTCGTCGAGTTCCTAACGCGCAAGCAGGATCTTATCCTCGACCCGTTCGCAGGTTCGAATACCACCGGACGGGTCGCGGAGGTGCTTGACCGGCAATGGATCTCGGTCGAGGCGAATCACGAGTACGCGCAAGGTTCGCGAGGCCGCTTCGCGAAACGCTAAGGGGAACGACATGACCACGGATGAAACGGACCTCTCGGTTGGTAAGAGTTCGATCACGGCGTACAGCCGCCTGAGCTACACCATGTGGCATGCACTCGCGGAGTTCATCGACAACTCAACGCAATCTCGCCTGAACTACGGCTCGCTCGTGGACGAGGCGCTCAGGGCCGAAGGAACACCCCTAGTCGTCGACATCGTCCACAACCGCGTGACCCGTGAGTTGACGATCCGGGACAACTCCATCGGGATGACCAAGGAGGATCTCAAGGATGCCCTCCAGATCGCCAAGCCCACGAAAGACAGCATGGGACGCTCCAAGTACGGGATGGGGATGAAAACGGCGGCCTGTTGGATCGGCAAGCGCTGGAAGGTGATCACGACGGAACTGACCAGCACCGAAGAGTGGACAGCGGACGTCAACGTCAAAGCGATCGCCGACGAGACCGCTCGTGTTCCACTCACGATGTGCACAGTCGACGCCAACGAGCACTACACTATTCTGGTGATCTCCGAGATGCACAGGCAGATTCAGACCCGCACTGAGGAAACGATCCGAGCCTACCTCGGCTCGATGTATCGAAACGACATCCAGAAGGGCCGCCTGAAGCTCACGTTCAATGGAACCGAGGTAACCCTGCCAGAGAAGTACGAATTCGACACGGATGAAGGAGGCAGGCCGAGACGCCAAGAGTTTTCGACGACGATTGGCGACAAGCCTATCAAGGGCTGGTTCGGTGTACTTCAAAAGGGCGGGCGGAAGTATGGTGGGTTCTCGCTCTTCCAGAACGATCGCCAGATTCAGGGCTTTCCGAACGCCTGGAAACCCAACATCATCTTTGGCGGTGTCGACGTCGAAGGTGCGAACAATCTCGTCGCACAGCGGCTTACCGGGGTGATCGAACTGGACGGGTTCGACGTCTCGCATACAAAGGACGCGATCCTCTTCCAGGGCAACGAGGAGGAGGAGCTGGAAAAGTATCTTGAGCAGATCACGCGTGACTATCGCAACTACGCCCAGCGTCGTCGCGGAACGCGAGGCACCCCGTGGACCAAAGAGAAGCTGCAAGAGCTCGCAAACGGCTTCAAGCAAGAGTTCGCAAGCCCGGAGCTGAAGGACGCGCTCGACACTGCGGTCTTGCCGCCATTGGAAACGATCACCGACAACAACAGACGCCAAGTGGCGTCACTAACGACAGAGGACAAGCTCGCGACCTTGGAGGTGTCACCAGCGTTGAAGGTTATCTTCTCGGTTCAAATGCGAAGCGAGCACGACCCGCACCTGACGATCGACGCGGGTGCGGAAGCGGGGACCATCTACGTCATCATCAACGGCTTGCACCCATACTACTCGCAGATCGAGTCCCCGGACGCTGTTGAGGAGTGCATGAGGCAGTATCTCTACGATGCGATCGCAGAGTACAAAGTCTCGAAGCTGTCGTCGCGCCTCAGCCCCGAAAGCATCCGTAGGCTCAAGAACGATCTATTGAAGGCACAAATCATTCGCATCGAGAACCGAGCCGCTGCGGAACGTGATGCAGCAGCACCACCCAGGTCGACGCCCGATGCCTGAACAGGACGCTCGCCCGCTACGTCAGTGGCAGAAGGAGGCGCTAGCGAAGTGGCGAGCGGTGGGGCATCGCGGAATCGTCAGCGTCGTGACGGGCGGCGGCAAAACCGTTTTCGCGCTCGCATGTGTCCGCAACCTAGCACCCGAAACGACACTCGTCGTCGTGCCGACGCTCGCGTTGCTCGACCAGTGGTGGGAAGAGTCCAGCTGCTACTTGGGAATCGGGGTGGACGAGATCTTCGTCATGAAGAATCGCTCGCGGCTTCGGACGGGTACCGTGAACCTCGCAGTGATGAACACGGCGTCGAAACAGGATTGGTCGATCGACGCACGGACGACCGGCTCGCTTCTGTTGATTGTCGACGAATGCCACAAGGTCGCAAGCGAGAAGTTTCGTACAGTGCTGGATGTTCCGCATTCCGCCTCCCTTGGCCTTTCGGCCACGCCAGATCGGCCATATGACCAGCTTCTCGACGAGGTCTTGATCCCTGCGCTCGGTGAGGTGATCTATACGTACACGTACCGCGACGCGCTTCGGGACGAAGTTATCGTGCCGTTCGTGCTCAAGAACGTCGTGTTTGAACTCGAAGCGGAGCGGCAGCTGGAGTACGACAAGCTGACCAAGGCGATCGCACGGTCCATGCAACAGCACGGCCCTGAAGCGGACAAGACCATCGCACTGCTACTGCGACGCGCCCGCGTCCTAAACCTCAGCCTGAACCGCGTGAGCCTCGCCCTGAAACTCGTGAAGATGCACCTGGGCAAGCGGGTGCTCGTGTTTCACGAAGACATCGAAGCCTGCAACCTCATCTTCCAGATCCTTCACGACAATGGTGTCCCTGCCGGAGTGTACCACTCGAAGTTAAACCTCCGAGAACGGGTGCAGATGCTCACCGCGTATCGCTCCGGCACTATCCAAGTCCTCGTCACATGTCGTGCCCTTGACGAAGGGTTCAACGTTCCCGAGACTCAGGTCGGTATCATCGCGGCCAGCACGGCAACTCGGCGACAACGGATCCAACGCCTCGGACGTGTGCTGCGGCCATCAAAGGGCAAGGAAGGGGCGGTCGTCTACACACTGGTGGCGTCGGCAGGCGAGTTTGGTCGCCTTAAAGCCGAGGAGCAGGAGATGGAGGGCGTCGCATCTGTCGAATGGAGTCGCGCGTGAGCATGCTCATCGTCGGAAGGTGCCGGTCCTCGCATCGCTTCCAGATGCTCGATGCTACCTCGATGCCCGAGGCCGAGTTCGAGAACGACGTGGCCCAGGCGTTGATGTGCTACGAGCCCGGCTTCGTCTGCGTTCCATTCCATGGGACGTTCACGTTCGAGCGCGAGTCGTACCGTCCCGACCTCGCGCTAGTCGCCCGCGACGCGTCCCACTGGTTCGTTATCGAGGTGGAGTTGGTGACACACTCGCTCCATGGGCATGTCGTTCCCCAGGTTCGCGCCCTGCGATACGGCGAGCCCCAGCCGGACTGCGTCGAAAGCCTCGCGAACGGCGCCAGCATCTCACGCAGCCAAGCGTCTCGTCTGATCAATGACGTCCCGAGAAGTGTCCTTGTCGCCGTGAACCGTCGGCTCGTCGAATGGGAATATGCTCTTCGCGCCGTGGACGTCGGCCTCGTCTCGATTTCGGTGTACGGAGCGCCTGAAGGCGAGCGCGCCTATGAGGTCAACGGTACCTTGGAGATCCCCGTTGCCTGCTTGGGCTTTGGCACGTACTCAGCGACTGATCGTGGTGTCATCTTCCCTCGCGCTGTCGGTCTGTCGGCGGGGATCGTTCAGATCGAAGAGGTCGAAAGCGGGCACGGGCTTTGGAAAGTCATCCATGACGGTGCGCGATCGTGGCTCGTGCGAACCGACGGTGAGCCCTCAATTGGCGACGGCGAACTGGTCCAGCTACAGCGGACGCTGAAGGGCCGCATCCTACTGTTGAGGGCGCGCCGCGCACAATGACCTCCGCCTGCTACATATCTCATGGACCGCCGCCGAACGGGCCTTAGTGGCGCACGAGCGAGACGAGCAGCGCGGGCGAGAAGAGCCGCATCGAGTCGTCGACGCCGTAGAGGTGGTAGGCGGTGGCCCGTGCGATGCCGCCGATGCTCCACTCGTCGGTCACGAAGAAGTCGTAGCCGACGCCGAGGGAGGCGCCGTAGCCGGCGCCGATGTGGCTGGCGCGGTCGCCGCCGTCGAGGTAGCCGAGCGAGAACAGGAGGCCGCCGTGGAAGTGTAGGCCCTTGCGAGAGTTCGGGTAGTAGTCGACGAACGGGCCGGTGGCCGAGACGTGCTGGCCGCCGGCGTCGATGCCGTCGTAGCTCGGCGAGAGCACGACCATCGGGAAGGTGGCGCCGCCGACGACGAGGCCACGGCGCACGGTCCAGCCGACGGCGAGCTGCGTCGAGATGTTGGCCCCGGTGCTGTCGTCGGAGCCGGCTCCGGTGTCGAGGGTCGCGATCGCGTAGCCGGGGCCTACGCCGAGGCGGAAGTAGAAGCCGTCGTGGTTGCGCGGCTCGGCCTGGGCGGCGCCCGCGGAGAGGACGGCGAGCGCGATCGATGCGAGGAGGATGCGGGTCATGAGTGAGCTCCGGAGAAGAAGTGGTACGAGCCGATCACGTTCAGGGTGGCGGTGACCGGCGGCTCGTCGCAGCGGTCCTTGATCTGCGCGGCGAAGGACTTGAAGGCATCCAGCGCGGTCAGCGGGTTCGTGCCGTCGGCGACCTCGAGCGAGGCGATGTGAACGAAGCGGAGGCCGTCGTCGAGCTTGAAGCTGGCGTAGCGCAGCCCGGCGGGCCGGTCGCGCTCGAGCTGCGCGAACACCGCATGGATGTAGCGCTCGTTCTCGGCGGCTCGATCGGGCTTGACCTTGTACGAAACCATTACACGTCGCATGGAATCTTCCTTCGATGTCAGGAGGCGGGCTCGAACGCGAGCTCGGCCATCAGGTACGGCACGTAGCGGTAGTCGCGGATGAAGTCGACGCGATCGCCCCGCCAGTCGATCGTGACGACGTACGAGGGGCGCGTGGCCGACGCCGGGCGGTACACGCCGATCACGGTGCGGCCCTCGGCCTCGCCGAGCCCGAGGCGCGCGTCGTCCTTGGCGTAGTTGCCGTAGTACGGCGTGATCTGCGGCTTGCCGCGGCGGGCGGACTTCGAGACCAGATCGAGCTGGCACTCCTCGGCGAGGAGATCCTGGAGCCCCGGCCAGTCCTTGGCGTTGAACAGCGCCACGTAGCGCTCGAGCTGCGCGCGCTCGCGCGGCGAGGTCTCCGGACGGTCGCGCCACGGCACGATGTCGGGGACCGGCTGGGCCTCGAGGGTCCGGCGCGCGCGGACGAGCGCCGCCTTCACGGCCGGGACGGTCGTGCCGAGCGTCTGGGCGATCTCCTCGAGCGAGCTGTCCAGCACATCCTTCAGGATCACCGCGCTGCGCTGCAGCACCGGGAGCGCGAGGAAGCTCGACAGCGCGAGCCGGATGGCCTGCGGATGCTCGACATCGGGCTCGGTGGCCGCGTCGTCGGGGACCTCGGCGACCGGCTCGACGAACCGCCGCTCATAGCGGCGGAGGAAGTCGATCGCGGTGTTGTGCGCGATGCGCAGGAGCCACGGCCGGAGCGGCGGGCACTCCGGGGACATGCTCATCGCGTAGTAGGCCTTGGCCAGCGACTCCTGCACCACATCCTCGCCGTCGATCGCGGAGCCGACCAGCCGCGAACAGTAGCGATGCAGCTCGGGGCGCAGGTCCTTGACGAGGTCGAGGAAGCGCTCGCGGGCGGCGGTGAGCTCGGGCGGGATCTGGGACATGCCTGATGAGAAGACGATCCGGGGGGTCGGGAGGATGCGGTCCGCGCGAAAAAATCGGGCGGACCGGCCCAGTGCGGGCGGATCGCGGCTTGCCCCGCAGCCGCCGCTCCCCCGCGAAGCCTCCCTCGGCGATCAGCGGAGAGCGACATCTACGCACGGTCACAGGTGCCGGACAACCGCGGGAGCCGTGGCGCGCCGCGCGACCGCTTCATCTGAGTGCTCGTTTCATGGTCTTCGTCAGCTCACAGAAATATCCGACGGCAAGCGGCTGGCAGCGGACGAAGCCGGTGGCTCCGCGCCGGGCGGATCATGCGACATTCTTGGTATGCTCCCGAAGATCGTCCTGGTTCCGATCGACTTCAGCGCCAACGCCGAGCAGGCGCTGGACTACGCGGCCGAGCTCGCCAGGAAGCTCGGCGCGACGGTGCACCTCGTCCACGCGATCGCCTCGCTGCCCTCGGCGCTGCCGGTCGCGCTGACCGAGCAGATGATCGAGAACCTGGTGACCGAGCACCGCGAGGCGCTCGACAAGCTGGTGAAGACGCGCCGCACGCTCGCGACCTTCGGGCCGCCGACCGTCGAGGTGGGCGACGCGCGCGATACCATCATCGGCGCGGCCAAAGCGCTGGGCGCCGATCTGATCGTCATGGGGACGCACGGGCGCCGCGGGCTGTCGCGCATGGTGATGGGGAGCGTCGCCGAGAACGTCCTCCGCCACGCGCCCTGCCCTGTCCTCATCATCCGCGCCAAGCACGACGAGAGCTGAGCCTCCGGCGAGGTTGTGGGCCATGGTTGACACGATCGCCGGCATCCGCCCGCGCCGAGCACGCGAGAGCTGAGCCTCCGGCGAGGCGGCCCCAAACGCGCGGGACCGCCGGCGGGCGGC
>Ga0207856_1000181_pt1 | contig 13075 bp, 12 predicted proteins | sample LuqExpMetageno21_FD_187779 | JGI IMG/M metagenome (GOLD analysis project Ga0207856, IMG submission 187779) | Tropical forest soil microbial communities from Luquillo Experimental Forest, Puerto Rico - Sample 21 (SPAdes) | ecosystem: Environmental > Terrestrial > Soil > Tropical forest ... | reverse complement strand
CTGTTCAGGATGGTACAAAACTGGTTCTCTTTTACAAAGAAGTGAACGACCTCTACTCCCTTATCGCTGGTAGATACAATTTTAAGAATGCCTTTAGAGATAAAGAACATCTCCCTGGCAATATTACCTTCCTGCAATAAGATGGTTCCTTCTGTTACAGTTCTGCAGGGTACCTGTGCGGCTATAATGTCTGCATCCGCACCCGGTATATGGATAAAGGAACGGAGATACTCAATGAGCGCATTTGTCATAGGGTACGAAGGTAAGAAAGGTCCACAGTCGTCAGACTGTGGACCTTTCTTTATATTGCTTTACACATCATACACCGTACATCTTACATCGTACTTATTTCTTTGGTTCTTTCGCCAAACTCACTACTTCCCATAATTTCTCTTCTTTAGGCTGCTGGTTACCACCGCCACGTCCGCCACCAAAGCTTCTGCCTATCGACATACCCATACCGCCACCACCAAAGCCGCCCATACCCATGCCCATGCCTACACCCAATCCACCACCTCTTCTGCCACCGCCGCCATTGCCTTGTTGCTCTGCGCCATCCATAAAAATACCCACCGCTACCTCTCTGCCCGCAAAGTTGCCGCTCCTGCCCCAAAGTGCTTCATTGGGTATCTGTGCCTCGTATACCATTGTTCCCTGCTGGTTGATACTGATCTTAACATCTACACCGGCACGACTGGTTTTACCATAGTCTACATTTTCTACCGCATCATTTTTTGTAAATCCGAAAAGAGAGAAATACTTGAGGTTATCCAATGCAGATAGTTTTTCTTTTTCTCCTGCTACACGGGCACTACCACTGTTGGCATCATCTCCGCTACCGCCATTTTGCTGCTGGTAATTACGGGTACGTCCACCATTCCTGTTACCGGGAATAGAAATACCGGCTGCGCCATTATCCGTTTTCTGTCCTGCTTTGTTTAGCCAAACCGTAAAACCACCTCGTAACATCCGCAACTGTGTTTGATTGCTTTTGGAAGTGATAATGATGTACATATTATCATTGTCGTTGGTGATGGCATAGCTGATCAATTGCTTGCTATCATAATACCGTAAGGGCTTCTCCCAGTCGGAGTCGTCACCGTCAATCGTTACCGGGTTCGCCTGCCAGGTAGCAACGGGTGTTGCATTGGCGCCCGAATCCTGCTGTGCTTTTTTGGAAGAACTGCAGCTATACACGAATAACAATAAAACCGGAACCATCACATAGCTGCTATTGCGCAAAGACCTATAATTCATATCGATATTTTTTGCTTTTAAAGAGGCTTGTTTAATACCCCCTGATGCCTGCCGGCAGGGCAAAGTTATCAATGGCATGGCGTAATAAGGTATGTTTAACAGTAGTTTAAGGCCGGTACAAATTCACCGGCACATTCGTCGGTGAATTCATTGTTTAATCGTACATTTCAGCTATGCCTATCATTTATTTTCTATGTGCTATTGCCATCATCAAAGGGATTGTTCATCTCTTGTATTATCGTAACAAAGACAAGAAATATTACAAGGCTAAAGGCATTGTTACTGACAATTATCTTGACCGTTATATGGATTCTGTGGCCGGGTATGATCATTATTACCCGATTATTGAATACACGGACAAAGATGGCACTACCTGGAAAGCTACCGCCAGTGAATACAACCCTGACAGGCCCATGTATACTATTGGGCAAAAAGTAAACCTTTTGATCAGCCCGGACGACCCCACCGCCTTCCTCTTTGACGAAAAAGCCGATAAACTTTTAATCCCACTTGTCTGGATAGGAATAGGGGTGATAGGTATCATAATGGGTATTATCATCGACTGGTAATTTCCAGGACCTCCTACCTTATTAGCAATCATCTCCCAGGGACCTTAATCCGGTCCCTTTTTCTTTGACTTTTCCTGCTACCAGATTAGGGTTTTAGTCGCCCTTGGTTGCTACCAAAATAGGGGATAAAGGCACCATAAAGGCATGATAAAGGCTAGATAAAGGCACCATAAAGCCACCCTTTAAAAGAGTGGCCTTATCTACGCTTTATCCAGGGTTTAAATAGATTGTATCCCAAAAGCAGGCCCTTTACAGTCCCGGGAAAGGGCAGCGTCAGCCTGGAAATGGATTAAGATGAGAAACGGAGTGTATAAAAATGGTTGCTAATAATCAGCTATTTAAGAAAAGTCGATGTTCAGACTTGGTTTTATAGTAAAATAAATTCATTAAATAGTTTGGTTTATAAAATAAACTACACTACGTTTGTTCTATCAAAGTAAAACTGTTATGAAAAAAGTATACTTACTCCTATTTCTCTCATTGGTTAGCGGCCTGGTTAGTGCCCAGGTGAGGGTTAGTGGTAAAATCAAAGACAACAAGGGGCATATCCTTCCTGGTGCCAGTATCACCATAAAAGACAGTTATGATGGCGGCACCACCGATTCTTCCGGTAATTTCTCTTTTAAAACCTATGAAAAGGGAGAGCGCACCATCATCGCTAAAAACATAGGCTATAAACCAGTGGAGCAAAAGATCACGATAGATAAAGAGCCCATTACACTCAGCTTTAACCTGAAAGAAGAAATCAACGAGTTGAGTGCCGTAACCGTTACGGCTGGTTCTTTTTCTGCAGGAGACAAACAAAGAGGAGCGGTATTAAGTTCTATTGATGTGGCTACCACTGCGGGTGCTAATGCAGATATTACAGCAGCCTTAAAAACATTGCCCGGTACCCAACAGATCGGGGAGCAGGAAGGTTTGTTTGTACGTGGCGGTGCGGGTTATGAAACCAAACAATACATAGATGGTACCCTGGTAAACAATCCTTATTATTCCAGTGTACCTGATATTGCACAGCGAGGCCGTTTTTCTCCTTTTCTTTTTAAGGGAACTGTTTTTAGTACGGGTGGCTATTCTGCTTTGTATGGCCAGGCGCTCTCTTCTGTACTCTTATTGGAATCTATTGACCTGCCTGAGAAATCGGAGATAGATGCTTCTATTTCTCCCTTGCTGGCAGGCCTGGGTACACAGCAACTGGCAAAGAACAAAAAATCATCCTGGGGTATCAATTACAATTATACCAATGTGGCGCTTTACTTCGGTATTGTAAAACAAACGCCTGATTACTTTACCATGCCACAGTTTCATTCGGGAGATGCCAATTTCCGGTTTAAAACAAAGAAAGGCGGCATGGTGAAATACTATACCACGTTTAGCTATAACCAGTTGGGTTTAAGAAGACAAGATATTGATAGCCTGAATTTAAAAGATGCTTTTAGCCTCTATAACCATAACTGGTATAATAACCTTAGCTGGAGAGAGTATTTGGGAAGGGGATGGAAGATGAACCTGGGTTCGAGCTTTAGTACCAACAAGGATAATTTTTCGCAACAATTACAGGATGCCAATAACCAGCTGAAACAATATGGAAGCAGTACTTTCTGGATGCAGGCTAAAGGTTTTACCAATGTGGGCCGGCAGGACCTGGCACAGGCAAAGGCTGTGTTTGAAAAGAAGCTGGCTGGCATTAGCGCCATCCGTTTTGGAACAGAATACTGGCACGCGTATAACACCAATGCGTATAATGATACCCTGCGTAAACTAACAGAGAATTATAACGCGGTATTCGCAGAGTCTGATGTATACCTTACCAACGACCTGGCTGCCAAACTGGGGGTGCGTTTTGAAAACTCTTCGCTGATACAGAAGGCTGATATTGCTCCGCGTGTATCGTTGGCGTATAAAACAGGAAAGGATGCACAGGTATCTGCTGCCTATGGTATCTTTTATCAAAAACCGGAATACCAGCAGTTGTTCTATACCACCAATGTGGGTTTTACCAAAGCCACCCATTATATTCTTAGCTACCAGAAAATGAGTATTACCCAGATATTCCGTGTAGAGGCCTACTATAAGAAATATGATGACCTGATCAAAACGATTCCTGTAAGCTATAACTACTACTCTTATAATAACACAGGTAGCGGGTATGCACAGGGTATAGAGTTGTTCTGGAGAGATAAGAAAACGTTTAAAAACTTTGATTACTGGTTTAGTTATTCGTATGTGGATACCAGGCGTGATTATATGAACTATACCGCCAGGCTGCAACCCAATTTTGCCGCTACCCATACGGCTTCGCTGGTAACCAAGCGATTCTTTACTGATATCAAGACCGGCTTTAGCTTAACCTACAGCTTTGCTACCGGCAGGCCTTATTACAACTTTATGGTAAACAACAGTGGTAAGTATTACCTGGCAGACCAGGGTACTACCAAACCATACAATAGCCTTGGGTTTAGTGCGTATTATGTTCCCAGTGCCGGTAAAACAAATGCAAAAACGAATACCGTTGTATTCGCGAGTATTACGAATGTGCTGGGTGCTAATAATGTATACGGTTATAATTATTCTTACAGCGGGTTATACAAGCAGGCTATTGTGCCTCCGGCACAGCGGTTCTATTTTATAGGCGTTTTCCTTAGCTGGGGTGTGGACAGAACGGATGATGCTATCAATAATAATCTCTAATCCATTCAGGAATATAACAACAACACAAACAATAAAACTAACATCTAAAAAAGTAAACACTATGAAACAGTTATTCTTTATCGCGGGCATGTTCATTGCCAGTTTAACCATGGCGCAATCCAAGTATGAGGCTGCTATGACCAAAGGACTCCAGATGTATAAGGATGCGAAGACAGTTGCGGATTTCCAGGAAACTTCTTCTTATTTTGAACGTATTGGTGATGCGGAGAAAAACCAGTGGCTGCCTTTCTATTATGCTACTTCTGCCTTGTATGTGACCGGCTGGATGGATCCTAAGGCTGATAAGGATAAGATTGCAGGAGAGTGCAGTGTGATTTTAACCAAAGCAGATGCATTGGATAAAAACGCGGACCTGTATTGTATGCACCAGCAACTGGATGTAATGCAAATGGTGGTTGACCCGCAAACACGTTGGCAGACTTTTGGCGCGGCTGCTTCCAAGGCTTTAGCTGATGCTAAAAGAGCAGATTCTACCAATCCACGGATCTATTACCTGGAAGGCAGAACTGTATTGGGTACACCGGAAGCTTTTGGTGGTGGCAAGGCAAAAGCAAAGCCTTTGTTTGAAAAATCCATCGCGCTGTTTGCTACCTATAAATTGCCTTCTCCCCTGCATCCTAACTGGGGCAAGGACGAAGCAGAAAAAGCATTGGCACAGTGTCAGTAATATGTGCATCTAAATAGGCAGGGGTTGCAAGGCCCCTGCTATCTTTATTCCATCAACCCTCTTCTGTATGGACTACGAAAATGATTTGACCCCGGAGGAAAGCGTTTTGCTGATACGGTCAATGATCGATAAAACCAGGCATAACGTGGCGGGCAATAGCTTCAGCTTTTTGTTCTGGGGATGGCTGGTATTCCTGATCTGTGTATTGCAATACATCCTGATGGTATGGGTGCAAACGCCGTATCATTATTATGTTTGGTGCCTTATATGGGTGGGTATATTGGTATTTATGTTCCGGTTGTTTCGTAAGAAAAAGCAGGAAAAGGTGGTGACCTTTGTAAGTGAAAGCATGAAATACCTGTGGATGGGACTGGGCATCACTTTTTTTATTACCGGCTGGATTTGTGCTGTTAATGGCTGGCATAATTCCTTCCCTTTGTTTATTGTACTGTATGCAACAGGAACCTTTGTTTCGGGCCGTTTATTGAAATTCCGGCCTTTTGTTATTGGCGGTATTTTGTGCTGGATCATTGCTCCTGTTACCGCTTATGTTTCTTATGACAACCAAATATTGTTAACAGCCCTGGCTTTGCTGGTTAGTTATATTATACCAGGTCATTTGCTGAAAGCACAACAGTTGAAAAATCAATAATGCATATGGAAGAGGAAAAACAACTATCGGGAGAAGAGAGTCTCCAATTGATCACTACCATGCTGCAGAAAGCAAAGGGTGGCTTTCATGAAAAAGGCACCAGTGCTATTCTATGGGGTAGTGTAGTGGCCATTGCCGGGCTGGTAAGCTTTGCGGAGTTGTATTGGGATTTTAGTATTCGTTTTGATATATGGATCATCGTGTTGGCTGCCATTGTTCCCCAAATATTTATTTCCATAAAGGAAAGCCGGGAAAGAAAAGCCCGGTCTTACGATGGGGCATACCTCAGTGCGATATGGACGGTATATGGCATCAGCATGTTTGCGTTGATGTTTTATGTAAATATCATGCCTTCGGCTACGCAGCGGATACTTACCGCCTTTGGAACAGAATGGTTTAGCAAAAACCTACGTACAGGAGAATTAACGCCTTTGGAACCGTATGTAGTAGGCCGGTCGTCTATATTCCTCATCCTGTTTTCTATTCCTACTTTAACTACAGGTATGGCTACCAGGTTTAAGCCTATGATTATAGGCAGCCTGTTGTGTTATGGGTTTTTTGTGATTTCCTGTTTTGTGATCAATACGTATGATATGTTATTGCTGGCCCTGGCTGGTATATTCAACTGGCTGATACCGGGTATTATTCTTCGCAGGCGTTACTTAAAAGGAAAGTGTGCTAATGTTTAAAGAGTTAGACCCCATATTACATTCCCAGTTACGCCTGGCTGTTATGAGCCTGCTAATAGGCGTGAAGGAGGCGGAGTTTACTTTTATCAAAGAGAAAACGAATGCCACTGCGGGTAATCTTTCTGTGCAGATACAGAAGCTAAAAGATGCCGGCTATATAGAAGTGGGCAAGCAGTTTAAAGACAATTATCCTCTTACTACCTGTAAGATCACCCCCAAGGGCATTGATGCTTTTGAGAATTATGTAAAGGACCTTCAGCAATATTTACAGGTAGGGAAACAATAGACATCCAGGATGACGTTCCGGGTTCTCACATCGTACTTCGTACATCTCACATCATATATGGCTTCGTACTTCGTAGTTTGTACTTCGTACTTACACTGGCCATACCGGGGTTTTCACATCATGATAGAATAAGAACTTCCATCCTTCTGCCTGGCCTTGCTGCCACCACTGCTGGCGAAGCTCCATACACTTCTTACCATCGTAATCGTATTTGGCAATGAACTTATTTTTCATTTGGCCTAACTGGGGGGCGTCATCTCCGCCAAAGAAAATGATTTCATTGTTTTCTTTTATCCAGAATACCTGGTGATAAGGGCTATGCCCTGCGGTAATATGGTATTGTATATAGCCGTCTATTTCACCATCACCATCCAGCCAATGCACCTGTGGATTGTTGCGTAAGGCATCCAGTTCATCCGTCATATAAGAAGGAAAACCAGTGTCCATCGCATAATCAAACTCCTTGCGTTGCACATAGTAAGTGGCATTGGTAAAGGAAAGGCGATAATTACCCAAATGGTCGCGCTGGCTAATGCCGCCGGCATGGTCTTTATGCAGGTGGCTCATGAGTACTTTGGTTACCTGTTCCGGTTGTATGCCATTGGCTTTTAATAAGCCATGTACCTGTAGCTCGCCGTTCACCGTAAAACCAAGTCCTGCATCTATTAATAAAATATCTTTCTCCGTGATCACTACAAAGGGCTGTACTTCTACCAAAAGGCTGCCAATAGACCGCTTCTGTAAATCATCTGTATCTACATTAAAGGGCACGAATACTTTTGTTTTATCGATTGAAAACGCGCCTTCTGACAGTGGAATTATTTTCATGGTTTCGTCTGCTTTATCTTAATACCATTTGCCTGTCTGCATCTAATCTCAGCAGGATGAATATCAGGATGGTAAAGGTAAGCAATGAGGAGCCTCCATAGCTGATCAATGGCAGGGCAATACCAATTACCGGGAACAGACCGATGGTCATGCATACATTTACCATGATATGGAAGAAGAGGATAGCTGCCACACTGTAAGCATATACACGGCTGAAAGTACTTCGTTGTTTTTCGGCAATGGAAACGATGCGCATCAACAGGAACAGGTAAATAGATAAGAATATGGTACAGCCTACCAGGCCAAATGCTTCACCAAGGCTGGTGAAGATAAAGTCGGTATGTTGTTCGGGCACATATTTGCCTCTTGTTTGTGTTCCTTTTAGGAAGCCTTTGCCGATGAGTCCACCGGAACCGATAGCAATTTTACTTTGCCGTACATTGTAATCATCGGGCTTATAGGCGGCTTTGGCAGTGGTATTTTCTGTTGCTGCTACTACTGCGTGTTTATTAAGGCTACAATCATAATCTTTACCAATAGCGCTGTAGATACGCTGGCTTTGGTAACATTCAAATACGTTGTCGAATATATAGGGCACGGCGAATCGCTGTACACCCACGCAAATGACCCATAAACCCAGTATGAGGCCCAGCAGTTCTTTTCTTTTCCGGATCTGTTTCCTGACAATGAAAATGGTAACGGCCGCTATACCGGTTAAAATAAAGGCGAGGGTATTTCGCTCTACCAATAAGGTGGCAACCACGAGTATGCCGAATGTTAAACCGATCACCAGTATTTTACCGGGCAGACCTTCGCGGTACATAGCGATAAAGAAGCTAAAGTATACGAGTGCCAACCCTGTTTCATGTTGCAGGCGGGAAAGTACTGCGGGGAACAATGCAATGCCTGCTGCGATTAATTGCGAGCGCACTTTGGTAAAATCTGTTTCCTGGCGGGATAAGTATTTGGCGAGTGCGAGGGCCACAAATATTTTACAAAGCTCGGCGGGTTGCAGGTTAAAGCCGCCGCCAATAGAAATCCAGCTTTTAGAACCCTTGATATCTCTTCCTATTACAAAGGTGGCCATCATTAAAAAGATACCGAATGTATACAGGAGGTTGGCAAAAGCAGTAAAGAGCTTACTATCGGATAACAGGATAAATGTGGCTACTACAATGGAGATACAGGCGAATATGAACTGTTTGCTGTAATTGGTTTTGTAGCTGAGAAAGGATTGTAAAACACTGGTTCCGGGTTTGTATTCTACCATGAAAATACAGAGGATGCCAATGGCCACCAGTATGGCATAGAGCCATACGATCACCCAGTCTATGCCTTGTGAAATAGATTTGTTGTTATATGATAGGTCCATTGCCATTTATGCCTTTACGGTTTTTTTAGGATTATTGTTTTTGCGCTCGTCGAATAAGAAGAGTGCTGCCACTTCTTTGTGTGGGCCTGGAGTAGTGGTGTCTTTCTTTTTTGGAGCCGGCTTTGTTTGTTTGTTTGGGGCTTTTATCTCGGTATCTTCCGGTGTTTCGTCCATGTTCATGGTATCATTGGCTTCCTTACTCATTCTTTGTAGCAAGGCCTGGCTTTCTTGTACATGTTTAATGGAATCGAGCGTTGCCATCGCATCCTTCATTCGTTTGGGGATCAGGTCCAGTTTGGATACTGTTTCTACCAGGGCCTGCCTGTCTTTTTCAGGGATGGAGTCTTTCAGGTATTTTTCAATAAGCAGGCTGGCAATAGGGGCGGATGATTGGGCTCCAAAACCAGCGTTCTCACACATAACGGCAATGGCGATACGGGGATTATCCCTTGGGGCAAAAGCACCAAAGAAGGCATGGTCTTTTTGGGGTACGCCATGCCAGGCGTTTTGTACAGTACCGGTTTTACCACATACTACAATACCGGGCACCTGTACGGCTGCGGCTGTACCATATTCCATTACCCCCTGCATCCCATCCTGTACGGCATTAAAAACAGTATCGGATATGTTGGGGGCTGTATGGTGCTTTATTTTATAAGGTTCCAGTAAATGATAGGTATCACCTCCTTCTATGGAATCAACCAGGTGAGGGGTATAATACCAGCCTTTGTTGGCAATGGTAGCCATTACATTTGCCAATTGTACCAGGGTTGTTTGCACTTCACCCTGGCCGATGGCATTGGAGATCACATTACAGGAAACCCATTTCTTGCCAAAGATCTTTTGATAATAGCTGGGTACCGGTATATTACCTCTTTGTTCTGTAGGGATGTCTATACCCAACTTATTACCTAAGCCGAATGTATAAGCATATTGGTTGAATACTGCCAGTGAACTATCTGCAGAACCGTATTGGGGCTGGTCCAGTATTTTCTTATATACAGTAGCAAAATAGGTATTGTCACTATGCGCAATAGCGGTGGTAAAATTAAAAGTGCCTTTGTCCAGGCATTTGGGTTTACCATTACCGCAACCATAAAAAGCGCCGGTACAATTAACAGTGAAGTGTTCATTAATCACGCCTTCCGTTAAACCGACGATCCCTACCACTGTTTTAAAAGTAGAGCCGGGTGAATAGTTGGAGTTAACGGCCCGGTTATTAAAAGGCAGGCGAGGGTCAACATATAGTTCGCTGAAGTGTTTGCGACGATTGCTACCGGTAAGGTAATTGGGATTATAATTGGGGGCACTTACCATGCAGAGAATACCGCCTGTTCTGGGATCGAGGGCTACAATGCTGCCTACTTTATTGGTCATGAGCTTTTCACCCAATTGCTGGAGCTCTACATCAAGGCTGGTATATAAATTCTTTCCTGCTGTAGCTGCGGTATCGAACAGGCCATTGTTATAAGAGCCCTGCAGGCGGCTCTTGTTATCGCGGATATATCTTTTTACACCCCGCTGGCCCATGAGTACTTTTTCATAGCTTCTTTCCAGGCCGGTATAGCCGGCATAGTCACCTGTTTCATATCCTTCGTTCTTATGCCTGCGCAGAAAGGAGGTGTCTACTTCTGCGATATAACCCAATACGTGCGCGGCTGTATTATAAGGGTAGCTACGTACAGAACGGTCGTTGAGTATAAAGCCCGGGAATTTGTACATGTTTTCATACAGCCTGGCATAGAGCTCGGGCGTTAACAATGGTTCAAATACACTGGTGCGTACACTGGTGTTTTTGAAGATGAGGTCCTTCATCCTTTTCTTATACTCGATGGTATCGATACCCAGTAACTCGCATAAGGCACCAGTATCTACACCCTTGGCTTCAGAGGGGGTTACCGCCAGGTCGAACATGATGGTATTTTCCAGTAAGGCTTTCTTTTTACGGTCGAAGATGATACCCCTGTCAGGGTAAATTCTTTTGGCGAAAATGGCATTGTTTTCTGCTGCCAGTTTGTATTTGGTGGAGAAGATCTGGAGATGTACTAACTGGGAGATGATCACAATAAATACTGCCGCAAAAATGATCCGGATAACGCCGCTACGACTCTGATTGAATACCGACATATAGAACGATGTAAGGAATTAGTACTACAAGATAGGATATAAAACAAAGGTGATAATAAGAAAGGGATGTTACAATTATGTTTTTATAAAAAATTATTCAGGAAGTGTAAATGTGGGGAAAGGAAAAATTATGCGGCATTGGTACGATACCTTGTTTTTCGTACAAACAGCATTTCCGTTACAAAGATCAATAAGAGGCTGATACCGGTTGTGCCGGCTACTTTGCCCAAAAAATACAGGAAGTTGCCAAACTGCAACCATTCTATCAGTATCAAATAGAAGTGGTGTACAAAGGTGAGCAACAACACATACAAGGCATAAGGTGCTGAGCCCATGCTTTTTATGCCGGGTTCTATATAACTCTGCTCGGTGGTTTCCTGTGGAATGAGCAGGCTGATTAGGAAGGGGCGGATAAATGCGATCAATACACAGGGTGCAGCATGTAATCCAGGTGTGCCGGTAAAATAATCGAGTGTAAGGCCAAATACAAAGGCTACGATCAATAAAGAGAAGCGGTTGATATTAAAGGGTAACCATAGGATAAACAGGAAATATAGGGAGGGTACTACAAACTGGTGCAAAGGTGGTACCCGATCGAGTACGAATACCTGTACCAGTATAAATAGTACAAAACGGAATATATTTCTTACCAGGTCACTCATTGTTCTTTTGTGATGCGTTTTCTATTTTGGTTTGTTCTGTAAAGTGTATGTTTTCTACTATGTATACATTTTGCAATGTAAAGAAGTTAGTAGCGGTTCTTACTTTAATGGTAAAGAAGTTGCTTGCCTGGTCTGCCGCGATACTGGTTACGGTACCGATCATTACATGGGGCGGGTAGTTGGCGGAGTAATTGCTGGTTACAACAGAATCGCCTTTGGCTACTTTTGCGCTTTTGGGAATGTTTCTCAGTACCAGGTAGGAAGGATCGGCTCCATCCCATTCAATACTACCGGCGCTATTGTCTTTTAACAGCATGGCACTTACCTTACTGTTGCGGTGCAGGATACTCATTACCCGGCAGAAATTACTGCTTACATCGATCACGGTGCCTACAATGCTGCCTGGTTCGCCATTGGGGCAGATAACGCTCATTCCTTTTTTAACCCCTTGTGAGCTGCCTCTTTCCAGGGTGAGGTAATTGGTTTGAGAGGTAACGGTATTGCCTACCACCTGGGCAGGAAGGAAGGTGAACTTGCGTATATGGCCTGAGCTATCCTTTACGGTAGTATCGCCCAGTAATTTCCGGCTGGTGTTGTTAACGAGATAACTGGAACGCAGGCTATCCCTGAGCTTGGCATTTTCTTCTGTTAACTGCCTGTTGATTTCCTTGAGGGTAAAGAAAGAGTAGAAGTTGTTGTATTGTTTGTTAATACCACCTGTTACTTCATTAACGCCGGAAGAGAAAAAAGCATCGTGCACACTACTGCTTCTTGTGAGCATCGCAATACAGATTATCTGCAATATAATAAAGCAGAGAAAGTTGAAGTAGCGACGTATGAAAAGGAAGATGTTTTTCACTCAACAGAATATTGTCTTGATAAGTTCCTATCCTATCTCATAATAAATGGAAAACGCTGATAGTTCTTTAACCCCAGGCCGGTACCGCGTACAACGCTTTTCAACGGATCGTCTGCTACGTGAACAGGCAGCTTAATTTTGGCGCTAAGGCGCTTATCAAGGCCGCGTAGTAAGGCGCCTCCACCTGTAAGATACAGGCCACGGCGGTAAATATCGGCAGCCAGTTCCGGTGGTGTGGTTTCGAGTGCTTTCAGGATGGCTTCTTCAATTTTGAAGATACTTTTATCCAGTGCTTCTGCTACTTCCTGGTAGCTTACCATGATTTGTTTGGGAATACCGGTAACCAGGTCACGACCGTTAACGGGAAGGTCATCGGGTGGGTTGTCCAGGTCTTT
>Ga0207856_1000180_pt1 | contig 13151 bp, 12 predicted proteins | sample LuqExpMetageno21_FD_187779 | JGI IMG/M metagenome (GOLD analysis project Ga0207856, IMG submission 187779) | Tropical forest soil microbial communities from Luquillo Experimental Forest, Puerto Rico - Sample 21 (SPAdes) | ecosystem: Environmental > Terrestrial > Soil > Tropical forest ... | reverse complement strand
GGCCGTGCAATCTATCTCGCGGCGGGGCCACCCCGCGGCGCGGGGCGCGCGCGTTGGCGAGGAGGCGTGCGGACTAGCCTCGCGCCACCGGCAGCGACGGCCGGCGCACCGGCGCCATCGACGCTACGGCCTCCGGATCGGCCGGCACCGCCTCGCCCGACGCGAGCTCGAGCTCGAACCCGGCGTCGCGGATCATCTGGTGATCCGCGTGCGGTGTCGCGCCGCCGGTCGTCAGGTACCCCTGCGTGAAGATCGAGTTCGCGGGATACAGCGCGAACGCCTGCAGCGCGCGCAGCGTGATCTCCCGCCCTCCCGCCACCCGCAGATCGGTCCGCGGGTGCACGAAGCGGAACATGCACAGCGCGCGCAGCGCGTAGCCCGGCTCGACGAGCGGCCTCCCCGCGAGCGGCGTCCCCGGGCGCGCATCGAGGAAGTTCACTGGCACCGAGTCCACGTCCAGCCCGCGCAGCGCGAACGCCAAATCGAGCAAATCATCCTCGCTCTCGCCGAGCCCCACGATCCCGCCGCAGCACGTATCCATCCCGGCGCGCTGCGCGATCCGCACCGTCTCCACGCGGTCCTGCCACCGGTGCGTCGAGACGATCCGATCGTAATGTCGCTCGCTGGTCTCGAGGTTGTGGTTGAACCGGTCCACGCCGCTCGCCGCCAGCCGCTCCGCCTTGGCCTCGGTCAGCAGCCCCAGCGACGCGCACAGCTCGATGTCCATCTCGGCCTTGATGCGCCGCGCGGCCTCGCAGATCGTCTCCAGATCCCGCTGCGACGGCCCCCGCGTCGCGGTGACCATGCAGTACCGCTTCGCCCGCGCCTCGAACGCTCTCCGCGCCCCCGCCACGAGCTCATCGACCGACTTCATCGGCGCCTCGCCGCCCGGCGAGCCGTGCTTCGTCGACTGCGAGCAGAACCCGCAGTCCTCCGGGCACGCCCCCTGCTTCGCGTTCTCGAGCACGTGGAGCGACACCCTCCTCCCCCAGTGCGCCCGCCTCACCCGGAACGCCGCATCGAGCAGCGCGAGCATCTCCTCCGCCGGCGCCCCCAGCACCGACCGCGCCGCCTCCCTCGAGATCACGTCCCCGGCGAGCGCCTCGTCCGCGATCGCGGACCACTTCGACGACATGGCCTCCTATACCACGGGCCCCCTCCCCTCCGATCTCAACCAGGTCCCCACCCGGTCGCGCAACGCCACGGCGGCGCGCCAGGCGCAACACCCCTCGGTCGCGCGCAGTTGCGCAGCGCCCGCATCCAAGCACCTACTGGCTCGCCCTCCACCCCGCACGCCGCCCGCGCTCTCGCCAGCGCGAGCACATGTTTGAGCACGACCGAGGGGGTGTTGCGCCCCAGCGCCGCCGTGCACGCGCTCTCCACCCACCTCCGCGTCAACGCCCCTTCGCCGAGCCCGCCGCCGAGCCCGCCGCCGCCCCCGCCGAACCGCCCGCCGCCGCCCCGCCCGAACCGCCCGCCGCCGCCGACCCGCCCGCTGCCGAGCCGCCCGTCGCCCCCGCCGCCGATGGCGCCACCTCGACCACCGAGCCCGCCGGCAGCCACGGGATCGCGATCTTCAGCACCCGCTCGTCGCCCTCGAGCCCGCTCGCCACGTGCAGCGTCGCGCCCGTATCGCGCTCGATCACGATCGGCACCAGCTTCACCTTGCTGTCGCCGTCCACGACGGCGACCCGCAGCCCCTGCGCGTCGCTGTACAGCGCCGTCGCCGGGATCTCGAAGACGCGCTGCGGCACCGGCAGCTTGAGCCGCGCCCGGACGTACATCCCCGGCAGCAGCGCGCCGTCCGGGTTCGGCACCTGGATCTCCGTCTTCATCGTGTGCAGCTCCGGATCCAGCGCACCCGCCGCCCGCGCCACGGCGCCCTCGAACTTGCGATCGCCGAGCTCGCGCACGCCGACCACCGCCGCGATCCCGCTCCGCACGCTCGGCGCGATCGACTGCGGGACATCGACGAAGATCCGCACCGGATTCGTCGCGACCACCGTGAACATCGCCGTCGCGTTACCCTCGCTCACCAGTGAGCCTCGATCGATCGAGCGCATCGTGATCGTGCCGGCAAACGGCGCCGTGACCTTCGCGAACCCCGCCAGCTCGCCGAGCCGCCGCACGTTCGCCTCCTGGCCGGCGACGTTCGACTGCGCCGCGGCCAGCGTCGACTCGTCGGTCTGCGCCTGCGTGGCCGTCTGCTCGACCTGCGCCTTCGACACGAGCTGCTGGTCCGACAGCGTCGCGAACCGCGCCGCGTTGACCTTCGACAGGTCGCGCTGCGCCGTAGCCTGGCCCACCGTGGCCCGCGCCTGCGCGAGCTGCGCCCGCGCCTGCGCGAGCTGGGCGTCGAGCTCCGGCGTGTCGATCTCCGCGAGCACCTGGCCCGCGACGACCTTGTCGCCCAGATCGACCAGCCAGCGCCGCACGTAGCCCGAGACCCGGGGATAGATCTTGGTCTCCTCGAGCGGGCGCACCGTGCCGGGCAGGTCGAGCGCCCGATCGTTCGCGAGCGCCACCGGCTTCACCACCTCGACGCGTACCGCGCGGCCCGGGCCGCCGGGCGCCGGCACGTCGCCGAGCGCCTGGCGGTGGCGGGTGTAGCCGACCACGAACGCGCTGCCGGCGAGCAGCGCCACGACGATCGCGACCCGGACCCGCGACGAGCGCGCCGGCGGTGGCAAAGAGAAGCCGAGGTCCTCGGGCGGTACGTCACTACTCATACGTCGATCTCCCGGCGGACCGGAGGCCGGCGCCGCAGCAAGCTGTACACCACCGGCACGAAGAACAACGTGGTCACCGTCGCCAGCAGTAGGCCGCCGATCACCGCGCGGCCGAGCGGCGCGTTCTGTTCGCCGCCGTCGCCGAGGCCGATCGCCATCGGCACCATGCCGATGACCATCGCGAGCGCGGTCATCATCACCGGCCGCAGCCGCGTCATGCCCGCCGCGAGCGCCGCGCCGCGCTGATCCCGCGTGGTGCGCTGCTCGTTCGCGAACGACACCACGAGGATGCTGTTCGCCGTGCCGACGCCGACGCACATGATCGAGCCGATCAGCGCCGGCACCGACAGCGTCGTCCCGCTCAGGAACAGGATCCACACGATGCCGGCGAGCGCGCCCGGCAGCGCCATCAGGATGATGAACGGATCGAGCCACGACTGGAAGTTCACCACCAGAAGCAGGTAGACGAGCAGGATCGCGAACACCAGGCCCGATGACAGCCCGCCGAACGAGCTGTCCATGCTCTCGGCCTGGCCCTTGAGCGTGATCCGCGTCCCCGGCGGCGCGGTCTTCGACATCTCGGCGACGATCTGGCGCACCTCGTCGGAGACCGAGCCCAGATCGAGGCCATCGATGTTGGCCTGGACATCGAACGTGCGCGCGACGTTGAAGTGCGTGATGTTCGCCGGCCCGGTGGCGCGCCTGACCGTGGCGACGTTGCCGAGCGTCTGCGGCTGGCCCTCGAGCGTCGAGATCGGCGTCGCGCGCAGCGCGTCGATCGAGTCGACCGCGTACTGCGGCGTCTGCACCGCGACCAGGTACTGCACGCCGCGCTTGTCGATCCAGAACGTCGGCGCGACCTGGCCGCTCGATGCGAGTGAGACGAGCAGATCGCTCGCCACGTCGCGCTCCGACAGCCCGGCGCGCTGCGCCTGGATGCGGTCGATGTCGATCCGGAGCTGCGGCACCGTCTGGACCTGCGCGAGGTGGACATCGACCGCGCCGCGCACGCGCTCGACGCGCGCCGCGAGCTGCTGCGCGAACGCGAGCGTCTTGTCCTCGCTGCCGATCGGCCCCACGACCTGGAGGTTGATCGGCGCCGGCAACCCGAAGTTGAGCACCTGCGTCGAGATGTCGGGGGCCAGGAAGAAGAACGTCGTCTCGGGGAAGTCGCGCCGGAGCCGGTCGCGCAGCGCGCGCACGTGGCGCGCCGTCGGGGCGTGGCCCTCCTTCAGCGCGATCAGGATCTGCCCGTCGGCCGGCGAGATCGCCGCGCCCTCACTGAGCGACAGGTTGATGCCCGAGTACGGCGTGCCGAGCACGTCGAGCATGGTCTCGATCTCGCCCGGCGGGATCACCTCGCGGATCGCCTGCTGGATCGCCGCGATCCGCTTCTCGCTCTCCTCGAGCCGCGTGCCGGGCACGCCGCGCACGTGCAGCTTGATCAGCCCGGCGTCGACCGATGGGAAGAAGTCCCGCCCGACGAGCGGCAGCATCGCGAGCGAGCCCGCGACGAACAGCACGAATGTCGCCACGACGAACGCGCGCCGCTCGAGCGCCCACGCCAGCCACCGGCCGTAGCGGGCGCGGAACCGATCGAACGCGCGGTCGAACGCCGCCGTGAACCGGTTCGGCGCACCGTGCGACATCGCCTCGCGCGCGAGCAGGTAGTGCACCATCGTCGGCACGAGCGTCCGCGACAGCAGGTACGACATCATCATCGCGAGCACCACGGCGAGCGCGAGCGGCACGAACAGCGATCTCGCCGCGCCCGACAGGAACGCGATCGGCAGGAACACGATGCAGATGCACAGCGTCGACACCAGCGCCGGCACCGCGATCTGCTGCGCGCCGTCGATGATCGCGCGCACGAACGGCTTCCGCTGGCCGATGTTGCGGTGGATGTTCTCGATCGCCACGGTGGCGTCGTCGACGAGGATCCCGACGGCGAGCGCGAGCCCGCCGAGCGTCATCACGTTGAGCGTGTAGCCGAGCGCGTACAGCATCGTGATCGAGAACAAGATCGACAGCGGGATGCTCACCACCACGGTCAGCGTGGACCGCCAGCTCCCGAGGAACACCAGGATCATCAGCGCGGTCAGCACGCCGGCGATCAGCGCCTCGTGCACGACGCCCTCGATCGAGGCCCGCACGAACACCGACTGATCGAACAGCGGCTTGACGCGCAGCTTGCCGCGCGCCTCCGCCGGCAGCCGATCCATCGCGCGCGGCAGCATCTCGTGGATCCGGTCGGTGATCTCGAGCGTCGAGGCGTCGCCGTTCTTCAGGATCGTCATCAGCACGGACCGCCGCCCCTCGACGTGGACCATGTTGGTCTGCGGCGAGCTGCCGTCGCGCACGTTCGCGACGTCGCGCAGGTACACCGTGTTGCCGCCGACCGTCTTGATCGGGATCCCCGCCAGCTCGTCGAGCGTCTCCGGCGACGCGTTCACGATCACGGGCAGCTCGTTGGTCCCGAGCTTCGCGGTGCCGGCCGGCAAGATCACGTTCTGCTGCCCGAGCGCGGCCTGCACGTCGCGCGGTGACAGCCCGCGCGCGTAGAGCCGCGCCGGATCGATGTCGACCATGATCTGGCGCTGCTTGCCGCCGTACGGCCACGGGATCTGGACGCCGGGGATCGTGACGAGCTCGCTGCGGATGAAGTTGACGCCGTAGTCGAACAGTTGCTGCTCGGAGAGCGAGTCGCTCTCGATCGCGAGCTGCATGATCGGCACGCTCGTCGCGCTGTACCGCATGATCACCGGCGGGATCGCGCCGGGCGGCATCTGGCGCACCGCGCTCGTCGACACCGACGTGAGCTGCGCGATCGCCTGCTCGACGTTCGCACCGGGCTGCATGAAGAACTTGACCACGGCCACGCCGGTCAGCGTCTGGCTCTCGACATGCTCGATGTCACCGACGATCGTGGTCGCGAAGCGCTCGAAGTTGTTGACGATGCGCTTCTCCATCTCCTCGGGCGGCAGCCCGCCGTAGTTCCAGATCACCGACACCACCGGGATGTCGATGGTGGGGAAGATGTCGGTGGGCGCCTTCTTGATCGAGAGCGCTCCCCCGATCGCGATGATCATCGCCATCACGACAAACGTGTAGGGACGGCGCAACGCCGTGCGGATCAGCCACATCCGGGCTCTCAGTCTGCCCGAGCACGGCGGGCTGTCCAGCCCCGCGGACCACGACCGAGCGTTCCGCCCGGTGCGCTTCACAATTCATCACGCAAGCGGCGCGTGGCCGCGCTACTTCGCTGCCTTGGGCTCCGCTGGATCCTTCGCCGCCTTGGGCTCCGCTGGATCCTTCGCGTCCTTGGACGCCTTGGCTTCGCGCGGCACCAGCTTCATGAGCTGGTTGATCGTGCGCCCGTTCAGGTCGGCCTTGCGGCGGTCGGAGATCGCGATCAGCGCCGCGCCCGACACCAGCGCCGCGCCCGTCGTGCCGCCGACCCACTCGAAGCCGCCGGCCTCGGCGGCCTTCGCCTCCGCCGGCGATCCGTACACGCAGACGAGGACGTCCATGTTGTTGACCGTCCCGCTCTGGCAGTCCTTGCCGAACGCGACCTTCGCCGGCGTCATCGCCGACGGCTCGAGGCCGCCCTTCTTCCACGCCTCGATCACCGCGTCGCGCGCGCCCGGCCCACCAGCGGCGAGCGCCTTGGCGTCGCCGCCGTCGTCCTTGCTGCACGCCGCGCAAAACGCCGCGAGCACCAGCAGCCAGCTCCCCGCGCGCATCACCACTTCCGGCCCTTGTGCTTCTTGTGCTTCATCGGAGCACGGTGGTCGCGGACGATGACGCCCGGCACGCCGACGCCGACATCGACCCGCACGCTCGGCACCGGGATCCGCACGTCGACGCCGATCCCGACCGCGGGCGCGACCACCACCGGCGCGACCACCGCCGGCGCGACCACCACCGGCGTCACGAATTCGGCGCGCGCGCCGATCCAGCCGACCGGCGCGTCGACGGTGATCACCGGCCGCGTGTAGACGAGCGGCTTGTAGACCGCGTTGATCCCGATCATCGCCGGGCGCGCATCGACGTACACCTTCGGCGGATCCGCCACGTAGAAGTACGCGTCGCCGGCGACCTTGAACTCCGGCCCGTCGGCCGGCTCGAAGTAGTGGTAATGCGGCCCGTCGATGTAGCAGAACTCCTCGTCGGGGTCATCGTCCCCTACGACGACATCGACGTGGATCGGGTGGTGGCCCTTGTACGCGTGCTTCGGCCCGTCGTAGCCGTACGCGACCGGATCGCCGACGAAGTGCTTGTACCCGCGGTGATCGCGGTACTGCAGCTTGTCCACCGGGTAGATGTGGACGTGCGGGCCCTCGATGTAGCAGAAGCCGCCGCCCGCCGATGCTGCGATCGGGTGGATGCCGATGTACCGGACCTGTTGTTTGCCGTCGGCGCGCGCTGCCCCGAACGAGAGCAGGACGAGCGCGAACCCAAGAAGGAATACTCGCATGTCCTCATGGTGGGCCCAGACCCAGGAAAGGTCGCAAGCACCAACGTGCGGTGAAGTGTGCTCTGGTGCGACGCTGCGCTACTTCGCGGCGGGCGCCACCTCTGCCGAGACATCGAAGATCCGCACGATCTGATCGGTCACCGCCGTCAGCTTTCCTCGCAGAGTCAGCGGCTCTTCGCCGGCCGCCGCGTGAATGGGCACCTCGACCACGACCGCCTCACCCGCGGGCACCTCGCGTGCGAGCGCGAGCTCGCCCTCCGCGACCGTGGTGCGGCCGGCCGCGAAGCGGTACTCGAGCCGGGTGAGCCGCATCGGCTGGCGCGCCGGGTTCGTCACCTGGACGAACACCACCTCGTGGCGTGGCTCCTCGTGCACGCCGAGCACGCGGAGCTCGGGGGATCGGGTCGTCGCACAGCCGGCGAGGCCCGATGCGAACAAGAGCGCGAGCAGGAGCGCAAGCGCGCACGCGCGCGCGAGGACAAGACCACGATCCATGGCGGGGATCCTCTCGTGCTGCTTTCGTGCCAGCGCGCAAGTCATCGCAACGGCGTCACCGCGTCGCGACTTCCTCCACACATGTTCACAACGCCGGGGCGTTGCTGTCGTGGATGGCCCGCGTGTACCGTGGCGGCGTGAAGATCGAGAAAGGCCGGCGAGTGACCGTCAAGGTCGATCTGTCCGTCGTCGGTGGCGGCTCGCTTGAGAAAAAGACCGTCGAGTACATCCAGGGCTCCGGCACGATGTTGCCGGCCCTCGAGACGCTCCTCACGGGGCTCGAGAAGGGCGCCAAGCGCGAGGGCGTGCTGGAGGCCAAGGACGCGTTCGGCGCCCTGCAGCTCCCCACGAAGAAGATCAAGCGCGCGGAGTTCCCCAAGGACGCCAAGCTCGCGGCCGGCGAGCGGTTCGCGGCCAAGGACGAGCAGAAGAACGACGTCGTGCTGCTGATCGAGAAGGTCGACAAGGACGACGTCGAGGTCCGGTTCGTTCATCCGCTCGCCGACAAGGACATCAAGTACAGCCTCGAGGTCGTGCAGGTGAGCGATCCGCGCCCGCCGCCGATGCCCGTCGCGGCGCTGGAGCTAGAGGAAGAGTCGTAGCCGTAGTGCATCCTCGCAGGCTCTACGCGCACCGTGGCGCCTCCGCCGAGGCGCCGGAGAACACGATGCCCGCGTTCGAGCGCGCCGTCGAGCTCGGCGTCGATGCGCTCGAGCTGGACGTCCACATCACGCGCGACGGCCACCTGATCGTCGCCCACGACGACACCGCGCAGCGGATGACCGCGGTCCGCGCGGCGTGGACCGACCTCGAGCTCGCCGACGCGCGCCGGCTCGACGCCGGCTGGGGCTTCCTTTTGCCCGACGGGACGCGGCCGTTCGCGGGGCGGGGCATCGGCGTGCCGACGCTCGAGGCGGTGATCGACGCGTTCCCGCGGGCCCGGCTCAACGTCGACATCAAGCGCGGCGCTCGCGCGATCGAGGCCGCGCTCGAGCTGGTGCGGCGGATGCGGGCCGAGGACCGCGTCACGCTGGCGAGCTTCCACCTCGGCACGCTGATCGCCTTGCGGCGCCGCGGCTATGGCGGCGAGACCGGCCTGTCGGGCGGCGAGCTCGGCGCGTTGCTCTCGATGCCCGCGCTGCTGTGGCGCCAGCTGCCGTTCACCGGCACCGCGGCGCAAGTGCCGGTGACCGCGGGCGCGGGCGCGCTCCGCTTCGACCGGACGGCGTTCATCGCGAAGTGCCACAGCCTCGGCCTGCGCGTCGACTTCTGGACGATCGACGACCCGGACACCGCGCAGCGGCTGCTCGCGCTCGGCGCCGACGGCATCATGACGAACAATCCCGCGGCGATCCGCCCGCTGTTCGGAGCCAGGGCGTAGGTCGCGCGCGCCCGCGGTTCGGAGCCAGGGCGTAGGTCGCGCGCGCCGCGGTTCGGAGCCAGGGCGTAGGTCGCGCGCGCCCACGGTTCGGAGCCGGGGCGTAGGTCGCGCGCGCGTGCGCGCGCACACACGCGCTCGCTCGCTCGCTGTCGAAGTTCCGACACACGGTCTTTGCCAGGTACTTCGTTTGCTTCCCTCTTGTGCACCCCTGCTCCGTGGTGCAATTTCCCTCCTCCTCTCTCGGAGATCCTTCACATGGGCCTCAAAAAAGGCGTCGACGTCAAGCCGGCCACCGGCAAGCTCGGCATCCTGCTCCCGGGGATGGGCGCGGTCGCCACCACGTTCATCGCGGGCGTCCAGGCGATCCGCCGTGGCCTCGGCAAGCCGATCGGCTCGCTCACGCAGCTCGGCCACATCCGGATCGGCAAGCGCACCGACAACAACTCGCCCTCGATCCGCGACTACGTCTCGCTCGCGAAGCTCGACGACATCGTGTTCGGCGGTTGGGACATCTTCCCCGACAACGCGTACGAGGCGGCGATGCGCGCCGGCGTGCTCGACGAGCGGCACCTCGCGCCGCTGCGCGCCGAGCTCGAGCAGATCAAGCCGATGCCGGCCGTGTTCGAGCAGGCGTACGTCAAGAAGCTCAACGGGCCCAACGTCAAGAAGGGCACGTCGAAGATGCACCTCGCCGAGCAGCTGATGGACGACATCCAGCAGTTCAAGGCGGCCCACGGCTGCGACCGCCTGATCGCAGTGTGGTGCGGCTCGACGGAGGTCTACCGCAAGCCGGGCGAGGTCCACCAGTCGCTCGCGAAGTTCGAGGAGGCGCTGCGCGGCTCGCACGACGACATCGCGCCGTCGCAGATCTACGCGTACGCGTGCCTCAAGATGGGCGTCCCGTACGCGAACGGCGCGCCGAACCTCTCGGTCGATACGCCTGCGCTGCTCGAGCTGGCGCGCAAGCAGGGCCTGCCGATCGCCGGCAAGGACTTCAAGACCGGCCAGACCATGATGAAGACGATCCTCGCGCCCGGCTTCAAGGCGCGCATGCTCGGCCTCGCGGGCTGGTACTCGACGAACATCCTCGGCAACCGCGACGGCGAGGTGCTCGACGATCCGGAATCGTTCAAGAGCAAGGAGGTCACGAAGCTCGGCGTGATCGACCACATCCTGCAGCCGCAGATCTACCCCGACCTCTACAACAACATCTCCCACGTCGTCCGCATCAACTACTACCCGCCGCGCGGCGACAACAAGGAAGGCTGGGACAACATCGACATCGTCGGCTGGCTCGGGTACCCGATGCAGATCAAGGTCAACTTCCTCTGCCGGGACTCGATCCTCGCCGCGCCGATCGTCCTCGACCTCGCGCTGTTCATGGACTTCGCACAGCGCGCCGGCATGAGCGGCATCCAGGAGTGGCTGAGCTTCTACTGGAAGAGCCCGATGACGCCCGAGGGGCTGTACCCCGAGCACGATCTGTTCATCCAGCTCATGAAGCTGAAGAACACGCTGCGCTACACCAAGGGTGACGAGCTGATCACCCACCTCGGCGCGGAGTACTACGACTGAGGCGAACGGATCGCATCGCGATCCGTCGCGAAGCAAGGATCGTGATCACCTTGCGCCGAAGAAGTCCCGTGGGACGACTAAGTCCTGTGGGGACGACTGAGATGAGTCGATGACTCGCACCCGGCTCGCTCGGCTCGTCCCGCTCGCGCTGGCCCTGGCAGGCACCGCGCACGCCGACAAGAAGCTGCAGGAGCTCAAGCCCGACTTCGCCCGCGAGGTCGCCGGGTGCCAGGTGCAGACCAACGGGATCGCCAAGGTGCTCGCCGGCGCGACCGAGCTGGCGAAGACCGCCGAGCCGGACGAGCGCGCCGAGCTCGAGCGCGACGTCGAGCAGCTCACCAGGGGGCTCGCGCTCGAGAAGGAGTACTGCGACGAGGTCGCCGCGATGATCGCGTTCATCGACGCGAACGCGGCCGCGCCGTACCGCTCGGTCGAGCGCGAGCTCGACGCGCGCTACACCAAGATCGTCAAGCTGCGCGCGGCGACGAAGAAGATGCTCGAGGAGCTCCAGCCGACGACGCGCAAGGTGATCCCGCGGATGTCGCGGCGCCCGCCGCCGGCCGCGCCCGAGCCGAAGCGCGTCCCCGGCAAGTTCCCGAGCGGCCGCACCGTGGAGCTGCCGGCGCTCCCGGGCACGTGGCGCCTCTCGGGCTCGAGCACCACGGACACCGCGGACTACGGCGAGGCCCCGCCGAAGGGGCCGGCGATCGCCGGGAGCGCCACCACGCGGCCGTTCTCCGGCGCGACGTGCGATCAGCAGCGCAAGGCGCTCCTCGTCCGCGCGGATGCCGACGGCCTGATCGATCTGGACCTCCCCGGCGCGAAGGAGCTGGGGGTGGCGTGGGGTGCGCGCTACACGCGCCGCGAGCAGACCACCGTGCACCTGGTCAGCGTGCTGTGCGTGCCGGGCAAGACCGGCGGCCTGCTCGCCACCGCGGACGTGGTACCCGCCGACCGCACGACGCTCGCCGAGGAGCTGGCCAAGCTGCTGCTGCAGATGATCGCCGCGCAGAAGCCGTAGGTCAGTTCACGCCGCGGCCGGCGAACAGGCTCTGCGGCGAGATGCCGAGCGAGCGCAGCGCGCGCTCCCACATGTCGTCGGCGGGCGTGTCGAACACGAGCTTTGGATCGGCGCTCGCGTGCAGCCACGCGCCGCTCGCCATCTCGGTCTCGAGCTGGCCCGGGCCCCAGCCGGAGTAGCCGAGGAGCAGGCGGATGTTGCGCGGCGGCTGGCTCGCGATCGCGCGCAGCCGGTCCGGCGACGTCGAGAGCAAGATGCTCGACGTGATCGCGATCGTCCCTTGCCCCGGCTGCGCGACCGGCATCGGCTCGTGCAGCACCCAGCCGGTGCTCGGCGAGACCGGACCGCCGGCCCACACGACGGCGGACTCCTCGCCGCGCCAGCTCATCTCGAGGCTGTCGAGCAGCTCGCTCGCCTTGATCGGGCTCGGGTGGTTGATCACCAGGCCGAACGAGCCCTGCGGGCTGTGCTCGATCATCAGGATCACCGACCGCGAGAAGTTCGGGTCGGCGAGCTGGGGCATCGCCAGCAAGAGGCCGGGGGCGAGATTGGCCGACTCCACGACGTGAGAGCAGTGTTCCCGAAATCCGCGCGCTGCGCCGCTAGATTCGTCACTTTTCCTCGGCGCGCGCTTGCGCACGGCGCCGTGAAGATGCCGAGGCGGGAGTGTCGCTCCCGCTCGTCAGCTCTCCAGCTTCGGATCGGTGGCCCCGTCCTGGCGGACCAGGTCGTCCTCGCCCGCCTGCTTGTCCTTGTCCTTGTCCTCGCCGAGGCCGAGGTGGTCCTGGACCTTCTTGAACAGGGCCGATCCCAGGCTCAGCGCGAAACCGGTGACGACGGCTCGAACGAAGAAGCGCATGCCCGAGCCTAGCATCGGGCCTACCGCGCGTCGCATCGCGCGCCCGGGCTCGCCTGTTCGAACCACGGCTCGCGAGGACGCTCGCCTCAGGTCTTCTTGAGGGTGAGCTGCAGCTTGATCGTCAGATCCGCCGCGACGCCGTCCTTCTTGGGATCCTTCTTCTTCATGTCGGTGGCCGGCTCCTTGCCGACCTTGAAGTCCAGCCGCTTGAACTGGTGCTCGGCCTTGATCCGGATCCAGTCGTCCTTCGCATCGACGACCTCGAACGTGACCGGGTACGTCTTGTCGACGCCGTGGAACTTGACCTTCGCGTCGGCGGTGTAGGTCTTGTCGTCCTTCTTCTTCACGTTGCTGACGTCGACGGTGGCCGTCGTGAACTGCTTGGTGTCGAGGTAATCCGGCGTGTTGAGGTGCGCGTCGCGCTTCGGATCGCTGGTCTTGAGGCTCGCCACGTCGATCTCGATCGTCGCGGTGCCGCCCTCGATCTTCTTCGCATCGAAGCTCGCCTTCACGACCTTGAACTTCTCGAACTTGACCTCGACCGGATCGGCCGGGTTCGGCTCGACGTGCGTCGCGTAGACCTTGATCCAGTCGGCGGTGTCCTCGGCGGGCGC
>Ga0207856_1000178_pt1 | contig 13204 bp, 9 predicted proteins | sample LuqExpMetageno21_FD_187779 | JGI IMG/M metagenome (GOLD analysis project Ga0207856, IMG submission 187779) | Tropical forest soil microbial communities from Luquillo Experimental Forest, Puerto Rico - Sample 21 (SPAdes) | ecosystem: Environmental > Terrestrial > Soil > Tropical forest ... | reverse complement strand
GAGCTGCTCCGCGCCGAGCGCGCCGCCGGCCTCGAGATCGGCACCGTCGACGGCTTCCAGGGCCGCGAGAAGGAGGCCGTGATCGTCGACCTCGTGCGATCGAACGAGCGCGGCGAGATCGGGTTTCTCGCCAACACGCGGCGGATGAACGTGGCGCTGACGCGCGCCCGCCGGTTCCTGCTCGTCGTGGCTGACTCGGCGACGCTCGGCGAGCACCCGTACTACGCGGCGTTCCTGTCGTACGTCGACGAGCTCGATGCCCACGGCAGCGCCTGGAGCGACGACGCGCCGCTCCTTTGACGCGCTCCCGCGACGCCGAACGAGGCGGTGCGCCCACGCCCACGCCCACGCCCTGAGACGGCACGTAGATCGCCTTCGTGCTCGCGGCCGGCGGGCCCGGCGCTATGCTCGAGATCCCCATGCGAATCCCGGCCCAGCCGAAGGTCATCCTGCGCAGCTGCCGCGACTACGATCCCGAGCGGATCTGCACCATCATCCGCGAAGGACTCGAGGAGCTCGGGCTGCGCCCATCCGGGCGCACGCTGGTGAAGCCGAACCTCGTCGCGGCGGGCCCGCTGTTCCCGCACGCGTACACCCGGCCGGAGTTCGGCGAGGGCGTGCTGCGCGCGCTGCGCGACGCCGGTGGCTCGTCGATGACCGAGCTCGCGGCGGGCGAGCGCTGCGGCATCACCGTCCCGACGCGCGTGGCGTTCCGCGAGTCGGGCTGGGACGCGATGCTGAAGAAGATCGGAGCCGACGAGCCAGGGCGAGGCGGCAAGACGGTCGCCGTCAAGCGCTACTGCTTCGAGGAGGAGCAACAGGTCGAGATCCCGCTCTCGCACCCGGCGCGCCTGCGCGACTACGTGTTCACCCCCGAGCCGATCGCGCGCGCCGACTTCTTCGTCAACTGCCCCAAGTTCAAGGCGCACCCGTGGACCACGGTGACGTTCTCGCTGAAGGCGTACATCGGGATCCAGGACGACCGGCACCGGCTGATCGACCACGATCACAAGCTCAACGAGAAGATCGCCGACCTCCAGCACATCATCCAGCCGCAGTTCATCGCGATCGACGCGATCACCGCCGGCGAGGGCCGCATGCTGACGCCGACGCCGTTCCCGCTCGGCCTCATCATCATGGGCAACAGCCAGGTCGCGTTCGACGCGGTGTGCTGCTCGATCATCGGCGTCGATCCGGCGACCGTCGATCACATCCGGCTCGCGTCGGAGCACGGCTTCGGCGCGCTCGACGTGGGGCGGGTGCAGATCACCGGCGACGTCACGCTCGAGGAGGCGAAGGCGCGGGCGAAGGGCTTCAAGGTGGGCCTCGTCCGCGTCGAGAAGTACTTCGAGGGCACGAACATCACGGCGTACGCGGGGCCGCCGCCGCAGTCGGAGGCCGGGGATTACTGCTGGGGCGGCTGCCCCGGCGCGATCGAGGAGGCAATCGAGATCCTGCGCGTGTTCGACAAGGAGACCGATCAGAAGATGCCGCGGCTCCACGTCGTGTTCGGCAAGTACGACGGCGACATCCCCGCCGGCCCCGGCGAGAAGGTGGTGTTCATCGGCGACTGCGCCGACTGGAAGGGCACGCTCCACGGCAAGCCGATCGCGATCGAGAACCTGTACAAGGATCGCAGCACGCTCGATCCGCACGCCGCGCGGTCGCAGGACATCTTCGTCAAGCTCGCGAGCGCGAAGAGCAAGCTGTCCGGAGACGTGGTGCGCCTCGAGGGCTGCCCGGTGTCGGTCGCCGAGCAGGTGCTCGCGCTCGTCAGCATCTCCGGCGTGAAGAACCCGTACTACGACCGCCAGAACATGGTGACGTTCGGCCGCGCGTACCTCGGCTGGAAGGCGCGCGTCGCGCTCAACACGCTGCAGCGCCGCCGCTACCAGCAGAACGGCACGTTCCGCGAGCGCGGGCAGGCCGCGCCGGAGCTCTCGTGATCGGGAGACTGCTGATCGCTCCATTCCCGAAGGCCGGGCGCCGGCGCACTCTCGCCTACACGGCCCTGCGGAGGAAGCGGAGGAGCTGGCGCGCGTCGAGATCGGCGCCCCGTGCACCCGGCGCGCCGGAGGTGAATACTGGGATCATGATCTTCGATCAGCCGCCGGCCGAGCTGCCCGTCGCGACGCTGCGGACTCGCGACCTGGAGACCCGGCTGCGGATCGGGGTGCGCGGCTGGCTCGCGGCGAGGTGGCGGTGGCTCCGGCCGCGCTCGATCCCGGTCGCGGTGGCGTTCGCCGGCATGCTCGGCGTGCTCGAGTCGGCGAGCTACCTGCGCGAGCTCGCGTACCGGACGCCGGAGGAGTCCGGCGTGCGCGGGCGCGCGATGGCGCCGCGGCCGGGCGATCAGGTCGCACGGCTCAAGGACGGCAAGCCCGGCGTCTACAAGCCCGGCGTCCACAAGACTGGAGTCTACAAGCCCGGCGTCTACAAGATCGAGCTGCAGCCGCGCTGATGCCCACCTGAGGTAGCCTGCGGCGCATGTCGATCCGCGCCGTCCATCACCTCAACTGCGCGACCATGTGCCCGGTGGCGGGCTTCCTCCTCGGCCAGCCTGGCCTCGGGCGCGGCACGCTGGTCTGCCACTGCCTGCTCGTCGAGACCGCGCGCGACGGGCTGGTCCTCGTCGACAGCGGCTTCGGGACGCGCGAGGTGGAGGGCACGACCAGGCTGTCGGGGGTGTTCAGGCGTGTGGCCGGGCCGGCGCTCGATCCGGCGGAGCCGGCGATCGCGCAGGTCCGCGCGCTCGGCTTCGATCCGAAGGACGTGCGGCACCTCGTCGTCACGCACCTCGATCTCGATCACGCGGGGGGCCTGCCCGACTTCCCGTGGGCGAAGGTCCACCTCCACGCGCGCGAGCACGCGGCGGCGATGGCGCGCTCGCACGTCCTCGAGCGCGAGCGCTACCTCACGGCGCACTGGCACCACGGCCCGACGTGGGAGGTCTACGCCGAGGACGGCGACACCTGGCGCGGCCTGCCCGCGATCACGAAGCTGCGCGGCCTCGACGCCGACATCGGCCTCGTCCCGATGCACGGCCACACGCGCGGCCACTCCGCGGTGATCGTGCGCACCGGCGATCGCTGGCTCGTCCACGCCGGCGACGCCTACTTCCACCGCGCCACCGTCGAGGGCAACGGCCGCGCCCCGCTCGGCCTGGCCGCCTTCGAGCGCCTGATGCAACGGGACGGCGCGCAGCGCCGCGCCTCCGCCGCCGCCCTCCGCCAGCTCCGCGAGCACTATGCCGACCTCGACCTGTTCTGCGCCCACGACCACGCCGAGTACGCCGCGCTGCGCGCGCGCAACGCCCCCTGGCGCGCCGACGCCCGCGCGACGGCCTGAGCCGGCGACTCGGTCAGCGTGCTGAAGCTCCGCTGACCGCACCCGGTCTACGGCTTCGCCGCCGGGGCCGTGCTCGACAGCGCGGGCGGCGCGGCCGCGTCGGGCAGCGTCAGCTCGGCGAGCGTGTCCTGGAACCGCACCCGCGCGAGCATGATCTTCTCCTCCTGATCGACGAGCGCGATCGTCGTCTTCTGCACGCGGTCGGAGATGTCCTTCATCTTCGCCTTGAGGTGGCTCATCAGGTCGTTCCCGGTCTTCACGGCCTGCAGCGTGATGATCTGCGCGTGCAGCTCGTCCATGCGCTCCCTGTAGTCGGCGAGGCGGCGACGCAGGCTGTCCTGCTCCTGCGCGAGGTCGATCAGGTTCCTGTGGACCGTGAGCAGCTTCCTGAGCTGCTCCTTGATCTCCGGGCTGCCCTCCGGCGCCTCGACGTACACCTTCATCATCTCGAGCGTGACGTCGGCGTTCAGGTCGAGCGTGCGCTCGATCGGCGTCGCCTCGGAGATCGTGATCGTGCGGACCTCGTTCGGCTTGAGATCGACCTTGAACAGGTGGGCGTCGCCGACGCGCTCGAACGAGGGCGGCGAGTCGGCGAGCAGCGTCCAGCCCTTCTGCGTGGTGTGGCGCACGAACACCTGCGCCGGCTCGCGCAGGCGGTTGGTGAGCGTCAGCTTCTTGCGGCGGATGTGCTGGACCTGCGCGGTCAGGATCCCGCGCTGCAGGGTCATCAGCTTCGAGAGCCGGTTCTCGTCCTCGTCGCCGCGCTCGACGACGATCTGGCGATCGAGCGCGTACGGCACCACGGCCGACGCCTTCGGCGGGATCGACTCGGTGAGTCCCTCGCCGATGAACCGCTCGTGGCCGTACACGGTGACCGGCCCGGTCTCGAGCGTCGAGGTGGTAGGGTTCAGGAACCGGACCGCCCGGAATGCGAAGTTCGCGTTGCCGCGCTCGCTCTCGGCGTCGTACAGGTAGACCACCTCGCCGTCGGTCTCGAGGCGCATCATCGAGACCATCGCCGACGCGCCCTTCTCGACGGTCATCGTCGACGAGCTCGCGAAGTGGCTCTCGCCCACCGGCTGCGCCGACAGGTCGAGCTGCTTGGTCTGCGCCTGCGCGCGCTGCTCCTCGGGCGTCGGCGCCTGCGCGACGAGCCGCACCCGCTCGGTCTGGTTGGCCTCCGTCTTGGCGACCACCTTGATCCGGCCCGGCGGCACGCCCTGATCGATGAGCTGGTTCCTCACGATGTTCGCGCGGTCGGTCGCGCGGCGCGTGGCATCGCCGCCGCGGTTCGGATCGGCGAAGCCCTCGATCACGATCGTCTTGTTCGAGCGCAGGAGCGACTGCGCGACCTCGCGCATCTTCTGATCGCCGCTCGAGACGCGGGCGTCGTTCACGGGCGGCGGCGGTGGCGACATCGCTGGGACCGGCCGCGCCACCGCGACCTCCTTCGGCGGCGCCTTGCGGGCGGGCTTGAGCCGACCGCCGCCCCCACCGCTGTAGTCGGCGCTCGGGCCCATCCCGCCGCCGCGGCCGCCGGCGGCGGTCCCGCTCACGCTGACGACCTCCGCGGCCTCGTAGTCGCCGTCGTCGTCGGCCATGTGCTTGCTCGCCCGCGGCTTGCTCTCCGGCATCGGATCGGCCGGCTTCTCCGCGACCCGCTTTGCGGTGCGGTCGTCGGGGTGGCCGGCCGGGCGGCGGATCTCCTCGTCGCCGAGCTCGCCGATCAGCGCCTCCCCTCCGCCGTCCGCGTCGCGCACCGCGCCGCCGTACGGAGACATGCCGGTCGGCGGCGCCACCGCGAACTGCTCGGCGTCCTGGAGCGTGGTGCGCTGCACCTGCCGCACGCTCCACAGATCGTAGCGGAACGACAGCGCCGAGCTCGAGCCGACACCGACCTTGACGTCCTTCCAGTCCTCGCCCGAGGTGTTGTCGACGATCGCCCAGCCCTCGATCAGCACCTTGCCCTTCTCGCCGACGACCACGCGGTAGCTCGGCTTCCACGCCGGCGACTCGGTGACGTACGTCAGCACCACGTCGGCCCTGTCCTTGGTGGGGAGCTGGAGCTTCATCACGAGGAACGCGCCGTCGTCCTGCTGCCGCGGGATCGAGACCGGCAGCGGCTTCCGCGAGATCGCGTCGACGACGGTGAGCGACTTCAGGAAGTCATCCACGCGATCGCGCGGGACGCTCACGGTGAGCGCGCCGCCCATCACCGTCGCGCGGCGCTCGTAGTACGCGACGCCGTTGCGGTAGATGACGACGCGGCCGAGGGCGACGTCGTCGACCTTGACGAAGCTGGCGTGCTTGGGGCCGCAGCCGGCGAGGGCGGCGGCCAGCAGGAATCCGGCGAGGCGCTTGCGCATGATTCCTCGCCAAAACGCACGGGCCGGGGCCGCGGTCTACTCGGGTGTGCGCTTTCGCCCAAGCTCGCGGGCGGCCGGCTTGTCCGCCCCCGCCCGCGCCCGCCTCTCCTCGAGCTCCTCGAGGCTCCGGGGCCAGTCCTCCTTGAGGAGGCGGGACAGCGCCCGGTCCGCGAGCAGCCGCCCCTCCGTCTGGCAGGTCGGGCAGTAGTTCGCCTCGTTGTCGGCGTACACGATCCGCTGCACCGCCGTCCCGCACACCGGGCACGGCGCGCCGTACTTGCCGTGGACGGCCATCTCCGGCCGGAACGCCGTGACCTTGTCGGGGAAGCCGTCGCCGACCTCCTCCCGCAGCCGCCGGGTCCACAGGTCGAGCGTCTCGATGCACGCGCGGTGGAGGCGCGCGATCTCCTCGTCGGTCAAGGACGGCGTCATCCGGAACGGCGACAGCCGCGCCGCGTGCAGGATCTCGTCGGAGTACGCGTTGCCGATACCGTCGAACAGCGTCGGATCGGTGAGCGAGCGCTTCACGGTGTGGCGCTCTCCGCGCAGCCGCTCGGCGAACGCCGCCGCCGTCGCGCCGAACACGTCGAGCCCGCCGCGGTCGAAGTCCGCGAGCGCCGCCCGCCCGGCGACCAGGTGGATCGACGCGCGCTTCTTCGGCGACGCCTCCGTGAAGATCAGCGTCCCCTCCGGGAAGTCGAACGCGGCGAGCCCGACCTTCCCCGGCACCTTCGCGCCGCGCTCCTTCCAGCGCAGCCGCCCCGCGATCATCAGGTGGATCACGGCGAACCGGTCGCCCTCCAGCGCGATCACGATCCGCTTGCCCAGCCGCTCGACGCCGGTCACCCGCGCGCCCGCGACCTCGCGCGGCGACGGCGTCACCGTGCGCAGCACGAACGGGCTCGCGACGCGCAGCCCCTCGAGCGGGCGGCCGACCGTCAGCGCGGCCAGCCGCTCGACGTAGATCGCGACGTCGGGGAGCTCGGGCACGCCTACTTCTTCTTCGAGGCGGCCTTCTTCTTCGGCGCCTCTTCCGCCTCGGCCGGCTCCGGCACCACCTTCATCACCGCGGCCGGCGGGGCCTCCGCCGCAGCGGCCGGCTTGCGCTCCGCGCCCGCGGTCATGCCGAGGCTCGCCTTCAGCGCCTCCATCAGATCGATCACCTTGCCGGTCGGGGCCTCCGGCGCGACGGTGATCTCCTGGCCCTCGACCTTCCGCTGGATCAGCTCGGTCATCCGCTCGGAGACCTCGTCCTTGTACTTCTCGGGGTGCCAGGTCTCGGCGGCGATCTGCTGGATGATCTGCTTGGCGAGGCCGAGCTCGGCGGGCTTGAGCTCGGGCAGGTCCGGCACCGGCACCTCACTCCACGGCTTGACCTCGGCGGCGTAGCGGAGCTGGTGCATGATCAGGCCCGCCTCGAACGGCCGCAGCTCGACGATGTACTGCTTGCCGCGCGCGGAGTACGAGGCCACGCCGACCAGGCCGGTCTCGAGCATCGCGTCGTGGAGCAGCTTGTAGGCGCGCTCGCCGCCCTTGTCGGGGCCGAGGTAGTAGCTCTTCTCGACGTACAGCGGATCGACCGCCGACGCGGGGACGAACTCCTCGAGGGCGATCGTCTGCGTCGCGACCGCATCGAGCGCCTTCAGCTCCTCGGCGGAGAGCACCACGTACTGGCCCTTGGCGTGCTCGAAGCCCTTGACGGTGTGCTCGCGATCGACCACCTCGTTGCACTTGGTGCAGACGTACTGCTGCTTGAGCCGCGCCCCGTCGGCGTCGTGCAGCATGTTGAAGTGGATCTCTCCGGACGTCTCGTTCGTCGTGTACAGCTTCGTCGGGATCGAGACGAGGCCGAACGAGATGGTCGCCGTGCCGATGCTACGAGCGGGCATATTAAAGTCATTGTACCGCCGCCGTGAACGAACCCAAGAAACCTGACGATGGTCCGCCGCCGCCGGAGCCCCCGCCGGCGGAGGACCGCGCGAACGTCACCGGCGCCTCCCTCGACGCCTACCGTGCGAAGCGGACCGGCGGCGCCACCCCCGAGCCGATGGCGCCGGCGCCGGCCGTCGGGGCGCGCGGGCCGCGGATGTTCGTCGTCCACCAGCACGACGCCACCCGGATGCACTGGGACCTTCGGCTCGAGATCGACGGCGTGCTGTGCTCGTGGGCGGTGCCCAAGGAGCCGTCGATGGACCCCGATGACAAGCGGCTCGCGGTGAAGGTCGAGAACCACCCGCTCGAGTACGTGCACTTCGAGGCGGTCATCCCCCCGGGCAACTACGGGGCCGGGCCGATGATCGCGTGGGACCGCGGGCTGTTCCGCCCGCTGATCGACCCGGCGCAGGGCCTGCTCGACGGCGAGATCAAGTTCGAGCTGTACGGCTACAAGCTGCGCGGCGCGTTCACGCTCGTGCACACCGGGCGCGGCAAGCGCGGCCGGCAATCGGGCCGCGGCTCGGACCACTGGCTCCTGATCAAGAAGCGCGACGCCGCCTCGGCGGCCTACCTCGACGCGGGGCAGCCGCTATCCTCCGCGTCCGTGCTGTCGGGCCTCACGATCGACGAGCTCGCCGCCGGCGCGCCGCGCCACCAGCAGCTCGTCGCCGAGCTCGCGGAGCTGGCGCCGCCGCGGCGACCGCTGCCACCGGGCTCGTTCGCGCCGATGCTGTGCCAGACCGCCGACGCGCCGTTCTCGTCGGACGACTGGGTGTTCGAGCTCAAGTACGACGGCTTCCGGCTGCTCGCGTTCGGCGGCGCCGGCGCGGCCACCCTGCGCTACCGCTCGATGCAGGACCCGACGCACCGCTACCCGGAGATCACGTCGGCGGTGCGCGCGCTGCCGATCCCCGGCCTCGTCCTCGACGGCGAGATCGTGATGCTCGACGCCGAGGGCAAGCCGGACTTCACGCGGCTCGCGGAGCGCGCGCAGCTCCACAAGACGTCGGAGGTCCAGCGCGCCGCGATGGCCGCGCCGGTCACCTACATCGTGTTCGACCTGCTCGGCGCCGCCGGCTACGACCTGCGCGATCTGCCGCTGCTCGTGCGCAAGGACCTGCTGCGCCGGATCCTGCCGGCCGTCGGCCCGCTGCGCTACGGCGACCACGTGCCGATCCGCGGCGAGGCGCTGCTCGAGCAGGTGGTGGCGCGCGGCCTCGAGGGCGTGGTCGCGAAGCGGGCGGACTCGACGTATCGCTCGACGCGCTCGAGGGACTGGCTGAAGATGAAGCGCGATCCGGAGGCCGACTTCGCGATCTGCGGCTACACCGCGCCGAAGAACACGCGCACCGGCTTCGGCGCGCTGCACCTGTGCGTGTGGGACGACGAGCGGTGGCGGTGGGCGGGCAAGGTCGGCACCGGCTTCGACGACAAGCAGCTCCGCGAGCTGAGGCAGGTGCTCGACGAGCGGCCGGCGTGGAAGCCGACGTTCCCACGGCCCGAGGGCACGAGCGGCGTGCGCTGGGTCGAGCCGGCGCTGGTGGCGCAGGTGCGCTACCGCGAGTGGGCGCCCGACGGCTCGCCGCGGTTCCCGGTGTTCGTGCGCCTGCGGCCCGACAAGGCGCCGCGCGAGTGCGGCATGCCGCCGCGGTACACCGGCGAGCGGCGGGCCCACGGCGATGAGCCCGACGAGGCGCCGCGCGGCCCCGCGCCGGACGGAGGTGGCGTCCCCGAGGCGCGCGACGAGAGGGATGACACCGGCCCGATCCTGCGCGAGCCGCCCGCCGCGGACCTCGAGATCGACGCGCCCGTGCGCGAGCTGCGCCTGACGCGGCTCCACAAGGTGTTCTGGAAGGACGACCACATCACCAAGGGCGACCTGATCGACTACTACCGCGCGGTCGCGCCGCACATGCTGCCCTACCTCGCCGATCGGCCGGTGGTGCTGACCCGCTACCCCGACGGGATCGACGGCGAGATGTTCTATCAGAAGGACATGCCGCACTGGGTGCCGCCGTGGCTGCGCACCGTGGCGCTGTGGAGCGAGCACAGCCAGCGCGAGGTGCACTACGTGCTGATCGACGACGCCGACGGCCTCGCGTTCGTCGCCAACCTCGGCACGATCCCGATCCACGCGTGGGCGAGCCGGATCGCGAACCTCGAGAAGCCGGACTGGACGATCGTCGATCTCGATCCGAAGAACGCGCCCCGGGAGCACGTGGTGCCGCTCGCGCTCGCGATCCACCGGCTGTGCGACGCCGCGGGGCTGCCGAACTACGTCAAGACCTCGGGCCAGAGCGGCCTCCACGTGCTGATCCCGCTCGGCGGCCAGTGCACGTTCGACCAGGCGCGCACGCTCGCGTACCTGATCGGCCTGCTCGTCGAGAAGCAGCACCCCGACATGGCGACCACGCACCGTAACCCGGCCGCGCGCGGCGGCCGCGTCTACCTCGACTGGGGCCAGAACGCGCACGGCCAGCTCCTCGTGGTGCCGTACAGCGTGCGCCCGATCGCGGGCGCGCCGGTCTCGATGCCGGTCTACTGGCACGAGGTGACGCCGGACCTCGACGCGCGGCAGTTCACGCTACGCAACGCGCTCGACCGGATCGCGGCGTGGCCGGGGGATCCGTGCCGGCCCGTGCTCGTCGAGCGGCCGGACCTCGCGGCGGCGCTCGTGCGGCTGGAGGCGCTCACGAAGGAGGCGTGATCGGCAGAGCGTCACGGCTCGCCGGAGCCGTCCTTGCCGCGCTGATCTCCGGAGGCCCCGCCCGCTTGCTTTGCGTCGAGCCGATCGAGGACGTCCGGCGGCACGGTCTGGTGGACCTCGATCGGCTTCTTCTCGTCGGGAGCCTTGCCCTTCTCCTGGCGCTTGGCGGCGTCGTCCGGCGACGCGAGTGTGGCAGCGCCGGCGAGCGCCGCGGCAGCGCCGGCGACCGCGGCCTTGTTCGGCTGCGGGACGTTCCGCAGGATCGGAGCCGGCCCACCTCCACATGCCGCCAGCGCGAGGGCCGAGAGCCACGCGAGCATCTTCATCCACTCGAGGATACCAGCGGCCTGGAGCCGCGACATCGAATCCTCACGACGGCGCCTGCGGGTCGCAAGCTCGAAGATGGCTAGCGCCAGCTCCAGGACTGGGCGGGGACCGGACGGCCGATCGGATCGCCGTGCTTGTCGACGCGCTTGTCACAGGCGGCGCTGGTGACGCCGCTCGCGTCGGCCTGCAAGCAGCCACCGCCGCGGGTCCGGATCTGGCCGGTGCTGGTGAGCACGAAGGTCCGGCGCTCGGCATCGTCGAGCGGCAGGCAAGGTGCGACGCGCGCGGTGTCGCCGTCCAGCACCAGGCACGTCGCGCCGTCGGAGGACGGGCGCAGCTCGTCGCCGGTCGAGTCCCAAGCGGGCGCCTCGTCGCACGGCCCGAGCTCGGCCGCGCCGTCGCTCGCGCGAAGACACCGTGGAGGATCGCCGACGGCGAGCCGGCCCTGCGCCGGCGGGAGGCTCGACAGCACGTACCGCCGCTCGGTCCACGCCTCGTAGGTGTCGAGCGTGAAGTGCGGATCATCGGGATCCCGGTTCGTGTACTCGATGGGCGCGCCCGTCTCGGTGAGCCCGTCGAGGGGCTCGCCGAGCGCGAAGTAGCGATAGAACACCTGGCGCTTGCCCCGCGTCTCCGCGCCGAGGTTCGCGCGCTCGCGGCCGATGTTGTACGCGCGGTATTGATACAGCGTCTGCGGCGTCGCGTGCGGGCGGCGGTGATGGCGGACGAACGAAGCGACCGCGAGCGCGGCCGTCGCGAGGTGATCGGCGTGGTCGATCCACCCGAGGCCATAGCCGACCTCTCGGTGGTAGAGCTGCGTGGCATCGAGCGTGCTGACCGCGAGGCCGCCGGGGACGGAGCGATCGTCGAAGCGCTCGATCAGCGCCTCGAGCATGTCGACGAGCTGATCCCGGTCATACGACTGCGACGCCAGGTCCGAGCCGAGCACGCAGCCGGCCGCGCACGGCACCGTCGGGACCTGGGCGACCTCGCCGCGCAGCAGCGTCCCCAGGTCGACGCCGTTCATCTCGACGACCCGCAGGAACACGAGCGACAGCAGGCCGCCCGATGGCAGCGGCGATATGTGGTCATACTGGATCGCGTACCGGGTGAGGCCGCCTCCGAGATCGACGCCGATCGGCTGGCCGTCGTGGAGCCTCCAGTGCACGAGCATCGCGGCTTCGTCGCCGGGTGCGGCGACCGCATCGTCAGGCGCGGCCATGAACGCGTAGGCGTTGAGCATGCCCAGCTCGCGCATCGTCAAGCGTGCCGGATCGGTCGCGGTCCCGGCCGTCACGAAGACGGTGACCACGCGGTTGCCCGCCGCGAGGCTCGCGGCGAGGTCGGGGTTCATGAACAGCAGATCGTCGTCCTCGTGGGCGACGAAGCGCACGTCGACGCACGGGTCCGCGCCGCCACCGCACAGCACGGGCTGGTACGGATCGTCCGCGGCCGCGCCGCAGCCGAGCATCACGAGCAGGGAAGCGGCGGCGTACGGCGATCTCATCGCACGTCGAGTATCGCCCGGCCGCCGGAGCTCGTCAGCACAGAGCGGCGACCGCGGCGCGGCGAGCGCGGCGTCGGGCCCCGTCCTCTGCTACGGTCCGCGCGTGAAGATCGCCTGCATCGGCGGCGGACCGGCCGGGCTCTACCTCGGCATCCTCGTCAAGCGCGTCGCGCCCGAGCACGAGGTCGTCGTCCACGAGCGCAACCGGCCCGTCGACACGTTCGGGTTCGGCGTCGTGTTCTCCGACGCCACCCTCGGCAACCTCGCCGCCGCGGACCCCGAGACCCACCGGCAGATCACCGATCGCTTCGCCCGCTGGGACGACATCGAGATCCACGCCGGCGGCGAGGTGCTCCGCTCGACGGGGCACGGCTTCTGCGGCATCGAGCGCAGGACGCTGCTCCAGCTCCTGCAGGCGCGCGCGCGCGAGCTCGGCGTGCGGCTCGAGTTCGAGCGCGAGGTGCTCGCGGTGGGCGACGTCGCCGCCGACGTGATCGTCGCGTGCGACGGCGTCGCGAGCGGGGTCCGCGACGCGCTCGCCGCCGAGCTCCGGCCGGACGTCGACGTGCGGCCGAACAAGTTCGTGTGGCTCGGCTGCACGGTGCCGTACCGCGCGTTCACGTTCCTGTTCAAGCGGACGCCTCACGGCCTGTTCCGCGTCCACGCGTACCGCTACCACGAGCAGGGATCGACGTTCATCGTCGAGTGCCGCGAGGAGACCTGGCGCGCCGCCGGGCTCGAGGGCGCCGACGAGGACCGGACGCTCGCCGTGCTCGGCGAGATCTTCGCCGCCGAGCTCGGCGGCCACCGGCTGATCAAGAACCGATCGATCTGGCGCAACTTCCCGACGGTGCGCTGCGGGAAGTGGCACACCGGGAACGTCGTCCTCGTCGGCGACGCCGCGCACACCGCGCACTTCTCGATCGGCTCGGGCACCAAGCTCGCGATGGAGGACGCGATCGCGCTGTTCGACGCGCTGCGGAACGAAGGCGGCGTGAAGGCGGCGCTCGCGCG
>Ga0207856_1000177_pt1 | contig 13280 bp, 9 predicted proteins | sample LuqExpMetageno21_FD_187779 | JGI IMG/M metagenome (GOLD analysis project Ga0207856, IMG submission 187779) | Tropical forest soil microbial communities from Luquillo Experimental Forest, Puerto Rico - Sample 21 (SPAdes) | ecosystem: Environmental > Terrestrial > Soil > Tropical forest ... | reverse complement strand
GTCGGCGGGCGCTGCGCCGGATCGCGGCTCAGCGCGCGCATCATCAGGTTGTCGAGCGGCGCGAGCTGCGGATACACCCGCGACGGCGGCCGCAGCGGGACGTCGCTGCACTGCAGCGCCACGAGGTTCGGGATCTCGCCGTCGCCCCACGGCGAGCCGAGCGTGATCAGCGTGTACGCCGTCGACGCGAGGCCGTAGACGTCCGCGCGCGCCGTGGCCTCGTGGCCCTCGATCACCTCGGGCGCGACGTAGCCCGGCGTGCCCGCCGATTCGACGAACTGTCCGTAGCGCCGCGCGATGCCGACGTCGACCAGCACGGCGCGGGCGCGGAACGGATCGCGGATGACGTTCCCCGGCTTGACGTCGCGGTGGATGATCCCGCGGTCGTGGAGCGCGTCGAGCGCCGACGCGACCTGGTCGATCACCGCCACGATCTCGGCGAGCGGCATCGTCGTGCCCTCGATGCAGTGCCGGTCGACGGCCTGCTGCATCGCCTCGCCCTCGACGAGCTCCATCACGAAGTACGAGTCGCCGCCGCTCTGCCCGAAGTTGTAGATCTGCACCAGGTTCGGGTGCTGGAGCCGCGCCAGCATCGCCGCCTCGCCGCGCAGGTGCTCGACGAACGCGGCGTCCTCGGCGAGATCGGGGCGCAGCATCTTGATCGCCACCGGCCGCTCGAGCGCGAGGTCCTCGCCGCGGTACACCACGCCCATCCCGCCGCGGCTGATCTCGTGGAGCAGCCGGTACGTGCCCCCGAGCGTCGCGCGCATCTCGTCGCCGACCACGTCGAGCTGCTGCGACATCCGCGCCGATGGCCCGGTCGACGTGCGCGAGACCGCGATCCCGGGCCCCTGCGCCCGCTTGGTCGCCCATGCGGCACGCGCGACCAGGCGGCCGGCGTCCTCGTTCGGCTGCAAGGTCGCGATTCCCACCGACGACGGGATCGGGAACGCGCCGCCGCCGGCGAGCTCCATCGGGCGCGCGCTGATCGCCGCCTGGATCCGCTCGGCCACGCGCTGCGCGCCCTCGGTGGCTGTCCCAGGCAGCACGACGGCCATCTTGTCGCCCGACCACCGGCCGACGGTGTCCTCGGTGCGCACCGTCGAGCGGAGCGCCTCGGCGATCCGGCGCAGCACGCGATCGCCGGTGTCGTGGCCGTGCCGCGTGTTGATCCCGGCGAGGTCCACCACGTCGACCACCACGACGGACAGCGGCAGCTTCGAGCGGCCCGCCGCCGACACCAGCGCCCCCGCGAGGTGGACCACGGCCGGCCGGTTCCAGATCCCGAGCATCGGATCGAGGCACGGGCCGTTGACCGTGCGATCGAGGTCGTCCGCCGTGCGCTCGTGCACGGCGCGCCAGCCGAGCTCGGCGCCGAGCCGCGACGCCACCGCCTGCAGCGCCACCCGGTCCTCGCGCGGGAAGATCCGCGGCCGCGACATCACGAGCCCGAGGAAGCCGTGGCTGCCGAGCGGCGTCTGCAGTGGCACCGCGAGGTAGCTCTCGCACGGCGCGCCCCGACTCGGCGCGAGCGCGATCAGCGTCGCGCCCGCCGCCGAGGCCGCGCGACACCGCTCCGCGGTCTGGCTCCACGTCAGCGAGTCCCAGGTGTGCGCGCCCACCGCGACGCCGCCGGTCGAGTCGCCGCGCACCGCGATCAGGCAGCGATCGACGCCGAACCCGGCCGCGACCTCGTCGGCCGCGGCGGCGAGCGATGCGTCGAGCGCGCCGGACAGCACCGACACCGTGAGCAGGCGATCGAGCGCGACCGGCCGCCGATCCTCGAGGGAGAGCGGGTTGTCGGCCAGCGCGAGCGCCTGCCGCAGCGCGGGCTCGAGCACGAGCACGTGCGCTCCGGAGGGCGGCTCCTGCAGCGCGTCGCGGAACACGAGGATGACGAGCGTCTGGTCGCGGATCGGCAGCAGCGCCAGCCGGCGCAGCACCTCGTCGGCGTCGCCGTACTCTCGATCGAGGATGACCGCGCTCGGCCGCGTGGCCTCGATCGTCGTCATCAGATCGTCGACGTCGCGGGCGAACATGTAGAGCCGCCCCGCCGTGGTGCCCGCATTGACGACCTCGCCGCGCACGAGCGGATCGCGAGACAGCACGGCGTAGCCTCCGGACAGCGCCCGGTGCGAGCCCCTGCGGTCGAGCGTCGACACGTCCTCGATGATGACGTCGAAACGGCGCGCGACGGCGCCTCACCGTGCGCAAATCGAATGCGATGATGCGGGCGCGGGCATCCGACCACGCGCGCGTACATCCACACCCCTCGCCGAAAATGAGATCGGCGCGCCGCGCTCCCTCGACCTCGAAGCAGCATATGATGAGCTTCCGATGCGCTGGTGGTGGGTCGCGACATCGCTCTCCTGGATCCTGTCGATCTCGCCCGCGAACGCCGACGAGCCGGCGCCCCCGGCTGGCGACCGAGCACCTACATCGGCTCCCGACACCGCACCGACGCGGCAGGAGCTCGACAAGCTGGCCGCGGAGAACCGCGAGCTGCGCGAGGAGCTCGAGCTGCTCAAGGACGATCTGCAGAAGACCGACGAGCGGGTGGACAAGCTCGCCCCGCTCGCCGCGAAGCTGACCGGCTACGCCGACTTCGGCTTCTTCTTCGTCGGCGGCGACGGCTCCGGCATTCGCAACGACCTCGGGTACCGCCAGTTCCCCGAGTACCGGGGCATCGTGCCGGACTCGTGGCTGTTCATGGGCGATCCGCTGTCGACGGCGGTCAACGCGCGCGGCGAGCCCGCCACCACCGGCGACTCGCGCGCGATCACGTTCGACTCGATCAAATCCAAGGGCCCCACGTTCCTGATCAACTCGCTGAACGTCGGGCTGTTCGCCGAGATCGCGAGGAGCACGCTCGTCACCGCCAAGTTCGATCTGGTCCCGCGCGGCCGCGACGTCTCCGATCCGAACGGCCTGTTCCTCGGCGACTTCGTCGATGTGCGGCTCGCGTACCTCGAGCATCGGATCTCCCGGAAGTGGATGGAGCTGTCGCTGTTCGCCGGCAAGTTCGACTCGGTGATCGGCTTCGAGTACCGCTCGCAGGAGGCGCCGTCGCGCATCGAGGTCACGCCGTCGCTGATCTGCCGCTACACCTGCGGCTACCCGATCGGCGTCAAGGCGCGCGCGCAGTTCTTCGATCGGGCGATCGGCCTCAACGTCGCGGTGACCAACGGCACGCACTTCAGCGAGCTGTTCCCGTTCCACGACGAGATCGACGCCAACGCGATGAAGACCGGCGCGGCCCGGCTGTCGTTCGCACCCCGGTTCGCGCGCGGGCTCGAGCTCGGCGTCTCCGGCTCGTACGGCGCCCAGGACAACCAGGATCAGGACAGCGTCCGGCAGTGGATGTACGGCGTGGACGCTCATTACCACCGCCAGGACCTCGTGCTCCGCGCCGAGTTTGTCCAGGGCCGGGCGCGGGGCATGTCCGAGGAGGACGAGCCGCCGTGCGGGGTCGCGCCCTGCCTCCAGTTCAAGGGAGCGTACGGCCTCGCGGGGTACCGACTGACCAACATCGTGATGCCCTACGTGAGAGTCGATTGGCGAAATGCGTTGCATCGAAAAGGCGCGAGCTTCGTCTACATCTCCGAGCTCTGGCGGGCGACGCCGGGGCTGCGACTCGCGCTCACGTCGAATCTGATCCTGAAGGTCGAGTACACTTTCAATCGCGAGCTCGGTCGGATCCCGCAGTTCGATAACGACGTGTTCACGAGCTCGCTGGTCGTAACCTACTGACGAGGTTCCCGTGCCGAGGACCACACTCTCGATCATCGTCGTCGCGATCCTTTCGCTGATCCCGGCGGAGACCCGCAGCGCCGCCAACCTCGGCGCCGTCGAGGGCAAGATCCGCATCAGCAAGGATGGCAAGGCCACGTCGGATCACGGCAACGTCGTCGTCTACCTCGAGGGCGTCCCCGCGGCGGCGGTGGGCGAGCACAAGCACGCGATCCGCCAGAAGGACCTCCAGTTCGCGCCGCGCGTGAGCGTCGTGGTGAAGGGCACCACCGTCGACTTCCCGAACGAGGACAAGGTCTTTCACAACGTGTTCTCGACCTCGCGCCCCGCGCGCTTCGACCTCGGCCTCTACCGCAGCGGGGCGAGCAAGTCGGTGCAGTTCAAGCGCGAGGGCGTGGTCGACGTGTTCTGCAACATCCACCCCGAGATGTCGTCGCGGGTGCTCGTGGTACCGACGACGTTCTTCGCCACCACCGACGCGAGCGGCAAGTTCCGGATCGACGGCGTGCCGGCGGGGACCTATCCGATCGTGGTCTGGCAGGCCTACGGCGCGGAGCAGCGCGGCCAGGTCAAGATCGAGCCCGGCAAGACCGCGACCGTGACCTTCGACGTCGTCGGGGGCGAGCGCCCCAAGGAGCACCGCCGAAAGGACGGCACGCCATACGGACGCTACGATTGACCATCCACTCCCTCGCGCTCCTCGTCCTCGCCCTCGCCGCGTGCGAGGGCGGGTCGAGGTCGGCCCCCGAACCGAGCCCACCCGTCCCCGTGCGCGCCGACGCCGCGGGATCGGCGCGCCCGTCGGCGCAGGTGCTCGCGTACCCGGCGATCCGGTGCGCCGAGTGCCACAACAAGATGCACGACGAGTGGACCACCTCCGCGCACGCCCGCGCGGCGCAGGGCCCGCTCTACCGCAAGATGCGCGAGCAAGCGCGCGACCTCGGTGCGGGCTGCGATGACTGCCACGCGCCGCTCGCGAAGCGCCTGCCCGCTGGCGACCTCGCGATCGCCGAGGGGGTCACCTGCGAGGTCTGCCACAACATCAAGGCCGTCTCCGCGCGGAGCGCCGGCGCCGGCTTCGAGCTGCACCTCGATCGCGTCAAGTACGGCCCGCTGTGCGACGCGAAGGATCACTACTTCCACCGCATGGGCTGCTCGCCGCTGCACGGGCAGGGCGAGCTGTGCGCCGGCTGCCACCTCTACTACCGGGCGCTCCCCGGCGGCGGCGAGCTCCCCGTGTACACCGAGTACGAGGAGTGGCACGAGGGCCCGTACCAGGCGCGCGAGTGCCAGAGCTGCCACATGCCGGGCGCGCGCGTCGAGGTCGCCGACGGCGCCGGCGTGCGCGACGGCGTGGGCCACCACGGCTGGCTCGGCGAGCAGAAGGATCTTCGCCAGCGTGCGCTCGCCGCGTCGGCGGTGGTGACCGCGGTCGGCGACAGGCTCAGGATCGATGCCCGCGTCGAGAACGTGGGCGCCGGCCACGCCGTCCCGAGCGGGCAGCCGGAGCGCCGGATCGTCGTGCGGGCCACCGCGCTCGCCGCGAGCGGGTCCAAGCACGCCGCCACCGAGCGCGCCTTCGGCCGGATCCTCGTCGACGCCGCCGGCAAGCCGGCGCCGTTCTACGCCGCGACCCGCGTGCTCTCCGATGACCGGATCCCGCCCGGCCAGGTGCGCGAGGCCCGGCTCGAGCTCGCGGCGCCGGACACCGGCGAGCTGCGGATCGAGGTCCTCTGGCGCCCGCTCGACGCGGAGATCGCCGCGCTACTGGAGATCCCCGCGGTCGACGAGGTACCCTTGCTGCGCGCGAGCGTGGCGCTGAAGCCGCCGCGGGACGGCAAGCGCTCCAACCTGCCGCGCACGATCGGGCTCGAGCGATGAAGCTACGCACCGGAATGATCCTCGGCATCGCCACCCTGGTGGCGGCGATCGTCGCGTCCACCGTGGTCGCCGTGGCGTTCGTCGTCGATCGCTCCGAGCGCCAGCAGCTCCGCGACGACCTCGATCGCAGCCACGGCGTGTTCGCCGAGCTGCTCCGCTATCGCTCGTCGACCTACCGCTCCGACTGCCGCGTCGTCGCGAACGAGCCACGCCTGCGCGCCGTGGTCGCCGCGCAGGACGTCACCCGCGAGACGATCATCGGCGTGATCGCCGAGCTGCGGACCTCGCTCGGCAGCGATCTGTTCCTGCTCACCGACGCCGCCGGCACGCTGATCGGCGACGCGCTCGATCCGAAGGCCGAGGGCTTCGATCTCTCCACCCGGAGGGAGATCGCGGCGGCGAAGCAGACCGGCGAGGGCGCCGGCATCTGGCTCTCCGATGGCCGCCCGTACCAGGTGAGCTCGTGCCGGGTCGACTTCGGCGAGCGCGCCGTCGGCATCGTCGCGATCGGCCACGCCGTCGACGATGCGCTGGCGGAGGCCGTCTACCGCCAGACCGGCAGCACGTTGATCGTCGCGCTCGAGGGCAAGCCCGTGGCGGCGTCCCCGCTCGCCGGCGGCAAGCCCGCGGCCGGCGCGACGCTCCCGGCCATCGGCGCGGAGGCCGAGTCGATCGACCTCGCCGGCGATCACTACCTCGCGCGCGGCGGGCGGTTCCCCGGCTACGAGGGCCAGCGCCCGCTGTCCTACGCCGTGATGCGCTCGCTCGACGAGGCGCTCGCGCCGGCCCGCCGGCTGACGCGGACCGTGTTCGTGATCGCGGTGATCGCGCTGCTCGCCGCGCTCGGCCTCGCGGTCGCGCTGTCCCGCCTGCTGTCCCGCCCGGTCGACGAGCTGGTCCGGTTCACGCAGGCGATCGGCAAGGGCGAGCTCGAGCGCCGCGCGGAGCCCGCCGGCGCCACCGAGGTCCGGGCGCTCGCGGGGGCGATGAACGCGATGGTCGAGGAGCTCGCCAGGTCGCGCCGCGCGCTCGCCGAGAAGCAGCGCCTCGAGCGCGAGCTCGAGATCGCCGCGCGCATCCAGACCTCGATCCTGCCCAAGCGGTTCGACATCGCGGGCCTCGAGATCGCCGCGCGCATGATCCCCGCGAGCGAGGTTGGCGGCGACTACTACGACGTGTTCCCGGTCGAGAACGGCTGCTGGATCGGCATCGGCGACGTCGCCGGCCACGGCCTGTCCGCCGGCCTCGAGATGCTGATGGTCCAGAGCGTGATCGCCGGGCTCGTGCACCACGCGCCCAATGCCGCGCCGCACGATCACGTGCGCGTCCTGAACCGCGTGCTCTACGGCAACATCCGCGACCGCCTCGGCCAGGACGAGCACGTCACGCTCACGCTCCTGCGCTACGAGGCCGGCGTGTTCACCTTCGCCGGCGCGCACGAGGAGATCCTTGTCGCCCGCGCCGCCGGCGGCCCGTGCGAGCGCGTCGCCACGCCCGGCACCTGGATCGGCGCCATGCCCGACGTCACACGCGTCACCAAGGACAGCACGCTCGCGCTCGAGCCCGGCGACCTGATGGTGCTCTACACCGACGGCATCACCGAGGCGCGCGGCCGGGACGGCCACCAGTTCGGCGACCGCCTCGCGACCATCATCGAGGAGGCGCGCGCCGAGCCCGTCGAGACCGTGCGCGACCGTGTAATGGACGCGGTGCGGGCCTGGGAGGTCGAGCAGGAGGACGACATCAGCATCGTCGTGATCCGCCGGCGGTAGGAGCCAGGCGAAGCTCATTCTCGCGCAACGCGCGTCCCCTATCTCGCGCGACGCGACGCGCGGCGGGGTGAATGGACCGGCTCTGCCGGTCCAGAGGGGGCGGGAAGGCCCCCTCTCGATCGATCAATGCACGGCGGCGCTGCGGCCCGGCCACGCGGACGCCAGCTCGGACAGGTGCTCGGGGCGCAGCAGCAGCGTCTCCTGGCCGTCGATCGAGACCACCTCGACGGGGTGATCGTCCGGGGTCGGGCAGATCCGCTCCGCCATCACGAGCCGCGGCTCCGTCGACGAGCGCAGGCTGATCTCGAGGAAGCCCCAGCGCAGGCGCAGCCCCACATCGCGCATCGGCGACGGCGGCTGGACGGCCGTCTGGCGGCTTGAGCCGTAGAGCTGGATCGTGTGCAGCGGATCCACGGCGTCGTCGCGCGGGACCTGCTCCACCGCCGGCGTCCAGCGCGCCGACACCGCGAGCGAGACCGCCCCGCCGGGCGCGAGGAACTGGTAGACGTGGATGTGGCGGACCGGCGCCGGCACCGCGAACGTGACCCCGGTCCCGACCGGCCGCTTCTCCACGCGCACCGAGCCGCCGACGCGCGCGAGCGCCGATCGCACCGCGTCCATCCCGACGCCGCGGCCCGACAGCTCGGTGACCGTGGTCCTGGTCGAGAAGCCGGGCATGAACACCAGCTCGATCAGCTCGGCCTCGGTCGCCGCCGCCGCGCGCGCCGCATCGATCACCCCGCGCGCGACGGCCCGCTGGCGCACCGCCTCGAGGTCGATCCCGCGCCCGTCGTCCTCGACGTGGATCGCGATCGAGCCGCTCGACTCGACGGTCCGCACGCGCAGCGTGCCGTTCGCGGGCTTGCCCGCCCCGACGCGCGCGGAGGGGGGCTCGATGCCGTGGTCGACCGCGTTGCGCATCACGTGCACGGCCGCGACATCGATCGCCTCGGCGACCCGCGGATCGACGACCGCATCCGCGAGCTCGAGCTCGAGCGAGAGCTGCTTGCCCACGCCGGTCGCCAGATCGGCGGCCGCCCGCGCGTGGTACTCGAGCAGCGGCCGCAGCTCGGCGATCTGCATCTGCATCAGCTCCTGCTTCAGCGTCTGCCACACAGCGCGCAGCCGCGACCGCGAGCTGGTGCCGCGCGCGCTCAGGTACTCGAGGAACACCGCCGTCGCCGAGGTCGCGAGCCGCTGGCGGGTCGGCTCCGACAACCGATCGCGCGGCGTGTCCTGCGCGGTCGGCCGGCTGGTCGCCCGCCGCGCCCGGCCGCGCGACGACGTCGGCAGCGCGCGGCTCTCCCGGAGCACGTCGTCGACCTGGCGCACGAAGCCCGGCAGGTCGAGGCCGGTCATCGGCGCGCCGCGCTTCTTGCGCAGCAGCATGCCGACGAACTGGATCGCCATCGTGACGACGAGCTCGAAGTCCTCCGAGATCTCGTAGTGCAGATCCTCCGCGAGGAGCAGCAGATCCTCGAGCTTCTGACACAGGATGTGGACCTCGAGGGCGCCGACGATCGCCGCGTCGCCCTTGAGGGTGTGCACGTCCCGGGAGATCTGGCGTGCGGCATCCTCGGCCGCGACGTGCTGCACGAGACTGTTCCACGTCGCCTCCACCCGACCGATCCGCTCGAGAGACAGCGTCCGGAACCGCTCCAGCAGCTCCTCAGGGACCATCGTTACGTCTCGATGGCCACCAGATCGACGGCAAAGCAGCTGAGCGCGGCGAGGCTGCGCCGCTGCCACAGCTGGTTGGGGTTCGAGAGCAAGTGGATCCGGTACTGCTGGGTGGGATCGAGATCGCGCACCTGCGCGAGCCACGCGACGAAGATCTTGAAGCACGACGAGTTCATGAACTCGAGCTCGCGGAAATCGACGATGACCCTCGTCGCGCCGAGCCGCACCGCCTCCGCGTGTAGCCCCTTCACGAAGACGTCGAGGTCTGCCTTGGCCTCGAGATCGGCGGTGCCCGAGAAGCGCACGCGCAACACCCCCGCGCTTCCGGCCTCCAAGCTCGCCTCCGCGGAGATCACTCCGCCGGATAGCTTGGCCAATTGAATCGACATTGCGTCACTTCCTCCTGCGCAACGAGGTAGATGCTTCGATACACACCTTGTCAGAGTCAATCACACATTTGACCGCCATGTCGGCCTCGGCGCGGATCCGCGCCAGGCCGAGCCCCGACCCATCGGTGCGATACGCGGTCTTTTCGAGCATGGTCTGGTAGTACTTGTCGGGATCGCTCTCCTGATTCATCTGTTCGATCGCGGTCTTCACCGCTTCGGCCCGCTCCGGAGAGGTGCGATTCCAGGTCTTGATGGTGAGCAGGTCTTCGACCACCTCGATGCGGATTCCGGTCTCCCCGTCCAACGCGTACGCCACGGCGTTCTCTAGCAGCTCGTGGGTCGCCAGGGCGACCTTCTCCGAGACCTCTTGATCGACGAGCACGCGCTCGTAGAACTCGGCGGTGAACCTCCGCACCGTCGAGACGAGCTTGACATTCGGACGGAAAGACACGTGAAAGAAGGGTTGTTCCATGGATTACCCGCGCAGATCCTCGCTGCCGTGGCGATCGCATTATAGTCACACAGATTGCCTGGGATGAAACCCTGGATCGTCCATCTCCGCCCGTTGCCGCCGATCCTCCTCGCTACGGCTGTATTCGTGCTGACACCCGCACGGCCATCAGAAGTCAGTCTGGTAATGACCGGCACGCCGGTCGGTTCGAGTAAGCTCTCGATGTGCGCGTCGAGCTCCTGATGTTCTTCCTCGGCGCCGGGCTGTGGGTCACCGGGTGTAGTGAGGACGGCCCGGCCTTCATCGATGGCAGGTTCACCGCCGCGGAGTGGGACAAGATCTCCCGCTTCACGCCGCTCGAGCCCCCGCCGGCTTCACCGACGAACCGCTACGCCGACGACGCCGCGGCGGCGGCGTTCGGCCAGCGGCTGTGGTTCGAGAAGCGCTATGCCGGCGCGATCACCGTCGCGGGCACGCCGGAGAACGGCGGGCTCGGCGCGGCGGGCGAGACCGGCAAGATCTCGTGCGCCGACTGCCACGACCCGCGCCACTGGTTCATCGACACGCGCTCGATCCCGAACGACCTGTCGCTCGGCTCGTCGAGGACGAAGCGCAACTCGCCGTCGCTGGTCAACGCCGTCTACTACGACTGGGCCGGCTGGGCCGGCGCGCACGATCAGCTCTGGAAGCAGGGCGCGAGCGTCCCCGAGAGCAAGGAGAGCTTCAACGGCAACCGGCTGCGCTTCGTCCACGTCATCTACGAGCACTACCGCGCCGACTACGACGCGCTGTTCCCGGTCCCGCTCGATCCCGCGCTCGATCCCTCGGCCGGAGGCGCCGACCGCTTCCCGCCGAACGGCAGACCGAAGGCGGCGGGCGCGGCCGACGGGCCGTGGGAGGCGATGGCGGAGGCAGATCGGGCGATCGTCAACACCATCATGGCGAACAGCGGGAAGGCGCTCGAGGCGTACGAGCGCCTGCTCGTCAGCGCCAACGCGCCGTTCGATCGGTACGTCGCCGGCGATCGCCACGCGCTCTCCGAATCGGCCAAGCGCGGCCTCCAGCTGTTCATCGGCAAGGCCGCCTGCGACTCCTGCCACCAGGATCAGACATTCACCGACAATACGTTCCACAACACCGGTGTAGTGCAAGCTGCGATGCCATACGACGACGGCCGCTACGGCGACGTGCTGCGGCTGACCGACACGTTCAATGGCGCCGGCGTGTACAGCGACGACCGGGAGGCCGGCGCGGCCAAGCTCGCCGGCATCCAGCAGACCGAGGACCTGAAGGGCCAGTTCCGCACCAAGTCGCTGCGCCACGTGGCGATGACCGCGCCGTACTTCCACGACGGGAGCCTCGCGACCCTGGACGCGGTGGTCCGCTTCTACAACGAGGGGGGCGGCGCGGCGAGCTTCCCGGGCACGAAGGACCCGCGGATGGTGCCGCTGAACCTCTCCGAGCAGGAGATCCAGGACCTGGTGGCGTTCCTCGAGTCGCTCACCGGAGAGCCGGTTCCGGATCACCTGCAGATCGACACCGCCGCCCCCTGAGCTGGCGGTCTTCGAGCCGGCGAGCGTCCCGCCCTCGCATCGACGCCGTGGCCCGCACATGCGGCCGCGCCCGTATGCGAGCTGACATCGTTGCTTGCCACTGATAATTCGTACCCCTGTCAACAAAAAAACGTCGCAACCCCTCCTCCAATCCGCGTAGGATGATTTCCGTGCGAGGGATGATCGTTCTCGGATGTCTTGGCGTGGCGCCATGGTTGGCCGCCTGCGCGGAAGACTCCTCCGTCGATGGGATGTTCAGCCAGGCCGAGTGGGAGAAGATCGCCCGCATGGCCCTGCGCGATGCGCCCGCGCCATCGCCGACGAACCGCTATGCCGACAACCCGGCGGTCGCCGCGTTCGGCCAGCGGCTGTGGTTCGAGACCAGGTTCTCCGGCCCACTCGTCTATGACGCTCCCCCGGAGCAGGGCGGCCTCGGTGCGGTGGGCGACGTCGGCAAGGTCTCGTGCGCCGGCTGCCACACCTCGACCGAGTGGTTCTACGACACGCGCTCGGTCCCGAACGACATCTCGTTCGGCGCGTACAGGTCCAAGCGCAACTCGCCGTCGATGGTCAACGCCATCTATTACAAGTGGGGCGGCTGGGGCGGCGCGCAGGACCAGTTCTGGAAGCAGGGCGCGAACGTCTCCGAGAGCAAGGACCTCAACGGCGACCGCTTGCGCCTCGCGCACGTCGTCTACGATCACTATCGCGACGATTACAACGCGCTGTTCCCGATCCCGCTCGACAGCTCGCTGGCGGACCTCGTCCGCTTCCCGCCGTCCGGCCACCCCAAGGCGATGCCGTCGGATCCCGACGGGGCCTGGGAGGCGATGACGCCTGAGGACCAGCTCGCCGTGAACACGATCTCGGCGAACGTCGGCAAGGCGTTCGAGGCGTACGAGCGCCTGCTCGTCAGCCACAACGCGCCCATCGATCGGTACATCGACGGCGACCACGGCGCGCTCTCCCTCGCGGCCAAGCGCGGGCTCCAGCTGTTCATCGGCAAGGCCGCCTGCGACGCCTGCCACCAGGACTCGACGTTCACGGACAACGACTTCCACAACACCGGCGTGGTGCAGGCGTCGATGCCGTACGACGACGGCCGCTACGGCGACGTGGGGCGGCTGTTCAACCCGTTCAACGGCGCGAGCATGTTCAGCGATGCTCCAGACGTCGGCGCGGAGAAGCTCGCCGGCATCGTGCAGACCGAGAGCATGAAGGGCCAGTTCCGCACCAAGTCGCTGCGCCACGTGGCGAAGACGGCGCCGTACTTCCACGACGGCAGCATGCCGACCCTCGAGGCGGTGGTGCGCTTCTACAATGAGGGCGGCGGGACCACGGGCTTCCCGGGTGTCAAGGACTCGCTGATGGTGCCGTTGAACCTGACCGACCGGGAGATCCTGGATCTGGTCGCGTTCCTCAAGGCGCTCACCGGCGATCCGGTGCCCGATACCCTGACCATCAACACGGCCGCGCCGTAAGCCACGAGGTAGCGGATCTCGATGCGACCGGTCCGACGTCGTCGATCGAGCGGGGTGTTTCGGGCACTTCGTTGCCTGCGAGGAACCCAGCCTACCCCGCCATTGTCCATGCCCGCATCGTCATTTCACGGTCGTGCGACGCGCGGCTTCGTTGTTCACCGCGCCTTTGTTAGAATGGTGCTCGTGCCCAAGGGTCGTCGATGATCTGCGAGCGCATGGTCCTCCGTGCCGAGCTCTCGCATGACGAGCGAGAGATCGTCGCTCACACTACAGAGCTCACGTCCGAGTCGGTGGTGATCCGGACCGACGAGCCGCTCTCGCTC
>Ga0207856_1000176_pt1 | contig 13317 bp, 4 predicted proteins | sample LuqExpMetageno21_FD_187779 | JGI IMG/M metagenome (GOLD analysis project Ga0207856, IMG submission 187779) | Tropical forest soil microbial communities from Luquillo Experimental Forest, Puerto Rico - Sample 21 (SPAdes) | ecosystem: Environmental > Terrestrial > Soil > Tropical forest ... | reverse complement strand
GCTGGTCGTGGGCTCCGGCGGTGCCGGACTGTGCGCGGCGGTGACGGCGGCGCATCTCGGCCTGCGGGTGATCGTGATCGAGAAGGAATCGGTGCTGGGCGGCACCACCGCCTGGTCGGGTGGCTGGATGTGGATTCCGCGCAATCCGCTGGCGCAGGCCGCCGGCATCCGCGAACCGCTGGACGAACCGCGGCGCTACCTGCGCCACATCCTGGGCGCTCAGTACAACGCCGAGCGCATCGAGATGTTCCTTGCCCATGGACCGGAGATGGTGCGCTTTCATCAGGAGCACACTGCGCTGAGTTTCATCGACGGCAACGCCATTCCCGACATGCACGGCCAGGCGCCCGGCGCGCGCACCGGCGGACGCTCGGTCTGCGCCGCCCCCTTCGATGCGGCGGTGCTCGGGCCCGAACTGAAGCGTCTGCGGCCGCAGCGCGACATCTTGTCCTTCCTCGGCATGAGCATCGGAGGCGATCTGCGGCATTTCTTGCGGGCGGGGCGGGCGGTCGATTCGGCCTGGTACGTGGCGCGGCGCATCGCGCGGCACGGCTGGGAGTGCTTGCGGCATGGGCAGGGCACGACGCGGATGGCGGGCAATGCGCTGGTCGCGGCGCTGTTGAAGTCGGCGCTGGACCGCGGCGTGCGTGTGTTGACCTCACATGCGGCCATCGGACTGATGGTGGAGCAGGGGCGCATCGTCGGCGTGCGCGTGCGTACGCCCACAGGTGAGCGCGAACTGCGTGCCGCGCGTGGCGTGGTGCTGGCCGCTGGCGGCTTCCCGCACGATGCTGCGCGGCGTGAGGCTTTCTTTGCGCAGCCGCCGGGTGGCCTCGCGCATTGGTCGGCGGCGCCCGCTGCCAATACGGGGGATGGCTTGCGGCTGGCGGAGGACGCCGGTGCGCGGATCGACGGCGGGCTCGCCGATCCGGCGGCGTGGGCGCCGGTGTCGCTAGTGCCACGGGCCGATGGTTCGGTCGCTGCGTTTCCTCACCTCGCCGAGCGCGGCAAGCCGGGGCTGATCGCGGTCGATCGCGACGGTGCGCGCTTCGCCGATGAGGCCGGCGATTATCACAGCTTCATGCGCGGGCTGTTCGCGCGTTGCGCCGAGCGCCATGCCGGACAGCCGGTCGAAGCCTGGCTCGTGTGCGATCACCGCTTCCAGCGGCGATTCGGACTCGGCCATTCGAAACCTTGGCCCTTGCCACTGGGTTGGCATCTGCGCAGCGGCTACCTGCGACGCGGCCGCACGCTGCAGGAACTGGCCGCGGCCTGCGGCATCGACGCCCCGGGACTCATCGAGACCGTGCGCGCGTACAACCTGCACGCGCGCGAGGGCCTCGATCCGCCATACGGCCGCGGCGGCACGCCCTACGACCGCATGCAGGGCGATGCCGAGCACAGCGGTCCCAATCCCTGTGTCGCGCCGATGGAGCGGGGGCTGTTCTACGCCGTGCGCATCGTGCCCGGCAGCCTCGGCACGTTCGCCGGCCTCGCCACCGACGTGCATGGGTGCGTGCTCGACGCTCACAACCAAGCCATGCCGGGCCTCTATGCCGCCGGCAACGACATGGCCAGCATCATGGGCGGGCACTACCCGAGCGGCGGCATCACGCTGGGACCGGGCCTGACCTTCGGCTACATCCTCGCGCACCACGCGGCTGGGCAGGCGCTGTCGGTGCCGCAGGTGCATTCCTCCACGCCTGAGCTTCTCGCTGCATGAAACACCTCTACTCGCTCGCGCAACTGACCGCGCTGTCTTACGCCCCGCCTCGCCTGGTGCAACTGGCCGCCGACACCGGCTACGACGCGGCCGGCATCCGCCTGCTGCCCGCGGCGCCCGGCGGCGTCTGCTATCCGCTGATGGAGGATGCGGCGCTGCTGCGCGAGACCCGCGCGCGCATCGAAGGCACCGGCGTGCCGGTGCTGGACCTGGAGTTGATCCGCATCGGCGCCGGCTTCGACCCCGCGGCGTACCACGCCTTCATGGACGTAGGCGCACGCCTGGGGGCCAAGCACATCCTGGTCGCCGGCGATGAGGCGGACGAGGGCCGGATGACCGAGGGCTTCGCTCGTCTCTGCGATGCGGCGGCCGGCTTCGGCCTGACCTGCGATCTCGAATTCATGCCGTGGACCGCGGTGGCCAACCTGTCGCATGCCGTGCGCATCGTCGAAGGTGCGGGCCGCCGCAACGGTGGTGTGCTGGTCGATGCGATCCACTTCGGACGTTCCGCCAGCACGCTGGCCGAGGTCGAACGTTTGCCGCGCGAGTGGCTGCACTACGGACAGATCTGCGATGCGCTGGTGCCGGCGCCGACCACGAACGAGGGGCTGATCCACGACGCGCGCTGCGCCCGCCTGCTGCCCGGTGAAGGCGCTTTGCCCTTGCCCGACTTGTTCGCGCGCTTGCCCGCCGATTTGCCGGTGAGCGTGGAGATCCCGCACGATGTGCGCGCCCCGGCCATGGGCTACGAAGCCTGGGCTCGCGCCGCGCTGGCGCATGCCAGGCGCGTGTTGGAGCAGGCCTGATGAATTCCGTGCTGATCACGGGCGCCACCGGCGGCATCGGCCGCGGTATCGCGCTGGCCTTCGCACGTCACGCGCGGGAGAGCGGCACACACTTGAAGCTGGCCTTGGCGGCGTCGCGTGCTGGTGATGCGCTCGACAAGCTGGTGCATGAAGTTGAAGAGGCCGGTGCCGAGGCCCAAGGCTTCAGCGCCGACCTGACCGATCCGAACGCGTGTCGAGCACTGGTGGAAGAGTCGCAAGCCTTCTGTGGCGACCTGACCACGCTGGTATCGAACGCCGGTGCGTCCGGTCCGGGCCGCCTCGCCGACCTGAGCTCGGAACGCTGGGACCAGACCTTCGCCCTCAACTGCCGCGCGACTTTTCTGCTCGCGCAGGCGGCGCGTGCGGGGCTGGCGCGCACACGCGGCAGCATCGTCGCCATCGCCTCCATGTCCGGCCTTCATCCGCATCCAGGCTACGGCGCGTACTCGCCGGCCAAGGCTGCCCTGGTGATGCTTTGCCGCCAGCTCTCGCAGGAGTGGGCCGCCGAGGGCATTCGCGTGAACGCGGTTTGTCCGGGCATGGTGCGCACACCGCTCACCGAAGCGGTCTACCAGCATGCCGAGACCAAGGCGCGTCGCGAAGAACTGGTGCCGCTGGGGCGTATCGCCACCGAGGAGGACGTCGCCGGCGCCGTGCTGTACCTGGCCTCGGCGCAGGCCAGTTATGTCACGGGGCAGAGCCTCGTGGTGGACGGCGGGGTGTCCGACCACATGTTGTCGATGATTCCGGGTCGGCCGGGGAAGTAAGACCCAGCCGGTGCAGTGTTGCTGGCAAGGTTTGTCGTCCAGACGCTCCGTATGCTTACGAAGGGTAGTATTGGCCCCCGGCTTTTGCCTACGTGCTCTGGGACATGCGTCCACGCTATAGGGAGAGATTGGGATCTGACTTCCGTCGGAATTTGTTACAACCTCCTTCGCGCGCGCCACAATAGGGCCGACGAGGAGAACGTGCATGACAAGGGAGTCAAGTCAATCGACAGAGTCCGGTACGCCTGATAATCGTGCCGCTTTAGAGCCGCGACCCGCAGTTCGATTGCAGATAAGCACCGCGAAAAAACTGAACCTCGCGGCCTTTCAGAACGCGGTACCCGCGTTGCATGAACTGGTCATTGTCAATCAGACCTCATCGCCGATCAGTGAGTTGACCGTTCATTTGGCTTCCGAGCCGCCGTTTGTGAAGCCTCGCGTCTGGAGCGTGGAGTCGGTGGGCGCAGGCGAGAGCTATCACCTGCGTGATCTCGACGTGCACTTGGATGGAGCCCTCCTTTCGCGATTGACGGAAGCGGAATCGGCTTCGCTGTGCTTCGAGCTACGCAGTCGATCGCGATCGGACGACGTTCTCGCAAGACACGAGTCCACTGTGGAACTGCTAGCCCGCAATCAATGGGGCGGCATTGGACATCTGCCGGAAATGGTGGCGGCGTTTGTCCAGCCGAACGACCAGGCGATCGACCGTCTGCTCAAGAGCGCTGCGTTGGCATTGCAGACGACAGGAAAGTCTGGTTCGATCGACGGCTATTCCCATGGCCCGAAACGGGCATGGGAACTGGCATCGGGCATCTGGACAGCTGTGCTCCAGCGCAAACTCAACTACGCCCTCCCGCCTGCAAGTTTCGAACACACTGGCCAGAAGGTCCGCAGTCCTTCACAGGTGGTCGAAGGCGGCTTGGCCACATGCCTTGATCTTGCGCTGCTGTTTGCCGCGTGCATGGAGCAGGCGCACCTCAACCCCTTGCTAATCTTTACCCGTGGCCACGCGTTTGTCGGCGTTTGGCTGCGGGACGAAGAGTTTTCCACAGCTGTGGTGGATGACATCACAGCTGTGAGAAAGCGGTTGAAGTTGCAGGAGATGCTTGTCTTTGAAGCAACCCTCGCCGCCCAAGGCCAGGCCGTTGGGTTCAGCCAGGCCATTGCCAACGCAAACCGTCAGCTGTCAGAGGAGGAAGAAGACAAGTTCGAATTGGTCGTCGACGTGAAGCGCGCGCGCATGTCGCGCATCAAACCACTTGCCCAGGCGCACTCTGTCGCAGAGTCGATGCCAGTCGCAGAGGAGCCGGAACCAACGATCGGCATTGAAGACGCACCTGATCTACCGGACGAGGTCATCACTGACACGGCGACATCCGAGCTGGATCCCAAAGACAGGCTGGCTCGCTGGCAACGCAAACTACTCGATCTCTCTCTCAGAAACACGCTGTTGAATTTCAAACAGGGGAAGAAGGCTTTGCTGCTGGACGTGGCGGCGCCAGCGCTGGAAGACTCCCTGGCAGAAGGGCAAACGATCAAGCTCCTGCCCAGCCCCGTGCTGATGCAAGGCCAGGATCCTCGAAGCCTGCAGCTGCACGAAGCCAGAAGCCTCGAAGATTTTCGCAAGGCGCATGCGATAGATGGTCTAAAGCGCCGCGAAGTATTCATTCGGTTGGAAGAGCAAGAACTGGAAAGTCGCCTGGTCGAGCTGTATCGGGGTGCCCGAAACGCGATGCAAGAAGGTGGTTCCAACACGCTCTTCATCGCGCTCGGCTTTCTGGTCTGGACCCGTCCCGACAAGCCGGATTCCCGCGTCAAAGCGCCTTTGATCCTGCTGCCCATTACGCTGAACCGCAAGAGCGTTCGTTCGGGATTCACGCTGCAAGAGCATGAAGATGAGGCACTGTTCAATCCGACGCTGGTCGAGATGCTGCGGCAGGACTTCAAGTTGGAGTTGGGCATCCATGCTGGCGACCTTCCGCGTGATGAGTCCGGCCTGGACATCGCAGGCATCTGGAAACGTGTTCGCAGCGCCATCAAAGACATACGAGGCTGGGAAGTTAGCGAAGACGTCGTGTTATCGATGTTCTCCTTCGCCAAGTACCTGATGTGGAAGGACTTGGCCGATCGTGCCGACGACCTACGCAAGTCGCCAGTGGTGGCGCACCTGATCGACACGCCGCGAGAGCCCTATCCCTCCACTACGGCCTTCCCCGATGCGCGCAGATTGGACTCTGATTACGCGCCGCAGCAGGTATTCAGCCCGCTTCCCGCTGACTCATCCCAGCTGTCTGCCGTCATGGCTGCGGCCAAAGGCAAGGACTTCGTTTTGATTGGTCCGCCCGGTACGGGCAAGAGCCAGACCATCGCCAACCTGATTGCCCAGTGTCTGGCCGAGAACAAACGCGTGCTCTTCGTGGCCGAAAAGATCGCTGCATTGGATGTGGTCTTCCGTCGCCTGCGAGAAGTGGGACTCGGAGAGTTCTGCCTTGAACTGCATTCGAACAAGAGTAGAAAGCTCGACGTGTTGAGCCAGCTCCAGAAGTGTTGGGAATCCAAGGGCGAAGTGGACGCAGCGGCCTGGGAGGCCAAAGCTCACCAACTGGGTCAGGTGCGCGAACAACTGTCGACCTATGTCGAGCGTCTTCACAATCGCCACGGCAACGGCTGGACGATCTACAAGGCCATCGGTTGCGTAGTGGGGGGCGATGCGCTGCCAGCCCTGGGATTCAATTGGGGCTCTTCCCGTACACACGATGAAGCGGCCTTTGCCGCGCTGAGGGATTTTGCAAGCCGATTGCAGGCAAATGCTGCTGCCGTCGGTCCACGTCAGCTGGTGACGGGTCCGCTGGTGCCGGTGCACGTCACAGACTGGTCCGCCAAGTGGCAGCAGGGAATGCTCAGCTCCGCGCAGACGCTGCAGACTACCGGCCGTGAATTCCTGGTTGCAACGCAAACCCTGGGGCAACTGCTAAATGTGGAATGGCCAGCGCTGCACCGGCAGACCCGGTCAGCCCTCGGTGTACTCGCCAGGGCCTTGCCACAGGCATCGACCCAAGACTGGAGCTTCTGCACGCTGCCGGACAGCGACACCGTCTGCGCAGCGCTGAAAGCCAGTAACGACCTGCTTGGCCAACACCGGGAGCTCTCTTCGAAGATGTCTGCTCCGTGGCCGGCGGAACTGCAGACTCGCGTGTCTCAGGCGCTCGACTTGCTCGACAAGCGCCGGAACTTGCATTCGGAACTCGGAAGGCCCTGGCCACCTGCCGTCAGTGACGACATCGGGCGCGGGGTGCGCCTCATAGAGGAGATGAACCGACTGCGCGCAGGTCTCTCGGTGAAATACGGTGCCGGCGTAGGACAGCTCAACGTTTTGCAACTGCAGCGCGATTGGGCCAAAGCCGACAAGGCGTTTTGGCCGATATCGTGGTTGGGCAAGCGAAAAGTGCGTGGCGCGCTCGAAGGAGTCCTTGAGGGTATCGGAGAACCACGCGTCGCCGACGATCTGTCGGCGCTCGTGCGCATCAAGAGCCTGCGCGAAGAAGTCCAGCAACTGAACCCCGGCGCCGCCGTCGAAGGCTTGTGGGCTGGCGTCAAGACCCGGGTCGATCATGCCCGTAGCGCCTTAAAGGCCAACGCGGCTCTGCATGCCGCGCGGATCCACAAGCCCTTCGAGCTGGAGGGGCTGGAAGCAGCATCGGAAGGGTGCTGCGGTGAACGCTGGATTCGCGAGGCTCAACGCCTGAAGACCTTGCTGGATCTGGACCACCGCTTGACTGAATGCGCACCGCTTTCAGGAAGCAGCTATGGGCTTTGGCAAGGGCACGATACCGATACCTCGATCCTCCGGTCGGCACTCGCGTTTGAGCGCGAACGCCTGGTCTTGCAACAGCGAGGCACGTTGCAAACGCCGCATCAGGATGTGGCCGAAGGGCGATGCGGCCCCGCCCTGCAGCAACAGCATGAGCTATTGCAAAAGCGCGGTGCAATGGAAGCCCGGCTGCTTTCCATGACGGGTCTTGCCACCGAATGCCCGGGTGTCTGGAATGCACTGGATACTGACAGCGAACGGGTTGATCGAGTGCTGAAGTTCCACACCGCGTTGAAGGCCGGCCTGTCAGGCCTTGGGCTGGATCCCTCTTCCGCGGCTGCGGCGCGCAGAAGTCTGCATCAGGTGTTGGGAACCCGCCGCTCGGAACTCGGGGACGCAGCTGTGATCGGTCAAGCCTGTCACCTGTTCATGGTGAAGCTGACAGAGATCAACAGCGCGATAGAACAGTTCTGCAGCACCGCCGCGCAGCCAGAGAGCGTCCGCCGCGCATTTGCGGACCTTGAGCCAGTCGATCTGGCGGATGCGGCTGCGCAGTTGGAGGAGCATTACCATGGCCTGCACGCCTGGTGCGCTTGGCGTCACGCACAGACCGACGCACGCAACGCAGGCCTTGCGGCGCTGGTGGGCGCCATTGAGGCGGGAGACGTGACCCCAGCGCAGGCACCCACGGCGTTCGAAGTGAACTACGCCCGGTGGTGGCTCGCCGAAGCGGTGGATGAGGACGAGGTGCTTAAGCGTTTTGTCTCCGCTGAGCACGAGCTTCGCATTCAGGAATTCCGCGCCCTGGATGATGAATTCACCAAGGTGTCCCGCGAGTGGATCCGCGCCAAGCTGTGTGCTAACCTGCCGGCGACCGACAACATCCAGCGCAACAGTGAGTGGGGCATTCTGCGCCACGAGATCACCAAGAAGAAGCAGCACAAGCCGCTGCGCCAACTGCTGCAAGAGATTCCATCAGTGGTGCTTCGGCTGACCCCCTGCCTGCTGATGAGCCCTCTGTCGATCGCGCAGTATCTTTCGGCCGAAGCCAGCAACTTTGATGTGGTCGTGTTTGACGAGGCCTCGCAAATTCCTGTGTGGGACGCCATCGGCGCCATGGCCCGTGGCAAGCAGGTGGTGATGGTGGGCGACCCGAAGCAACTACCGCCCACCAACTTCTTTGGCCGCAGCGAGAGTGCGGACGGTGATGACGATGTCGTGGAAGGTGACCTTGAAAGTATCCTTGACGAGTGCCTGGGAGCGAGTCTGCCGGCGCGGAACCTGTCGTGGCACTACCGCTCTCGCCATGAGAGCCTGATCGCCTTCAGTAACCACCGCTACTACGGCGGTGGCCTTGTCACCTTCCCGTCGCCAGTCACCGACGACCGCGCCGTCAGCTTCCACCTCGTGAAGGGGCGCTACGAAAAAGGCGGTGCCCGCCTTAACTCACCTGAGGCTCAGGCCCTGGTGGCCGATCTGGTGACCCGACTAAAGCGTCCAGGTTTCCGAGAGTCAGGACTGACCATTGGTGTGGTGACTTTTAACTCAGAGCAGCAAGGCTTGATCGAAGACTTGCTTGATGAGGCGCGTCGCAAAGACCCCGGCCTGGAACCATACTTTTCCGAAATGGAGTTCGAGCCGGTGTTCGTGAAGAACCTGGAGAGCGTGCAGGGCGACGAGCGCGACATCATGTATTTCTCGATCACCTACGGGCCGGATATGGCCGGTACGGTGTCGATGAACTTCGGCCCGCTGAACCGCGACGGCGGAGAGCGGCGCCTGAATGTGGCGGTGACGCGTGCACGGCATGAACTGCGCGTGTTCTCCAGTCTGCGTGGCGAACAGATGGACCTGTCACGCACCAAGGCGGCCGGCGTACGCGACCTGAAGCACTTTCTTGAGTTTGCAGAATACGGGCCGCGCGCGCTGTCCGAAGCGCACCACGGCAGTCAGGGTGACTTCGAAAGTCCATTCGAATCAAGCGTGGCCGTAGCGCTGAGCCGCAAGGGTTGGAATGTGCACACCCAGATTGGTGCTTCATCGTTCCGCGTGGACCTGGGCGTGGTCCACCCCGACTTCGCGGGTCGCTATCTGGCCGGCGTGGAGTGCGACGGAGCGACGTACCACCGCTCTGCCACTGCGCGCGATAGAGACAAATTGCGTGAACAGGTGCTGCGCGGCTTGGGCTGGGAGATCGTGCGCATCTGGTCCACTGACTGGTGGGTGAACCCGGGTGGCACTCTCGAACGCGTGCATGCCGCGCTGACCGAACTACTCAAACAGGATCGGGAGCAGCGGGCCAATGAAGCCGGGGAGCCACCCGACGAAGCTGTGCCCGAGCAAAGCGACGACGACGCAGTGCCCAGTCTTGATGTGATCGATGAGGCCGATGCAGCCATCACACGCGCAGCAATGAGTCTGCAATCGCCGGCCAACGGCAGCCCTTTGGACACTGAAGAGCAGACTGAAGCGGTCTACGCCGGCACGGCATCGCCGTTGTCAGTGCCATTTCGGGATGAAGCCGGCATGGGAATGGATCGTCGCTTCCAGGCATCGTGCCCTGCCGATGCTGTATCTGCTGGCGCTATCTCTGCAGATATGTTCTACGAGCCCAGCTACGACGCAGTGTTGCAGCCGATGGTTGAGTGGGTGGTGCGAGACGAGGGACCTGTGCTGAACGCGATGCTGGCACGGCGTATCGCGCGGGCACACGGTTTTCAGCGCACGGGTAGCCGGATTCAGGAACGAGTGGAGAAGATTGCGAAACGGCTTTTCAAGAGCACAGAGGAACCTGGTGGAACGTTCTACTGGCCTCGTGAGGTGGAGCCGTGCGGCGAGATGCCGTTTCGATGGCCGGCAGACGATGACAGCACTCGAGGCGTCGAAGAAATCTGCGACGCAGAACTTCTGTCACTGGCTCGGTTGGTGCTGCAGCGGGGGCACTCTGGGCAAGAAGCGTTGATCGCTATGGCTCGCGAGCTGGGTTTGCAAAGGCTGCGCGAGGCAAGCCGTGGCCGACTTGAAATCATCCTCGTGACGGGGCGCGATTCCACATGATGTGCAAGATCAAGCCGGCGAGCTGATCGAGTCAGCCGCCGCGATATCCGCCAAACCGGCATGAAAGTGCAGCCCGTTATCAGGACATGCCCGCCGCCTGACCCTCTGCCGCGGCCATTGCCGCGGTCTCGGGCCATCTTCAAGCAAGGCGCGGCCACATCGGTGAGCGGGCATCTTCCTCATTAAACCAGAGCAGCCTCCCGCTCGCGCGCCGGCGCTGACCCCGGCTTGCGCGCACGCGCCACCGCATCCTTGGCCGCCAGGTACGCGAACACCAGCCCCGGTCCGATCGTGATGCCCGGCCCCGGGTACACGCCGCCCATCGCCGACTGCATGTCGTTGCCGACCGCGTACAGCCCGGCAATGACGCGGCCTGCCTGGTCCTGGGCCCGGGCCACGCCGTCCGTCACCAGGCCGGTCGCGGCGCCGATGTCGCCTGGATACAGGCGCAGCGCATAAAACGGCGCCTCCTCCACTGGACCCAGGCTGGGATTCGGACCCGGCCAGTTCGCGTCGCCGTTGGCGCGTTGGTAGGCGGTGGTGCCGCGCCCGAATTCCGGGTCCTTGCCCTCGCGCCAGTAGCCGTTGAAGCGCGTCACGGTGTCGCGCAGGTTCGCGGCAGGCAGGTTGAGCCTGGACGCGAGTTCCTCGAGCGTGGCGCCGCGCACCACATAGCCGTCCGCCAAGGCCGAACGCAGGCCCATCCCACCCGGGCGCACCATGCCCAGGCCGTACTTGCGCATGCCCTCGGCATCAGTGATCAGGAAGGCCGGCACCGCCTTGGCCTGCTGCATCGCAATGCCAAAGAGGTGATACGACGTTGATTCATTGAGGAAGCGCCGGCCCTGGGCATTCACCGTGATCATCCCCGGCTTGGCCCGGTCGAACACGAAATGCGGGAATGCCGCCGTCGAACCATCGGCGCGCCGGCGGATGGACACCGGGGCCCAGAACGCGTGGCTCATCGCGCTGGTGCCGTAGTGCGCGCCCATCGCCTCGGCCAGCCGATGCGCGGAGCCGGTGTGCCCCGGCGCACCCGGGCACCAGGCGGCATCGACGCCGGGCAGCATCTTGTGCCGTTTCAGCGGATCGAGGTTGAAGCCGCCGCTGGCCAGTACCACGCCGCCGCGCACCCGCACGCGCCGCGTGACGCCAGCTTGTTGCAGGGTCACGGCCTCGATGCCGTGACCGCCGCGGTGCAGGGCCGTCGCCTGCGTGCGCATCAGCAGCGTGACATCGCGCTTCTTCAGCGATAGCAGCAAGCGCCCGATCAGCGCATTGCCCATCAGCAGGCGCGTGCCGCGCGGCCACAGCAGGCGGTCGCTGGCGTGGCGCAGCAGGATGCGCGCGACATAGGCCACCGACTTCAGCGACTTATTCCATCCCAGCAAGTGAGCAATGTCGTCGCGGTCCACCGCCATGCCGCCGAGCACAGTGAACTCCGGGATCGGCGGCCGCACCAGCGTGAGCAGCTCGCCCAACTCTCGTCCGTCGAAGGGCAATGGCTCCAGCGCACGGCCGCACAGGGTCGAGCCTTCCAGCTCCGACAGGTAGTCGGGATGGAAGGGCCGCACTCGGTAGTGCACATCGGAATGCTGCTCGATGCAGGCCAGCGCCTCGCGCCCGTGCGCGAGCAGGCTGTCGCGCAGGCTGCCTGGCGAACGCTCGCCCACCGCCTGGTCGAGGAAGCGCGCGGCGTTCTCGATCGAGTCGCTGGGGTTCACCTGGGGCGCGAGATGCGTGCCGGGCACCCAGGTGGTTGCCGCCGAATAAGCCGTGGTACCGCCCACGAACTCGGTCGATTCCACCAGCAGCACGCGGGCGCCGGCGATGGCCGCGTACAGCGCCGCCGACATGCCGGCGCCGCCGGCCCCCAGCACCACGACGTCATACTCGGAGCCGTCCGGGATGGCGTTCAGCTCTGCCGGCATCCTGGCTGTTGCCGATGTCATCCCGCGGCTCCCATCTTGCAGGCCGGCGAGGGCGGGGGCGTCAGCGAGGACGGGAAGGTCTGTTCGACCACCGGACGCAACTGGCCGTCCACCACCTTGGCGCGGCCCACGAAGTTGGCCAGCACCAGCTGGTTGTCCGCCGCGCGCATCTGCGCCTGGCCGAAGATGGTCTCCAGCGTCGCGCCGCTGAGGGCCTTGGAGACATCGGCCGGCTTCGGACTCTTGGCCTTGCGCACGCCGTCGAAGATCACCTGTGCGCCGTTGTAGGCCAGGCCCTCGTTGTCGGTGGGCAGGCGGTTGAACTTCGATTTCCATGCGGCGACGAAGGCCTTGTTGCGCGGGTTGTCGATGTCCGGCGAATAGGTGACGTTGCCGGCGGTGCCTTCCAGCGCCTTGCCGGTGGCGTCGACCATGAAGTTTTGCAGCAGCGAGTGGCCGATCAGCTTGGTGCCCGGGATCAGGCCGAATTCCTGTGCCTGCTTGACGAAGGCGATGGCGTCGCGGCCGATTTCGGCCACCCACACGGCCTCGACCTTGGCTTCCTTCAGCTGGGCGATGTAGGGCGAGAAGTCCTTGGTACCCATGGGCGGATACAGCTGCAGTTTGACTTCCTTGCCTTGTGCCTTGGCCGCCTTCGCGAAGGACTCCGCGGAATCGCGGCCCCACACGTAGTCGGCGGCCAGCGTGGCAAAGGTCTTCTCCTTGAAGGTCTTGGTCCACTCGCCGATCATGGCGATGTCCATCGCGTCGGAGTGATTGGTGCGGAAAGAGCGCGGCTTGCAGCTTTCGCCGGTGATCTTGTCGCTCTTGCTGGCCACGGCGAAGTAGGCGGCGTCCCAGCGCTCCAGGTTGGGCGCGAGCGCCAGTGCAATCGACGAGGGGATGGTGCCGATCAGCAGGTTGTAGCCGTCGCGTGCCAGCTTCTCGGCCACGCGGCGGCCGGCGTCGGGCGTGCCTTCGTCATCGGCCACCTGCACCTCGACCTTGCGGCCGTCGACGCCGCCCTTGGCGTTGGCTTCCTCGATCGCGAACTGCACGGCGCGGATCACTTCCTCGCCTTGCTGGGCGAACACGCCCGATTTGCTGCTGACCAGGCCGACGCGCACGGGGTCCTTGGCCTGCGCCAGCGCGATGGCGGGCAGGGCGGTGCAAATGGCGGCCACCGCGATGGCGCGGCGGG
>Ga0207856_1000175_pt1 | contig 13337 bp, 10 predicted proteins | sample LuqExpMetageno21_FD_187779 | JGI IMG/M metagenome (GOLD analysis project Ga0207856, IMG submission 187779) | Tropical forest soil microbial communities from Luquillo Experimental Forest, Puerto Rico - Sample 21 (SPAdes) | ecosystem: Environmental > Terrestrial > Soil > Tropical forest ... | reverse complement strand
CCGCCGCCGACGTCGAGGCGATCCGCGGCAAGCTCGCGAGGATGGATCGCGGCGGCGCCTGGACGCGCGCCACGCTCGCGGCGATCGAGAAGCACCCGCGCGTGGCCGCGTCGAAGCTCGCCGCCAGGCTCGGCCGCGAGACCCAGCCGTTCAAGCAGGACGTCCGGAAGCTGAAGCGGCTCGGGCTCACGCAGAGCTTCGAGGTCGGCTACGAGATCGCACCGCGAGGCCGCGCGTACCTCGATGCGACGCGTCGCCGGCGCGCGCCGCGGGCGCCGGCTACCCGCCCGGCAGCTTCGAGCGCAGCCACTGGCGCGCGCGGCGCGAGACCAGCTGCTCGGCGAGGGCGCGGCCGAAGCTGACCAGGCGCTTGAGCTCGGCCTGGCCGTCGTCGGCCGCGTCGCGCACCGGCAGCGTCACCGGCACCTCGACGGGCGAGGAGCCGAACACGCTCCCCGAGGCCGACATCACGCCATCGCGGTAGACGAGGTGCACCGCGATGCCCGCCGGCAGCTCGAGGGTCGCGCGCAGCTCCTGCATCGCGAAGATCCAGGACAGCGGCGTGCGGAACCGCGTCGGGCCCGCGACCGCATGCTCCACCTTGATCTGCACGCGGCCGAGGCTCGGCAGGAAGGCGCTCGGCGCGAAGCCGAGCACCGCGTCTTCGATCACCACGCGCTGCGTGAGGATCGGCGGCCGCTTCGCCTTGCGGAGCTTGAACAGCGCGAGCGAGGACATCTCGAGCCGCATGCCGCCGATGAACAGCTCGCGGCACTCGCGATCGACGAGCGCGAGCCCGAGCGGTGGCAGCTCGCACCGCACGTCGCCGATCTCGAGCGAGAGCGTGCCGATGGCGTCGTCGCGGCGCACCTTCAGGCGCTCGAGCTCGATCCGGCCGCGGACCAGCGCCAGGTCGGCGTCCCCGAAGCTGGCGCTGCCCTGGAGCGAGACGGCGAACCGCTCGGCGACGCCTTCACCCGAGCGCTCGCGGTACGCGAACCCCAGCACGATCAGGAAGACGATCCACGCCGCGATCACGCCGACGACGATCTGCACCACCCGGCGCACCATGCGATCCGCGTAGTGTACCGTCCCGCCTACCGCGCGCCACGGCATGCGACAGCTCGGTCGGTGTATGTGAACGGCCATCGGCCGGGCGGCCGGCGGTTGGGCCTTGATTCGCCGTCGGGTTTCTGCGATCCGCGACCCATGACCCGCGCCGCGCTCCTCCTCATCCTCCTCGGTGCCTGCAGCGATGACCCATGCGAGGGCGTCGAGGGCACCTGCATCGCGCTCTCCGCCGGCGCCTCCACCGAGCAGGTGCAGACCGCCCTGATCCAGGTGCCGCCCGGCGGCACCATCGCGTTCGGCGCGGGCGAGTTCCCGTTCGAGGTCGACCTCTCGCTCGACGTCGACGGCGTGACGATCCGCGGCGCCGGCCAGAACGAGACGATCCTGTCGTTCGCGCGCCAGGCGACCGGCGCGCAGGGGATGCTCGTCACGGCGAACAACTTCACGATCCACGACCTCGCGTTCGAGAACACGCGCGGCGACGCGCTCAAGATCCTCGGCGCCGACGGTGTGACGATCCGGCACGTCCGCGTCGAGTGGCTCGAGGGGCCGCGGCCGACCAACGGCGCGTACGGCCTCTACCCAGTGCAGTGCGCGCACGTGCTGATCGAGGACAGCGTCGTCGAGGGCGCGTCCGACGCCGGGATCTACGTCGGCCAGTCGACCGACATCATCGTGCGGAACAACCGCGCGTCGCGGAACGTGGCCGGGATCGAGATCGAGAACTCGTCGCGCGCGGACGTCCACGGCAACACGGCGACCCAGAACACCGGCGGGATCCTGGTGTTCAACCTGCCCGACCTCCAGGTCGCCAACGGTGCCGGGACGCGCGTGTTCGACAACCAGATCTTCGAGAACAACACCGAGAACTTCGCGCCCGCCGGGAACATCGTCGGCAAGGTGCCGACGGGGACCGGCATCGCGCTCCTCGCCGCGCACGACGTGGAGATCTTCGGCAACACGATCCGCGATCACCTGTCCGCCAACCTCGGCATCATCAGCTACACGCCGATCGGCGCGTTCAGCGACATGAGCTACGACCAGTACCCGACGACGATCCACGCCCACGACAACACGTTCTCGGGGACGAGCGATCGCGCCACCGGGCCGCTCGGCGCGCTCCTGATCTCCGCGATCGGCGAGCTGTCGCCGAACGGGCCGTTCATCGTGCCCGACATCACGTGGGACGGCGTCGTGAACCCGGCGGACGTCGGCGTGGCCGGCAAGCGGATCTGCATCCACGACAACGGCGACGCCGACTTCATGAACCTCGCGTGGCCGCTCAACGACGCGATGAAGCCCGCGCGCGACCTCGCGCCACACGCCTGCAACCACCCGGCGCTGCCCCCGGTCGATCTGTGACGCGCCGGCTGCTCCTCCTCGCGGCGCTCGCCGCATGCGGCGGCGGCGGCGGCGACGCCGACTGCGCGCTGCCCGGCGACGGCCCCGGCGTCGATCCGGACGGCGAGCTCTGCGAGCGGCTGTCGAGCTACCGCCTGTTCGAGGACCTCGCGGCGCAGCGGCCCGCCGAGGGGCTGATCCCGTACGACGTGGCCACGCCGCTGTTCTCCGACTACACGACGAAGCTACGCTTCGTGTGGCTGCCGCCCGGCACGACGATGACGTGGCACGACACCGACGCGTTCGCGCTGCCGGTGGGCGCCGTGGTCGTGAAGACGTTCGGCTACCTGCACGACCGGCGCGATCCGTCGCTCGGCCTCCGGCTGCTCGAGACGCGGCTGCTCGTCCGCGGCACGGACAGCTGGCGCGGCGTCTCGTACGTCTACGACGAGGACGGCGCCGACGCGCGGCGCGCGATCGCCGGCGCGTTCGTCGACGCGTCGTGGATCCACGATGACGGCGCCGAGCGCACGAACCACTACGCGGTCCCGAACCAGAACCAGTGCAAGAACTGCCACGCGGCGCACGACGACACGCTCGACGTGCTCGGCCCGAAGGCGCGCCTCCTGAACCGGCCGGGGCCGGAGGGGAGCGGCGTCGCGAACCAGCTCCAGACGCTGATCGATCGCGGCGCGCTCGCCGGGGCCCCGCCGCCCGCGAGCTGGCCGCGCGGCGTGGCCGTGATGGATCCGGCGTCCGGCACGCTCGAGGAGCGCGCGCGCGCGTGGCTCGACGTGAGCTGCGGCCACTGCCACAACGCGCGCGGCGGCGCGGCGCGCACGTCGGGGCTCTACCTCGACCTCGCGCAGACCGATCTGCACGAGCTGGGGCTGTGCAAGGCGCCGGTCGCGGCGGGCCGCGGCTCGGGCGGGCGGCGGTTCGGCATCGTGCCCGGCCAGCCCGACGCGTCGATCCTGGTGTTCCGGATCGAGTCGACCGAGGCCGACGTGAAGATGCCGGAGCTCGGCCGCAACCTCGTCGATGCGGAGGGTGTGGCGCTGATCCGGCAGTGGATCGCGCAGCTCCCGGGCTCCTGCCCGTAGGACGATCGGCCGCCTGCGCCCGCGCGGCCGCCGCAGCATTGAGCTTTCCCGGGCCGGCGACTTGTGATGGATTCGCGTGTGCGATGATGGACGGTGCGGGTCTCCTGATCGCCGGTCACGGCACCCTCGATGCGACTGATGACCCGGTCCACGTGCTGGGGCACATCGGAGAGTCACTCCTCGCCACCACGAACACCTGGCGGGTCCGGCGCGTGTCGGCGATGAGCGGCGAACGCGACGCACCGGATCGCGCCGGGTTGAAGCGCGCGATCACGGAGCTCGTCGATGAGCCTGTCCAGGTGATCCTGCTCGCGATCATCGGCGTGGTCGTCGAGCACGAGGACGAGCCGGCGCTGATCAGCGGTGCGACACATCGCGAGAACCCGGCAGACGCGACGCTGCCGCTGCGCTGGATCTGCCACCAGCTTCGAGCCTGCCGCGCGGAGCGTGTCGTCGTCGTGATGTCGGCCGCGCCCGAACGATCCACCGCCGAGCCCGGAGCCGGGGCGCGCTGGATGGACGCCCTCGGGACCGCTCGTCCGCGGCATCTCGTTGCGATCGATCCGTCGGGAGCTCGCGCGGCCGCGATGAGCGCGCTCCTCCAGGGCCTCCGCGGCGCCGCGGTCGACCGGGACACGGGGACGATCACGCTGCGCAGCCTCGGCGCGCACCTCGCCTGCAGCGTCCAAGATCTTGCGCTGCAGTCGTCGGAGGACCTCGCATCGATCGCCAGCTCTCCGCCGCTCGCGGGCCCCTGGGATCCGCGGCTCACCGCGCGTGACGCACCGGCTGCGGTCGAGCCGTCGATCGATCGCGGCCAGCGCGTCGGTGCGGTCCTGCCGGGCCGGTTCCGGCTCGATCGCGTGCTCGCGCGCGGAAGCTTCGGGACCGTCTACGCGGCGCGCCAGCTCGCCGTCGACCGCGACGTCGCGATCAAGGTGCTCGATCGCGCGGTCGACCCGGCATCCGGGGTGGGCCGGTTGTTCGTGCAGGAGATCCAGAGCGTGGGCCGGATCGATCACCCGAACGTCGTGCGGATCCATCAGGCGGACATCACCAGCGATGGCTGCTTGTTCTATGCGATGGAGCTGCTCGACGGGCGCGATCTACAGCAGATCGTGGAGAGCGACGGCGTCCTTCCGCAGGCGCGCGCGATCGAGATGGTGTGCCAACTGCTCGCCGGGCTGGCGGCGGCGCACGAGGTCGGACTCGTGCACGCCGACGTCAAGCCGTCGAACACATTCGTGACCGCTTCGCGCGACGAGCTGCGGGTCGTGCTCGTCGACTTCGGCCTCGCGCGCCTGCGTGCGCCCGGCGTCGCGGCCGAGTCCGCCGGAGGCACGCTCGCCTACATGGCGCCCGAACAGATGCAGGACAGCCGCGTCGACGCGCGCTCGGACCTGTTCTCCGCCGCGCTCCTCCTGGTGACGCTGCTCACCGGCTGGCGGCGGCGCAGCGCGGCCGAGCTCGCCCCCCCACTCGAGGCGATCGAGGATCGGCGGCTCCGCGCCGTACTCTCCCGCGCGATCGCGACGGATCCCGACGATCGCTACCAGACCGCCGCCGAGCTCTCGGCCGCCCTCGGCGGCGTGACGCTCGCCGCGAGCGCCGCCGCCATTCGCGCGCCGTTCCGGCACCTCGCGCCGTTCACCCAGGCCGACCGGCTGTACGGCCGCGAGCACGACCTCGCGGTGCTCGTCGACCACGTGCTGTACCGGCGGATGATCCTGTACACGGCGCCCTCCGGCACCGGCAAGACGTCGCTCCTCCGAGCCGGCCTCTTGCCTCGCCTCGAGGGGCTGGGATTCCGCGCCGTGTATCTCGCGTGCCGCGCCGGCGCCGAGACCACGCTCGCCACCGAGATCTGGCCCGGCTCCACACGGATCGACGAGGCGGTCTCGCTCGCGCTGGCTCACCACCCGTCGCGTCTCGTGATCCTGCTCGATCAGGTCGAGACGTTGCTCGCGCGGGGGGGCGCGAGCGCGGTGCTCGACGAGGTCATCGCGCTCGAACGGCTGTCCGCCGAACGGGAGCTCGCGGTCGTGCTCGGGGTCCGCGAGGACTTCCTCGCGAGCCTCCTCGACCGCGAGCCACTCCGCGGGGCTCCCGTCGTGCGCCTCGGTCCGCTCACGCTCGAAGGCGCACGCGAGGCCATCGTCGGCCCTCTCGCGGAGCAGCGCATCGCGGTCGCCGAAGATCTGCTCGCCACGCTGCTCGCCGATCTCGACGACGCCGCCGCAGCGATCGCCCCCGAGCTCAAATGGAACACCGAGCACGCGGTGTACCCGCCGCACCTCCAGCTCGCGTGCTCGGTGCTCTACGAGTCTCTCGGCCCGGGCGAGGCCGTGATCACGCTGACCCACTACCGCCGGCTCGGCGGCCTCGATGCCATCGTCGGCGAGTACCTCGAGCGCGTGCTCGAGACCGAGCTGCCCGACGCGACGACCGTGATCGCACGCGAGCTGCTCGTGGCGCTCGTCAATTCATCGGACCAGACCCGCGCGTTCCGCAGCGAGGCCGCACTCGAGGACGCGGTGGCCGCCCGACACGATCGCGAGGCCGCGCTGCCCGTGCTCGACACGCTGCGCGCGCGGGGCCTCGTCGTGCGCCTGCGTTCGCCGACCGGCGAGCCCGGCTGGGAGCTCGTGCACGACAGCCTGGTCTCGCGCGTGCTCGCGTGGCTCGACCGCCGCGACCTGGCACGTCGCGGCGCGATCGAGCTCCTCCGCCATCACCTCCGCCGCTCGCGGCCCGGCCAGCCCAAGCTGCTCGGCGCCGACGAGCTCCGCGAGCTCCGCGGCCACCCGGGCGTCGTCGAGGAGCTCGACGCGGAGCTGGCCCGGCGCGGCGGCACGGCGATGACCGCGAAGGCCCTCGTCTCGCGGTCGCGACGCGCACGGCGCGTACGCTGGGGCGCGATCGCAGCCGGGATCACGGGCGTGCTCGCCGCATCCGCCGTGCTCGGCTACCGGTGGCTCCAGCACGAGCTGCGCGCCGACGGCAACATCGGCCGGTTCACGCTCGAGCTCCGCGCGTTCGATTGGGACCCCATTGCCCAGCGAGCGATCCCGGTCGCGATGGCGAGCCTGCCAGAGCTCGACTGGGCGCTGTACGAGCCGTCGGACGAGGACGAGCTCGACACGGGGATGCGGCGGAGCGATGCCGACCGAACGCTCGAGGCGGGATCGGCGATGGAGCGCGCGTGGATCGTGGCAGCGTCGGGGGGGCGGGCGCAGCTCCGAGTCACGGGGCGCGGGCGCGATGGGACAAGCTGCGAGGCGTCGGTGATCCCGCTGCGCCGCCTCCCCGGCTTCGCGAGCTCCGGCACGCCGCGATTCACCGTGTACGTCCCCACTTGCCAGGCGAGCGCCGCGGGGATGATCGAGATCCCGGAGGGGCCGTTCTTCAGCGGTGGCCGCGGCGAACCGGAAGCATCACTCGACGCCGGCTTGCGCGAGAAGGACTTTCCCACCGAGGAGCAGGTCCAGGAGCCCGCGTTCTCGATCGATCGGACGGAGGTCTCGAACGCCGCGTTTCGCATGTTCAGCGCCGAGGCGAGCTCGACCGTGGTGCCGATGCCCAGGTATCCCCCGACGGTCCCCCTGAAGCACGCGGGCGAAGACCGCTATCCGGTTAGCAACATCACGTGGGCCGAGGCACGCGCCTATTGCCGCTTCCTCGGCAAGGAGCTCCCGACCGATCACCAGTGGCAGAAGGCCATGCGCGGTGGGGTCACGCTCGACGGTGCTCGCAATCCCATGCCTAAGCGCAACCTCCCTTGGGGGAGCCCCATCAACCCCGCGCCGGCCAACCTGAGCGATACGGGCCCGGAGGGCCCCGCTCCAGTGGGCTCGTCGCCCGGCGACGTGAGCCCGTACGGCGTGCTCGATCTCGCAGGCAACGTACAGGAGTGGACCCGCTCCACGACCGAGGGCTTCATCATCACACGCGGCTGTTACTGGACCACGTGCTCGTCGAGCAACCTCGTGACCTTCATGGCGATCCCGAACGCCCGAGCGGCGCTGTTCCGGAACTTCGAGCTAGGGTTCCGATGTTCCTGGGAGCGACGCTAGCAACGTCTCCAGCGCCTTCGAATCGTTGACTCGATACACCACGCCATTTCGATCGTACGGATCTGGTGGAAACACCCGCACCAGCTCGTACTTGACCAGAGCATGAAGTCGCTGAACCTCGTCATCTCCCGTGGGAATCTGCACCTCGTACAGGGGAGCAGCCAGCAGCCCGGGAAGTGACCAGGCAACGCTTGAGTCGACCAGATCCCAGATCTCCTGCGCGAGGTCGCCGGGTGCGCTGCACTGTGGACAAGATGCCGGCTGCAGCGTCCACCTCTGTTCTCGACATAGCAGATCGGGCCTCAGCGGGACGTTCACCTTTGCCTGCGCAAGGTGATCGCCATCGAAGCCCAACAACGCCTTCTGGTTCTCCCTGTGAGAATGGAGCACATCAAGAGCGGTGAAGCCATGGGGATCGAAATTGCGTGCATAGATGATCCGGTTCGTGCCGAACACTTCGACGTCGAGGTCAGCCAGCCACTGTGCGATCGTCTGCATCGTCGCCCAACCTTCCTCCGTGGTTGCGGTAGCGCATCCCAGCAGGCGCAGCTGCTTGATATGCAGCTGCTGCAGCAGAGGCTTCAGCCGAAGACGAACGAAGTCTCGCAGATCGGCACCTTCATCGGAAAAGCCGTCGATGACCCATTCCCCGATCTTCAAGTAGCACTCGACGCCTGCCGAGTGCCCGATGAGATCCAACGTCTGTTCAGCCGGCGCCCTCAGCCGCCGAAGTGTTTGCAGGATCGACTGCACCGCCTGCCGGTCCACTGCCGGTGGAGGCTCGTTCTCCACACGGTCGCGAACCTCTTTGAGCTCCAAGTCGGTACCCGCACTGATGATGTTGATAGAAGGCACAACGTCGCCACTCTCGATCAGTCTTTTGGACGATTGCGCGGGTGCTGTCATACAACCTCCACCAGCCTTACCTTGCGATCATCGTTCGAATCCCTGGCGTTCGTATTCAATTGCGCCCGCGCCTTGGGCCAGGTACCGCTGCCGTAGCCCGGCGGCAGCTTGGGGATCGTCAGGCCGACGCTCTTGATGAACTTCGACGAGAAAAAGATCGCTCTCGAGTTCGGGGTGGCCGGATCGATCGTCGTGTACCCCCCTTCCGGTGAGAGGCAGCTAGCATCGTCATACAGATCTACCCACATTTGCCTCTGTGGCGTCTCTGGATCTCCCGCTTTGTAAATGTCCAGCAACACCACCCGACTGCTGGCGGCTCGGACCACCTTGGCTCGGAAGCCGTGAAACCTCTCGATCGAGGGACCATCCGCCAACCGCGCCAGACATTGATACTGACACTCCATCTCTCCGACAGACGGCTTCCATCCCCCTTTGTCCATGCACTCATCCCACTTCGACTTGACACAGTAGATGGCCCCCTGAAGGGATCCGAACGGAATATCGGGCCCGATGTTGGTGAGCCCGCCGTCAATCCGATGGGCGTCGAGCTCCGCGGTCCAGTTATCGGGCGTAAGCGACTTCGCGAAATCGATCCGGATCAGCCTGCTCGGATCCGGCGCAGAGTAAGGCGCCCTGCTAGGATCGTCACACCAGATGTAGACCACCTGTAAGGTCTCGACTCTCCCCACGAACGCAGGAACTCCATAAAACACGATCTCCGACATTGACTTTCCCTCCCTCTCGAAGCGTGGACGGTCGTGGCCGCCGACCCCACCGCGGGATCTAGCGATCGCTGCGCAGCACGCAGCCCAGACCGGCTGTCGTCAGCTCGGGCGCTTCAGCCCGAGCTCTTGGATCAAGTTGTAGACGTACGAGCGCGCGAGCTCGAGCTCGCGCGCGGTATCGGCGACGTTCCAGTGGTTGCGCTCGAGCGCCTCGAGGACGAAGCGGCGCTGGAACTGCCGCGTGGCCTCGTGGTAGCTCACCGGCGCGTCGGCCCGGTCATCGCGCTCGCGCTCCCGCCAGATGTGGTGCGGCTGCAGGATCGACGCGCGTTCGTCGTTGGCGTGGATGAGCGCAGCTACGAGCCGGTTCTCGAGCTCGCGGATGTGCCCCGACCAGGGGGCCTCGCGACAGGCGTGGATCGCGCGGCGCGATGCGGTGATCTGCGGGAAGCCGTGGCGCGCGCAGATCCGCCGGCAGAAGTAGTCGACGAGCTCGGGGATGTCGTCGCGCCGCTCGGCGAGCCCCGGCATCTCGATCGGGAGGACGTGGACGCGGTAGTAGAGGTCCTCGCGGAACCTGTGCGCGGCGACCTCGGCGCGCAGGTTCTTGTTGGTCGCACAAATGACGCGAATGTCGGCGCGGACCGGCTTCGCGGCGCCCAGAGGGTGGTACTCGCGCGCCTGCAGGAGGTGCAGCAGCTTGACCTGGGAGGCCAGAGCTAGGTCGCCGAGCTCATCGAGGAACAGCGTCCCGCCCTCCGCGGCGGCCACCTTGCCGATCATCTTGTGCGTGGCGGTCGAATGCGCACCGCGCTCGGCACCGAACAACTCGCTCTCCACCAGAGCCTCCTGGATCGCCCCGCAGTTGACGACGATGAATGGCTGGCCTCTACGGGCCCCGTTGCCGGCGATCGCCTGCGCGAGCGCAGTCTTGCCGGTCCCGTTGGGTCCGGTGATCAACACGTCCACATCCAGCGGCGCCACGAGCGATGCGGAATGCAGGACGCGGGCCATCGCGCGAGAGCGCCCGATCAGCCCCTCGCACTTGAAGCGCTCGCGGATCTCGCGGGTGTGATCGACCACTGTGTTCGCGGGCTGCCGCGCGAGGATCCGATCGGCGACCTGCGCGAGCTGGCGCGCGAACAGCTCGGCGTGCTCGCGATCGATCGGGCCGAACGAGCCGGGGCGGGCCCGATCCTGCAGATACACGACCCCGATCGGCGGCGCTCCGATCGGCGCGCACAGGACGGCGCCGATCTCGTTGCGTTGCACGCTGTGAAGCTCTTGGAACCGCGGATCGCCCCGCGCGGAGGTACTCTCGATCGTCCTGCCCTCGCTGATCGCGCGCGCGATGATGCCGCGCGAGATCGACTGGCGGATGCTCTCGAGGTCCTCGTCGGAGCAGCGGTGGCCGCGCCAGAACCGAGGACGATCGCTGCCGTCATCGTCGTAGAGCTCGAGGTACGCCGTGGTCGCCCCGGTGACCTCGACGATCAGGCTCAGCGCTTCATCGAGCAGCGACTCGATCTCGATCTGGTTCCCCAGCTCGAGCAGCCGGCGATAGAACGCTTCTCTGGACGAGGTCCCACTCGACGACGTCATGTCGCTGCCACCGCCGGCCATGATACGGGTCGTCTGGAAAAGAGAACAGCCAACCGTGCGCTGTCTTGTAGAGCAGACAAGGGCGTACTCGATCTCGTAGGTTGCGGCGGTACGCGCGTTGCTCTGCGGCACCCACGATGAGCAACACAATTCTATTCCCCGCCGGGGCGGAGCTCCGGCTCCGCCTGTCGGTCGGCGGGAACTTCCCGTACAAGTGGCAGATCTACGAGTACAACGGGGCGAACACCCCGGAACCACTCGACAATGGCAGTGATGGACGCGGCGAGGGATCCACGATCGCGACCGCCTCGAAGATCGAGCAGGGCGTACAGCGCAGGTTCGTCTGGAGCGTCGCGGTCGTCAGCAACGACGATCCGATCGAAGTGGACGTCACTGGCCAGGTGCTGGACGGCAAACGGCTCGTCGGAGAGGTCAAGGGGCCGATCACCATCAAGAAACCTTTCACGAACTGCTTCGTGCACCTGTGGGTGGAGGGGATCCCGTGAAGCGCCCGCTCCTCCTCTCCGCGGTTCTGCTGGTGTCGATCGGCGCCCATGCGAACGCCCAGTCGTCGGCGCTTCCGCCACCACCCGCGGCGCGCAGCGCCGACGCGGAACCGCCCACGCCGGCCCCTGCCCCGGCAGCGCCTCAGGGCGCGCCACTGCCCCCAGCCCCAGGCCCGGCGCCCGGCGCCGATGCCACGGGGCTCTCCGAGAGAGCGGGGCAAACGTTCGAACGGCTCCAGACAACGGTCGAGCGAGTCCCCGACAATCCCGCGGTCGACCTGATCGGCGCGGAGGATCTGCAGATCACGAAGCCGGGCTCGGTGAAGGAGCTCGGCGCGGAGCTACGCGGCCTGTACAAGGACGGCAAGATCGTGCCGCAGGTCGCGATCGAGTTCTCGCCGTTCGCCCTGACGCTCGGCCGGTCGTCGGGGTTCGAGGCCTACCGCACCACCTCGTACATCCGGTTCCTGCGCCGGATCACGGCGTCGCTCGCGACCACCAGCGTCGGCGTTGGAAACGACGAAACGATCATGGGCGCGATCGGCCTCCGGTTCCGGATCGTCGACGGCACGGACTGGCGGTTGAACGATGCTGCCATCCAATGTGCATTCGAAGCCTTGGCGACACCTCCGCCGGCGGGAGGCCGGATGCCTTCCGGAACCATCGTGCCCGGTCCCGAGCCCTCCGACGAAGCCAAGAAGAAGGTGTCGAAGTGCTTCACGGATCACGTGCGCTGGAACGCCACGCAGTGGGCCGTGGGGATGGCCGTAAGCTCGGCGTTTCCGCAGGGCGAGGTGCAGGCCGACATCCACGACCTCGCCACCTGGACCTCCGCGACCTTCGGCCTCGGGGACCATGCGCAGCTCGTGCTCGGAGGCAAGTACCTGTTCTCGGACACTCGGCTCGAGGATGGCGTGCGCGTGCCCGCGCGACACACCGCCGCGGCCACCGGTCGGCTAGAGCTGCGCAAGAAGCAATACGGACTGATCTTCACCGCCGGAAGTGGTGCGCGCTGGAGCAACGACATGACCGGCTGGAGACGCGAGGCGATCGGGCTGTTCGGCGCAGAGGCCCAGCTCGCGATCGGCGGCGACAAGTGGATCTCGCTCCGCTTCTCTGGCGAGGTCAGCGGCGGCGAGAAGGACCGCCTCGTGTCGATCGCGAACCTCAAGTGGAATTACGACATCTCGGGAGGCAAGTGACATGGACATTGCGATTCAAGGAATGGCGATCATCGCCGCGCTCGCGGTGGCGTTCGAGCGGATCTTGGAGCTCGGACGGTGGATGATGGAGCAACCGTGGGCTCGCCCCGTCCGCAACATCCTCGACGGGCTCACCGCCGGACGCGGCGCCGTGATCCCCGCGGTGATCTTCACGTGCGTGACGAACGCGAACCTCATCGATGCGTTCAAGGTCGAGACCGGGGCCAATGTCGGCGCCGCCGCCAACATCGGCGCCGTGGCCAACCAGGCGCGTTTTTTCGACCAGTTTCTCCACGGGTATCCGGGGGGAAGCGAGATCGTGGGCTGCGTGCTGATGGGCCTCGCGCTCACGCTCGGATCGCGGTTCTGGCACGATCTGGTCAAGGGCATGACCGACGTGCGCAACAAGATCAAGGCGGTCAAGCCACTTGATCAGGCCACCCTGCTGGAGCCACCCGTCCGCCAGCCGAACGCGCCGCGCGTCGTGGCCGCGGCGTGATCCTGCGCCGGGTGATCCGGGCAGTCGGCCGCGCAACTTCGGGCACTTGCCCCATGACCGAGCCGAGATCGGCAGAATAACCGCGCAGCGCAGCACGTTTGAATGCATATGGACCTGCGTGACGCCGGGCCGTTCGACCTGTGGCTGCGGCGCGCGAAGGTGGCCGGGCTGGCGGCGCGCCGCTTCGGGCGCTGGCTGCTCGAGGACGGCTTCGCGGCGCCCGAGCGCGTCGCGCCGTCGGGGCCGATCGCGCACGAGGTGCGGACGCCGATCGCGCGGAGCGGCGCGCACCCGCGGCTCGAGGCGGGG
>Ga0207856_1000174_pt1 | contig 13346 bp, 3 predicted proteins | sample LuqExpMetageno21_FD_187779 | JGI IMG/M metagenome (GOLD analysis project Ga0207856, IMG submission 187779) | Tropical forest soil microbial communities from Luquillo Experimental Forest, Puerto Rico - Sample 21 (SPAdes) | ecosystem: Environmental > Terrestrial > Soil > Tropical forest ... | reverse complement strand
GAGAGGTTGGGTCCTGGGGATCGCCATAAGCGACAGTGTTGACGGCACCGATGAGACCTACCACTTCGCTATACCCGTCCGTACCCGTATTTAGGCTGGTGGGGAAGGCAAGCTTATCCAGGGTCTCCATCAAGGAACCATTTACCTCGGTAATATCCGAATACTGGGCATTGGTGGTGATCTTGATGTCCATAAAGGCCCCGTTCGACTGGTTGGGGACCAGCGACAGGATTTGCTTGATAAGACGGGTAGCGCTGCCTGCACGGGCGACGAACAGGTTGGCGTTGCTGCCCAGAGTAATGGAGCCCGAGAAGCTCACGAGAACGTGTGCGGGGGTATTCACGACGAATTTGAACTGGCTGGGGGAAGCCGCATTGAAAGTCTGGCTGACCGTGTAAAGCTGGTTATTGGGCAGGTAGATGGATGAACCCCAAGCGCTGCTGGGGAGCGAGATGTTCACGGTATCGCCCGGCATGAGGCTCTCGAACGTGAGGAACTGCACGTCGGCGATACCAATCTCTTCAACAGCCGAGGCGTTCTCGATCCAGAAAGTGGTGGTTGAGGTATCGACGCGGACAACGCGGAAAGTGCCCGAGTTTCGGCTATCGATGGCCGTAAGATTGGTGATCGTAGAGGCGGAGACATCAAGGTGCACCCAGTCTCCCTCCGACACGCCCGCGAGCGTGGGGTCGTTACCGAACCCGGTCCAGATGACCGCAAGGAACTCGCCCTGCTTCTCGAACTGCAGACCGCTGCCCGTTACGGGGCCCGAGTTCGCGTAGTCCCAGCAGTGCTTTACGCTCACCACGAATGTATTGGTGGATGGAGTGACAGTGTTCAAAACCGTGGTCGAGTCAAAGCAGCTCTTGACCTGGGGAAGGGTGTTTTGGATAGCCACCCACATGCCCCCCTCGAACGGGACCGAGTCTGAAGTCGCGATGGTGAAGTTGGCGGTACCACCCGAGACGGTCGAGGCTGAACCGACAATCGCCGCGCTGGCGAAGTTGGCCTTGCCGCCCTGGCACTGGACGCTGGAAGCTGAACCGAGGGCCAGCGAGCTGACCTGGACCTTTTGGCCGTCCGAGGAGTTAACGGTCTCAGCCACGCTGGAGAGGCCGGTCACGGTCTGGCTATTGAAGAAGTTGGCGACGTTGAGGGCCGTCTGGGGAACCAGGCGGACATCTTCGGTAGCCCAGCCGCTATTCGTACCGAGGGTGGAGGTGATCGCGTTCTTAAACGTCAGGGTGTAGTTGTTCGACGGGATGGTCGGAGCTACCTGGCTCTGGATGTAGTTGATGCCGTCCGTGAAAGAGTAGGAGTAGCCGGAGGTGGTGAACTCTTCGTAGGAGGCTTGCGTGATGTTGCCGGCGCCAGACAGCGCGGGCTGTGCAGTTACGGGGACCGTGGTATTTGCGACTGCCTGCAGGGCGTTGACCGCCGTGGCGATCTGAGCTGCGGTGTTGATGACCAGCGGGAAGAACGAGAGGGTGCTGGCCAGGTTGAGCGGATACCACGTCACCACAGTACCCGTGAGCGGACCTGCGTTGTTCTGAAGGAGGCCGGTCCAATACTGGGCGCCAAGAGCCGAGATGCGCACAGGCGCCTGGTCACCCGCCGGAACCGTGGTGGCTGCGTTTCCAACAACCGCGATATCACCCGAAACTACGGTACTGGAAGCCAGGGTGGCCTCTGCCACGTCGAAGGAGACGGTAGAAGCGCTGACGCTAGATACGGCAGCGCCCGCCTCAGTGTAAGTGAACTGGGTCGCATTGATACGGGTGATGGTCTTGATACCGCTCGGGAAGTTACCGTCTGTGCTGGCGATGTAGAGCTGATTGCCGTTGACGAAACCATGGTCGGTTACGCCTGAGGGGAGGGTAACCGTTGCCGTAACGGTGGTAGCTGCGCGAGAGAGGTTACCGCTGGCGATAGCAAAGCCCAGGACGAAGGTACAGGTGTAGTTGCTCGTTGGCGTAGAGGTTGCTGCAATGCCCACCATTGCGCTGTCCGAGACAATGACACCGGTACGGGCTGGGCCAGACGCCAATCTGGTGGTGATATTGATAGTCGAGGCAGAGTAAGCATCCACGCCCACAGCTATGCCGGCGGAGGCGGTCAGGGGGTAGCCGTAGGCGACGGTGTACTGGTTACCGCCAGAACCGAAGTCGTTTGCGCGCCACACTAGGGTCTTGGTAGTGTCGCCCGACTCAGCGTGAGACTTGGTACGGGCGTGCATATAGACCGCGAAGTCCGTAAAGTCGAAGAGCTGTCCAAAGCCCGCAGTCAGGATCTGGTTGCTGTTGTCCACGTCGTAGAACGAGTTTGTCAGACCGTAGGTACTATTCGTCGGGACCAACTTGCGGAACGTATTGAAGACATAGCGCTGGGTGTTGGTGTTTCCGTCGATCACGAAGCCGATGTCGTCGTGTGGGCCGATGGCGTAGGGAGAGGCCACGTAGAAGCCATCGCCAGCCAACCACTCGCGAAGAACCGAGTCCTGGGTGACGACGGCAGTACCGGAGACGCTGTGGACTGGGGTTACGAAGCTATTATTGTTTGCGAAGGCCGGGAAGAAGACAGAACCGACTGCATTCGTATCCTGGGCGCCACGGAGACCCGCGATGAGGCTGCCAGAGGTAATACCATAGGTGGTCGGAACGGTCAGGGCAGACCTACTGACGCCTACGGTGGCAAAGCCATTCTTAAAGTTCGGCGTACCAGCCTGAGCGTGCGCGGTCTCGCTGCTCGCTGCGTGGTTCGAGATGTTGGTCGAGACACCGATAGGAAGACCGACAGTGGCCGCCGCGCTATTCTGGGCGAGCAAGCCCACGTCGCCACCAAGGGCATTGCTATTCGTGCGGACGCGCAGACGGGTCGTACGATACGGGAGAGCAGTTGCACCGAGCAGACGCTCGCTCAGGGTAGGAACATCGATGCTGATACCGGTGCCCGATACGGTGGTAGTCACGTCGGCGGGAGCCGTGGCAGTGGCGGTTACAATGATGGTATTTCCGTCAGCGACTGCCGAGACATATGCGGCAATGGCAGTAACAGCATTCATCGCCGCTGCTAGGGCCGTAGCAGTTGCTGAATCCGATACACCCCAGGTGACGTGGGCGTTGTTGCCAGCTACCACAGCATTTACCACACCAGCGCCGCCCGAAATGGTGATGACTGCTACGCCGCTGTTCATGGCCGAGGCGAGGCTGGTGGCGGTATAGGTGCCAGGTGCCACGAGCACGTTCTGGGGAATGGTCGAGCCGATTACAAAGGTAAGACCGGAGGTGGCCAGGGTAAATGGGCCCTGAGCAACGGTGCCATCATGCTTGACGTTGAAGTAGTCGCCAGCGGGATGGATATAATCCACTGCGTAGCAACCGAGGTTGTCGGGGTTAAAATTGGCGTCGGTGAAGATCGCCCACACCTTTTGACCCGAGGCCAGAGCGCCCATGGCCGTAGCTACGTTAAGAAAGGGGTTGCCGGAGGCTGCCGTGATACGAACCGAGTTGGTAATACCGTTGGTCGGGTCGGTGGCGATGGTCAGGCTGGTCAGGTTGTTGACGCCAGTGCTGATGACGCTGGTATCGGCGTCTACCGAGAACCAGAGGCTGCCAGTGGTGGCAAGTACAACGCTGGTAAAAGGTACGGCCTCAACGAATGCTCGGGGGTCGGGAGTGCCGATGGTCAAACGGTCGCCCGCGACGAGGGGCTCGACCAAGTAGATCTGGCCACGATTGCGGTCCAGGGTGAAGTCGTTGTTCGCGCCCGTGCTGGCGGTCAGGCCTGAACCGAAGAGTGGGGTGAGGAGAGTACCGCCGCTGAAATGCAGGCTAGCGCGTGCGGACAGACCGAGGTTCGAGACGAAGGTGATCGCGCCAGACTCGACCGAAGCAGTGATGCCCGGAATGTTGGCGTTGAGCACGTCAACCCAGATGGGCAGCGGTGCAGCGGTGCTCAGGGTCGGATAACCGAACGCCTGGAACATCACGTCGGTAAAGGTATAAGTAACTGCAGGAGTACCATCCACCGCCAAGATCAGGGTCTGCGGAGCAGTCAGCGTGCCCCACGAGGACTGGGGCTGGGTCTGAACAGAGGCGCGACGACCGTCCTTGCTAAGGAGAACGCCGTTCTTGTACAACTCCATCGTATCGACGCGGCCAGCAGGGAAGCCGAGGGCATTGTTGGCGTCCACGTCGCCGAGAGCGAGCTGGGTAGCAGTGAGGGGGACCACCTGAATGGAATCGTCGGTGTCGGACTTCGCGAACAGCGCGACCTGACTGAAGTTGTTGGCAGTACGGGCCGAGTAGGGGAGGCCTGCGTCGCCGTTGATGGAGCTGGCGATCTCGAACGCAGTGGCGTTGGCGGGAGAGAGGAAGTCCGTGGCGGTAAAGACGTGCTGGTAGACCAGACCCGAGATTTCAACGCTGAGGATGCTGCCCGGGGTGATATCGAAGGGGCTGTCGATGCTGGTCAGGACGAATGCCTTGGCCACAGGGGGTACCGACTCGATCTGAAAATACTGTTCGCCACCAACTGCGTTGGCGACCAACGTCTCGAACGCGACGCCCTGGTCCACTTCTTCGTAACCGGTGCCATCATCGATGTAGAGAACGGTGGGGAAGCCTGCGCGGGTTACAACGCTGGCCGAGGCGACTGCCTTGTTCTCGGTAGGGCTGGTGACGCCGATCACGCCAGTGGTCAGAGCGAGGGCGGTGCCCTGGGTACGGCTCTGGATGACGTTCTTGATGCGCTGGCGGTAGGCATCATCCGACTCAGTATCCACCGCGTTGGTAAACGGAACTGGGTTGGTAACGGCCGCGCCCGTGAACGGCGGGGAGGTAAACTGATTGATGGTCGCAGCAGTGACGTTGCCGGCGGTGCCAGGCTGGGATGCCACTACGGCGACGTTGCTGATTGAGGTCTCACCGTCCGGAAGGGTGGCCGAGTAGAGCACGCTGAACTGGATGGCGTTCGTAGCGTTGCCCTGGGCAGTTTGGACGATGGTACCGCTGGTCACGACGCGGTTACCGCCCTGGGCGACGATCACAGTCTCGCTCAGGTTGTGGAACTTGGTCGTGTGGGATGAAACGCCGAGGGTCAGGCTCCAGTAGGTGCCCAAGTTGGTCTTGGAGGTGTAGGCGAGGGGGCCTTCGTAGTTCGTGGTGCCACGACCGATGTACACGCTACCAGAGCTAGGGAACTGGGTGGCGTCGGTCACGTAGATGGTTGCGCTGCCGACGATGGGGGCCGGAGTACCAGAATAGATTTTTGACGAAAGTTTACTAAACGAGGTATCCGAGATAGTCACCGGACCGCTGGCAAACGTTTGCCCACGGCGCGGAAGCTGCTCATCAGCGCCCAGGAGATCCAGGGCCTGCCCGGTCGCCTGGTCTACGCTGATGCTTCGCAGCATCTGAAAAATGTCTTGGCTAGAGCGGAAGTCGCTCATTGCCGCTGCTTCCATGAGGCGGAGCAGAGGGCTACCGACCTTCAACTGGGGAAGACCGTACTGACTCAGGAAGGAGTCAACGATGTCGGCCAGAATCTGCTGGTAGCTGCGCGGCGTGGGAGTCTGTGAAATAGCCATAATTTTGGGGAACGTTGACTCGCCAGGTGGGCGTGGTCAGACTCCTGTAAGATTGCTACTTTAAGGGCTTGCCTTTGCTGGCAACTGGAAGGAAAGAGGAAGGGAGTTCTGAGCGCCAGCCACGTCAATCTGGCAACTCAGCGTAGCTGCTGGGCCATTTACGCTCACCGAGGCCGCCGAGACGCCGATGAAGGTCGGGTCGTCCGAGAACAGGTTGCGGGTGGCCAGGATAAGCTGCTGCTTGTCGAGGTCAGCAACGCTGGTGCCGGGCTGAAGCGGAATTCCGTACTGCGGGTGCTCCACGAGGCTGCCCTGGGGGGTCGAGAAGGCGATACGGGCGCGCTGGATGATGTTCTGGAGGCCGACCGCCAGGAGCTGATCCCCGGTCGGGGTGATCACGATGTCATTGCCCGAGGTCAGGAGGAGGTCTGCGCCACCAACCAGGATGAAGTTGTTGGCTTCGGCGATGGCCGGGTTTGGCTTGCCCACAAAGTCGTTTAGTTGGGTGGGGATCTGGCTCGGAATGAAGACGAGCTTGGTCGAGTTGACGGTACCCGGGAGGAAGGCGCGGAGGTTTGCTTGGGCTGCCGTGGTGAAGCGCTGCAGGTCAGCATCGCCGTTGAGCGAAATCTTCCAGGTAGTCGGGGTGTTGGGGGTGATGCTCTCGATGGTGCGGACCGTGCGCGCGGTGGCGTTCGAGGAGACGTAGACCGTCTGGCCCTCGTACAGCAGGCTGGCGTTGGACACGATCACGTAGTTCGACACGCCATTGCTCACCAAGGGCATCTCGAATCCGGTCTCGTCCACGTACGGCGAACGAAGGTCGTTCAGGGCTGCGATCTCAACCCAGCGGTTGGCATCGCCCAGGTAGCGAGCGGCGAGCATCTCCAGGGTTGAACCGTAGGGGAACGGGATGGCGAACTTGCTGACAGGCACGGTGAACGGCACGTTGCTCTGCGCTGCGATTGCCTGCATGAACTCCAGGGCGTCCTGAGTCTGGTTGTTGATGTCAGGCTCCAGCGCCATGCGGTTCAGCTCCAGCACGCACTGATTGAGGGCCTGGAGAACCGAGAAGTCATCCTCGGACGGCGTGTGGGTAGTAGTAGGCGCCGGATAGCCGTAGATGAGGGCGTAGGCAGCGCTCGATGCACCGCAAGCCGCTGCGTATTCATTCGAGAAGGCCAGAACCTGATCGCGGAACTTCTCAAAGTCGATCTGCTTGAGCTGTCGCACGGTCTTGCGCTGCTGCGAGATGGCGTTGATGCTCTGCGGAGTCAAATTGAGCTGGCCAGGGAGCACGCTCTCGAAAAAGCTGTAGTGATCCTGCGGGTTGGACAGGATTTTGACGGCCGGGTCGGCAGCGTTGTTGATGCTGAACGGATTGGCGCTGAGAGTGCCTGCATTGGTCTGGGCGATAGAGGTCGTCTGGGCGTAGGAGGCAAAGGCATCGCTGATTGCCTGGAACGCCGCGCTGATGTCTGAGCCAGCCTGGTTCCACGCTGCGCCTACGTTACGTGCGGTCGCGGGGATGGTGGCGTACTGGATGATGGCACCGGCCATATCCTGGACAACGTTGACCGGGAGATCGATGGCAGTAATGGCCACGCCGAGGGTATCCTTGACGAACAAGGCTACCTGGCGCATGGGCTCGAACACCACGGCATTCACGTCTGTGCGGAAGCCGGTGATGGTCTTGTTGAGCGAGGCCAACACGCGACGGGCTGCCTGAACGCGGGTCAGGGTCGCTGCCAGCACGTTCGGATCGCGCATGTTGCTGGAGTCGTCGGCGACAATCGGGATGCTTGGGGTCGTGGTGGCCTGCTTGCCCCATACCTTGAATTGCAGGCTGTAGTTGTACTCAAGCGGGCTGCCAGCGGTACGGGTGACGCTGAAGCTCTGGAGCGTGCAGCGGTAGCAGACCTCTTCCTTGGCGATGACGAAACCCATCGCGTACTTCGGACCAGAAGCGCTCTTCTTGAGGGCCAGGTACTGCTCGAACCAGTTCTCCAGGAGGCGGAACTGGTAGTAGCCGGTACCCTTCAGCTCGGTATCACCGCTCTGGAACTGGATAAGGTTCTGCTGGAACAGGGCACTGGGGCCCTGGATGGCGACCTTGGCGTTGTTGATAACGCCCTGAACACCCGCGAGGGTGCCTGCAAAGATCGCATTCACCGGACCGAGGCTGTTCAGCGTGTCGCCGGTCCCACGGAGGGGGAAGATACCGGTCGAACCAGAGAGACTCAGGCTGCGGATGGGAGAACCGTTGTTCTCTTCAATGATACCGCCCTGGGTGACCGTCAGAACGGTCGCAGGCGGGGTCGAGCGCTGGAGGTCAGACGGGGGAATAGGCAGAGTGAATTGGGTAGCCGGGATCTGACGCCAGGAGCCGTCCGTATTCTTCGCCAGGAGCACCACCTGATAGGGGTAGAGCTGGTTCCATCGAAGATCATCGATGTCGGCGGGGTAGACCCAGGCTGGATCCTGAAGGTCACCGGCAGGCGCACCCAGACCAGCGTTGGCGAGGTCAACGTTATTGTCACGCGCCAGGGCTACTAGGCCAGCAGTCTGGAAGTTATTGTTAGAAGGATCGGCCATAAGTCAAAGATTGTCGGTGGTTAGTCTGAAAGGTTCTTCTTGGAAAGATAGTCGGCAGCGTGGCTCTCAAAGTCCTGGATTGCCTTGGCCATGTCTGTGGCGGCGGTAGAGGCGTCGTTCATCGGCGGAGCGCAGGCCCCGATAAAACCCGCTAGTGCGGGGACAGAGCTGGCCGTCTTGGCAGCGTTGAAGATGGCGCTGACAGTAAAAAGAGCGCTGGAGAGCTGGTTCAAGGAATCCGTGAGAGACTGAAGCATCTTGTCTTCAGCCTGGCGATAGGTGTCGCCCAGGACGGTGTGGTCGGTGGCATCGCCAGTTAGCACGCCCGTAGACTTGATGGTCACGTGCTTGGGAGCTGAGATGTTGAACGTACCGTCTTTGAGCATGTTCCAGAAAGCACCCACATTGGCGGCATCCTGCGAGTCCAGCGTCTTCCCATCGGCGTCATTCGCGCCATTGAAGGTGACCTGGACCTCACCATCCTTGTTGATGGTGCTGGTGATTCCGTTGAACTCGAACTGGAGGTGGTGGCCGAGGGCGGCATCTTCGGCTTCTACGGTCGGATCCCAGATGGCCCCGACGATAAAGGCGTTGTTCGTCTCGCCGTTCAGGCAGAGGATGAGCACCTTGCTACCGTTCGTGTACTGACCTTGCTCGGCCTTGCTCGGGTCAGTGGAAGGACGCAGAGTGTAGGTGAACTTGTCTGAAGCGCTGCCAAAAAGATTGGCCACGTAACAGTGCTCGTAGTTCGTGATGATGGTCGGAGATTCGCCCTGTCGCTCCTGAACGATGACCGAATACTCGTATACTCGCCGGGTGAGTGAATTGGGCGAATCAGGAGGCGTTACGGCGATGACTTCTCCCACTCGGAGGCAATAGTTGTCATATTGCCCGCTCGACTGAGCGTAGCCAGAGGTGCTACCGACGCTAATGAAGTGCGGAACGACGGAACCGTCATCAAGGATCATTGGTGGTCCCCTTAGAGGTCCTATTCAGAGGCTCGGTACTTGGGTTTTCCGCCGAATACGTCAGCTTAGGATCGTATTGCCTGAGTTCGCGAGTCTGGGTTCCCGCAAATAGCAAGGAGGGGTCGCCGTCCTGAATTGCCTGCTGGCCGTTTTCGTTCACACCGTGAGTTAGCTGAATCACGGTGAAGAAGGTCTTGTTTCCTCCCTGGATGGAGCAAGTATGGCTCACGCCCTCGATGTGATAAACCGCACCATCGCCAAACTCAAAGTTGTCGCCGATGCAGATCGGATCCTGAATGCCCTGGAGGACTATCTGTCCGGTCAGGGTGAGTTGCTGGCCCATGACGATATCCGAGCGAATCTTGTTCCAGGTCGCGGGTCCCTGGAAGGTATCCTGGGGGCTGCAGGCCACCTCAACGCGCTCAGGACGAAGGCCGTTGCGGGCGATGTCGAGGTCGTCGTGGAGGGGCGGGTTTTTCAGGTAGAGTTGCTGGGGGCTCATGCCGGTGCCCTGCGTGATGGACTGAGCGACCATGTGGACAAAGTTGGTGCGCATGGCATCCGAGCGCCCTACGTCGAAGTTGTAGATGATCCCGGGGGGAGCCACCCAGCGAGGAAGAGACAGGAAGGGCGTAGTTGGGGGCAGGAGGCCAGAGTCGGATTCAATCTGCTCCACCCGCTGGGCAGAGCTGACTTCGCCGCCCAGGTACGGCGTAGTGAAGGGGAGCTGGCGAACGGTCAGGGTAGGAACCACTGCGCCTGAGGGATTGATCCTGAGACAATTATACATCTCGTTAACGGTCGAGTTTAGGTACTGGGAAATCACGCTCCATACGGTCTTGCCGTCGAGCTGGGGAATCTGAAGCAAGTACGAACCCAGAACCGGCTGATTCAGGAAGCGCTTGTTGGTGAAGCGCACATTGTCGGGCATGTCCGGGGTGAAGATGTTCTCAGGACGACCCGCTTCTGCTGCATCCTGATAGCTCTGCACGCCGATGACGATGTCGAGGATGTCTCGGACCGCCATGATTCCCGTGTTGTTCGAGGCCTCACGACCCAATAGGGTGCCGACCGTGGTAGGCATTGCATAGGCGTACCTTGGGGAGCTGTCGTCGGGGCCGATGCCGCCGCCGCCGTAGACGGCCTGGAGGGCCTGAACACCCGGGATGCTCTTGGTCTTTCCTGCGGGGTTGGTGATCGCAGTTGGTAGACCACTACCGAGAAGAATGTCGGTGAGGCCCACGATCAGCGTGTTGGCCTGCAGCGTTCCGGTGATTTGTATTTTGCCGCTGGCCTTTGCGTTAGGATCGATGCCGATGAGCTTGTCGAGACCGCCGAAAACCTTGGCCATCCAGGTGTTAGCGGTGTCGGAGTTCACCGCCAACTGAGGGATGAAGAGCACCGCCGAGTCAAACTCACAGAAACCGTGGGCCTGGAGAGAGTAACGGGTAGTCAACATGCCGACATCTCTATTCAGGTCTACCTTCTTGCGGATGCCCTGGACGCGCCCAACGAACTTGAGGCCATCGGAGAAGTCGTTCACCGCCTGACTGTTCTTGATGCGCTTGACGATGTCGGCTGCCTTTGTTTCGTCATTCACCATCCAGCAGAGAATCCAATCTCCAGGCATGATCTCTACGAGGTAATTAATCTCTCCGCCAATGAGGCTGGCGTCGAGGTTCGTGACGTGCGAGCCCTTGCTATCAGAGGTGGTGACCTGAAGGCAGTCCGAGGTGATCACGAGCGTCCTACCGGCTTCTGAGGCAGCGTAGGATACGTCTTTGTCCACAGACTGATTGGTCGTGCGGTCCCAAGTGACAAGACGATGAAGACGAACGACTGCCAGCACCCACGAGGGCGAGACAGATACGTACGTGTTCTTGGGGTAGGTGCCATCGGCATTTGCGGGAATACCGAAGCTCTTACCCAGGTCGTAGGTCAGTGCCATTTATAATCCTGCTTGTTGTGCCGCCCTGGCAGCGTCTTCATCGGCTTTCTGCTTTTTTATTGCTTCCTTCTGCTGACGGTCCAATCGGTTTGTCTTGTTGGTGGCAACTCTGGCCGCGAATGCTGCGCCACCCGAGAAACCAGAATTGGTCGCCATTAGGGCGTCGGCAAAGTCACCGAGGGCATCAGTCGCATCCTTGGCGTTGGTTGACATCAATCCGAAGTCTCCAACGGCTTTAGCCATAGTCCCCAGGTTCTTGGAAAACTCGACCATCGGTGTTTCGATGTTCAGGAGCGTCTTGTACATACTCCTTGCCTGCTCAGCGGCGACCGACTCTGCGGTCTTTGCGCTACCGCTTTGGCCGGCCGATGCGCCATAGCCGCCCCCCTTCTTCGCATCGCTGCCAAAGTTGCCGTAGGTCTTAAAGGCCTCGATCCCCTCTACTGGACTCAACCCCATGATCGAAGATAGAGCCGCTCCACCTGCCTCCTGAGCCCGACGGAGAGCTGCGCCCTTCTTTCCCTTGGTCATCGTATGGTAGAATTGTCCAAGATCTCCCCCGATACCCTGCAGGGTCCCCACGGCCTTCTCCATGTCGGTGCTGCCGTTGGTATTGATGCCGCGCGCCTGGATGTTCGTAGAGACTGCAGACTTGGAAGCGTTGACAATCATCTCTGGGGTGATGCCATAGGCCTTAGCCCACGAGGGAACCTTGTTCTTGTAGGCCTCAGCGACCACGAGGGGGTCCGCGATCAGCTTGGCGAGGACATCGGTGCCATAAACGTTGCCAGCTCCCACCTGATTCATGGCGGCCATGACGCCTACACCCTGACCGTAGGCGTCGCCGGTGCCGCCCAAGGTCTGGCCGAGGGCCTGGAGGCCGCCCATTCGACGCTGAGCGCCCAAAACGGTATCTACGCCACCTCCATTGGTCACTGCAGCGAAGAGGCCTTCACCCGTGCTGTAGCCGCCGCCTGCGATCACGCGCTGGGCAATACCGCTACCCACCGCTCCTGCTGCCCCGGCGTCCATACGACCGCCCTGGTGCATCATCAGAGCGTGGAGATTGCCACCTGCGAAGCCTGAGGCTGCGGCAGTAACGGCGTACTGGCCCAGATTGAACTGCCCCTGACCGGCAAGAATGGCGCCCACTGCGTGCTGACGGGCAAAGTTCACACCGAAGCCCTGGAGTGCTCCGAAGGCAGCGCCGTACTCCTCAATTCCGCCACCGTGGGTAGCGAGAGCTAGGTTCTCAAGGGTCTTCTGGAAGCGCGCATCGGCAGTACCGTTCTTGAGTCCCCCACCCCTCTTGTTGCTGATGCCCATCATGTTCATGGCGGAAAAGTTGCCCTTGGCACCGCCTACGAACCTCTGGAAGTTCCCGAACGTCTCTGGGTCCAACTCCATCATCTTCTGAGAGATCTGGAGCTGGCGCATCTTTTGGTCGCCTTCAGCTCGTTCTCCGCCACCCAAAACGCCGCCCTCACCTGTACCTGGAGCGCTCATCCCGACCGCGCTCTTTGCCAAGGAGAAAAGACCGCTCGCCCAACTCACTGCGCTCTGGGCCCCGGTCTGGTTGCGAAGAGTCTGCGACTCTTCACTACGCATAGCCATAGTCAAGGCGAAGGCCTGGGCCATAGCTGCGGGATTGCCCATCTTCGCACCGTAGCCAATCTGGTTGAAGGCACCGGATACACGAGCAGACTCGTTCAGGAACGAGGTGGTGCCATGGAGGGATTCCTGTGCGCCCCACACACCTACGCCCGCGAGACCCATGAGCTGGCCGAAGCCGCCGACGCCGCTGGGCATGAATGGACTTCTGCCACCGCCACCACCCGGAGAACCACCGCTCAGCTTCTCAAGCTGGTCCTCGCCCTTGCTGATGTTACCGCTGAGCTTAGCCGCTTCTGCGGACTGGGCTGCGCCCTTGGTGAGTAGCTGGCGCTGGAGGGACATGCCTGCCGTGCTGCTGCCACCAGGGCCAGCCTTGAGCTTGTCGTAGGCCGCTGCGGTCTGGGCGATCTGGGTGTTGAGGGAGGCGAGCGCAGTCTTCTGGTCGTTGATGGAGGTCCTGAGGCCCTCGGTCATCAGGCGCATGCTCTCCTTCGACATATTCGCCATGTTTCGGAAAGCGTTGGCGTTCTCCTGGAAGATCTGGGTCAGTGTCTTGGACGCCCCACCGCCACCACCGCCACCGCCACCACCGCCACCAGCAGTGCCGGCCAGTTTGGCCGCCGTGGACGCGCCA
>Ga0207856_1000173_pt1 | contig 13369 bp, 13 predicted proteins | sample LuqExpMetageno21_FD_187779 | JGI IMG/M metagenome (GOLD analysis project Ga0207856, IMG submission 187779) | Tropical forest soil microbial communities from Luquillo Experimental Forest, Puerto Rico - Sample 21 (SPAdes) | ecosystem: Environmental > Terrestrial > Soil > Tropical forest ... | reverse complement strand
TGACCCTGTCGCCGACCATCACGCCGCCGGTCTCGAGCACGAAGTTCCAGAGCAGTCCGAAGTCCTTGCGACTGATCGTGCCCGACGCGGCAAAGCCGACGCGCTGGTTGCCAGCGTGATCGATGATCACCTGGGTGCGCGACACGTCGAAAACCGATTCGCGAATGCGAGGGATCATCGACCAGCGTTCGAGCGACATGGCTGCTCCTTACCTGGCGGCCAATCCACGCGTGCTTCGGGTCGCCTTCGCCGACCATCGTGACCGTCGCGCGTGTGCTGCGCGACGCTGGCTTGCAGCAGTGCGTGCTGCGTCGTCAGTCAGGCGCCCGCGCTGGCCAGGGCTGGCGCGGCGGTCATGGCCTGAGATCCACAGGCTGCGCGACTCTGTTACGCTCCAGATCATGGGGGATGTGCCTCTCGAGCCGTGGACCAACGCCCTGCGTCTCGACCAGTCATCGACGATGACGAGGCATCGCTACGCAGATCGGTTCTCGATCGTCCGCGTGGGGACGACCGGGCCGATCGCCGATGCGGTTCGCAAGTCGTCGAGCGTTCCCGCCCTGCTGGTCTCGGTGTTCGTGCGGCCGGTGGCGCCCGCGGGCTATCATCTCTGGGTCGACGGCACGAATGTTCCGACGGGCTCGATCCCGGCCTTTGGTGCGAACGTGATCGATCTCGACGCGGAGCCCGCGATGTGGGGGGCCCGCGGCATCGACTACGTCCACTTCCACGTCCGCCGCACCACCCTCGACGATATCGCCGCCGATCTCGGCTACCAGCGGAACGGCGCCTTTCCACTCTCGGTCGGAAAAGAGGACATCGTCCTCGCGCAGATCACGAAGAACATGTTGCCGTTCCTCGGCGCCGCGCCGGGACCACAGCCGCTCGCCCTCGATCATCTCGAGCTCATCCTCGGCGCTCACCTCGTCCAGCATTACGGCGCGCCGAGGCAAAGACACGCCGTCGCACGCGGCGGTCTCGCCGCCTGGCAGCGGCGGCGCGTCGTGGAGCTTATGCGCGCAAGCCTCGACGGCAGCTTGCGGCTTGCCGACTTCGCAGGTGCCTGCGAGCTGTCGGTCAGCCACTTCGCGCGCTCGTTCAAGGTGAGCTTCGGCGTCACCTGCCACCGCTGGTTGACGGAGCGTCGTATCGAACGCGCCCAGGAGCTGCTCGCGCTTCCTGATTTCCCGCTCGCCGACGTCGCGATCAAGTCGGGGTTCGGCGACCAGGCGGCGTTCACGCGGAGCTTCCACCGTATCGTCGGCATGCCGCCGGGCAAGTGGCGCCGCGAACACGCGCAGTAACGCTCCGCTTTCTCTGCCGCTGCCGCGCGCGCGCGCACGCTCGACGACCTTGACGATCTCCGTCGTCCACGCCCACGAGCGAAACGTTCCGCGCCACGTGCGAGCCGTCATGAGCTGGATCGCCGAGCTCTTGGAGGAGCATCTCGACTGAATCAGCTCGCGTCGCGACGTTCGCGAACTCGGAGAGCGGCCCGCGCGATCAGCTTCGACGGCAAGAACTACTACAGATGAAGGCATGGGCGATTCAAGGAAGGAAACAGGTAGCTGTCGCGCAGTTCGTCACCGGAGCTCGGAGGCGATCGTCGGCCGACCTCGCTGATCATGGTGCGTGTTCAGCTCGTCCGGCAGGTGCCCGACGAGTAGCGCTTGGCGTTGGCAAACCTTGCTGTGTTTTGTCGATGCGTGCTGCGAAACGGCTGCCGGCTGTCATCGTCAGGTCGGGCTGTCTTATCGTGCACCTCTGCTTCAATTAACGTGCTACGCACAGCAAAGGGGTATCCAGTGACGTTCAGGACTTCGAATCGAACGATGATGTGGATCGTCGCGAGCACACTGCTCGCATCCGTGCTGGCTGCTGCAGACACTCCCACGAAGAAGCCTCCCGCGACCATGAGCATCGAACAGCTAAAGTCCTCCTTGGCAGGAACCTGGGTGAGCCTCGCGCCGGAAGCTCGGCCGAGCAAGAACCCCGACGGAACGCTCAAGCCGTTCTACCTGACGCGCAGCTTCGTGTACCATCGCGACAACCGGTTCGAGCTCACCGTCACGAACTACGCCGATCCGTTCGGGAGGGTCGCGATCGCGAAGATCGACATCGCCGGCCACATGTTCTGGCGTGGCGAGCACCCGATCGCACCAGGAGCGCAGAAGGTCGATTTCGTCGCCGACGAGGCCTATGCGGTGACGCCGCTGATTCAGCCGTTTGTCGATCTACTCAACAAAGTCGCCGTCGAAGGGTACGCGAAGTGGGAGGTCGGCAAGAAGCAGGACATCTTCGGGAAGGCGTTCGCTCCGTTCGGCTTGGTCGAAGGACAGAACTTCAAGGAGTACGACCTCGTGTACCTGACGCACGAGCAGCTGTTCTGGGGCGCGCGACACGTGGACGGCCGCGGCTTCGACAAGGAAGACAATCGGCCGACGAACCTGCAGATTCCTATGGAGCGCAAGCCATGACGGTGCCGGGTCTCGTCGCTGGGTAGAGCGCTGCGCGATGGCAGAATTCGCCTCGCGCATTCCAACGTGTCAGCCTGCCGTAGGAGGGACCCGTGTCATCGTTCACTGAGCTGGACGGCCGCGTTGTGGTGGTAACCGGCGCATCGAGTCCCGTCATCGCGTTCGCCGTGGCATTGCCCGCGCGTGTGAACCTTCCCGCGATCGCCTTTCTCCCGACCCGACAAACCGCCTGAGACACGGGAGCTCGCGCGGGAACGTCATGTCCGCCCTTGAGGTGGCAGCGCCGAGGCGATTCGGTGGCAGGAGCTCGTGCCGATCCCGACGGGGCCGGACCTCGCGACGATCAGCGCCGCACTGCTCACGCGACTCGATGAGCGGGTGACCGATTACTTCTTGCGCGGCGGCGGCGTGTCGCCGGTCCACTCCTGGATGGCCTTGCCCCTCGCGTCGTAGTAGTTGCCCGCCTTGAGCTTGCCGAAATCGTCGAAAAACCGGTCTGCGACCAGGCGGCCCTGCGTGTCGTAGTCCTCCTCCTTCAACTTGTGCTTCTTGTAGAAGAACACCCATGTGCCGACGCGCTTGCCCGCCGCGCGCTGGCCGCGATGTAAGGGTTCCCCGGTGAGCTCGAAGCCCTCTTCGAGACCCTCTTTGACGCCGCGCTGGAACGTGCCGCGCACCTCGAGCGCGTTGCCGGGATAGAGCTGCACGTACGGACCGTCGGCCGCACCGCCCTTACGGCATGTGACGAGCGTGCGGTGCGCGGCGTCGTTGTCGTTGTCCTTGTTGCTGAGGTCGATGTCTTTCTCGATTTTCTTCTCGGTGCCCGGCGGGCAGTCGAGCGCCGACGTCGTCCGGACGGAACCATCCTCTGCGAACGTGACGTGTGTCGGCAGCGCATCGCCTTCCTGCCACGTTTGCTCGGCGCGCTTCTTGCCCTTCTCGTACCAGACCTCCGGGCTGATCTGCCTGCCGTGGTCGTATAGTAAGCGCGCCTCGAGGCGAGCCTGCGGATCCCAGGTGATCGCCGGACCATGCCGCTTGCCGTCGACATACGTCGCGTACGATTCCCGGTGACCCCGCGTGTACCAGGTGACGTACGGGCCGTGCTTCACGCCGTTCTTCTCGCACCACTGCGCGGACCTCGGGTCCTCCGGCTCCGGCGCTTTCAAGATCGCGCCATCGGGGCATGGCGGCATGTCGCCCTCCGGGCTCGGATCGCCATTTGCGGCAACCGCCGCGTCCGCGGGGCCGGCCCCGGCGGCGTCGGCGACCGCAGCCGGAGGCATCGGCTCGTGCTTCGTCGGTTCGGCGGACTTCGACTTGCAAGCTACGAGCAACACCACGAGATACGTGCGTCTCATCGGCCGCTACGATACACGAGGAAGATCGAGGCCGGTGCGCCGTCGATGTGACACGGATAGAAGTCCCAGCCGGGCGCGTTTTCGTTCGTGGCGACGTCACAATACTCGATGCCTTGATTCGCGCCCACGCTTGCCGAGGGAGCGCATCCCACCGGGCTCTGGCTTGATGGGCAGATGCAGGGGCGGTGACGTGGGCGATGTGTCCCTGGCCGCGGAGGATAATGACGCGGGCGGCGGATCAGTCCCACCACGCCGTGAACGTGCGGTCCACCCTCAGCGCCGCGGCGACGTCGTCGACGATGCCTTCGTCGGCGTCGGGTGCGAACACCAACAGCTCGAGCGCCAGTGCCAGCGCCTCGCGCCGGTTCGGCCGCCGCGCCAGGTACCACTCGACGCGCGCGGGGCCGATCGCCGCGATGCGCGCCGTAGCGCTGCTCCCATCGTCGAGCCACTGCCGCGACCTGCGCGAGTGATGGCGTCGGTCCATGCCACGCCGTGTATCGTGCGGCGATCGAGATCGATTCCTAGCTCGCCGCGCAGCCGCGCGTGGAGCTCGAGCTGCGCGACCCCGGTGAGCGCCTGCGTGCGCGCCGCAATCCGCGCGGCCGGATCGAGTAGCGCGGCGACGATCTGACCGAGGTGCGGGCTCAGGCCAACGAGATCGATCGCTCGCTGCGCCGCGGGCGGCTCGGCCATCAGGATGCGGCGCACCTCGTCGGGCGTGATCATCGTGGGCGAGGGGCGGTCGGCGAGCATCCAGCGCCGCAGCACGTAGATCCCGAGCTCGCCGGTGAGACGGTAGCGGCCCAGAAGCTCGCGATCGGGCGCGCGATCGGGCTGGTCGTGCAACGCAGCGAGCGTTATCGCGATGGCGACGGCCTGGCTCGCCGGATAGGGCGACATGCGCCGAATACACCACAGTACTTACGCTGGCGTGCGAGCAGCTCCTCCATCCGGCGCAGCGCGGCGCAGGGCCTTCGGATCGGCCCCGGACTGGCGCAGCGCGAGGGCCGCCTCAAGCTCGGCAACGACGGGATCCGCTACGGCCTGCGGCACTGGCGACCTCGCAAGACTTCGGAGTTTCGCACGTCGGCGGGCGTGGCGTGCCACTGCCTTCGCCTTTGCGGACACGGCACCGGACAGAAAGCTGGGCATCGCCGCGGTGTGGAGCGATCTTCGCGAGCTACGACGGCTTCGCGTCGAGGTGATCCCGATCCGGCGACACGCCGCGCCGCGGATGGCTACGCGTCGACCCGACCGTCAAAACGAAACGGATCCTGGCTGCCATCTAGGTAACAAGCTCCAGTAGAGACCCTGAGACTCAAAGATCCTCTTCGAGGACCAACGCTATCCATGTACCTCCATGGCGTCGGCGCGCGCTTCGCGGGCGGCCTCGTGGGCGGCGCCGCAAATTGGACACTTTCGCAGTGTCTTCGGCCTCCACGCCCGGCACTTGCATCTCTCCAGCACAACTCTCGGGTTGAATCGTTGCGACTTGTCCGGGACACGCTCAAGCGCATCGTTGTAGTGACGATAATAAGCCGACCACATGTTGCTTGGATATGTGCGTCGATGATGATCTCGCCACTTGTCACAGCTTTGACGCAACGCCTCGATTGCGTCTTCCGAAAGCGGCTCCGAGGCCGGCCCCGTCACGAGAGGGAGCACCTCCTCGCAGAACTCGCCCCATCCCTGTTCCAACGTTCCCAGCCCCCACTTGATGTCGCCATTGTGGAAAAAGTGAGTATAATGCTCCGACTCAGTCCCAATCCCGAAGGCGAACACGAGCGGAATCAGCATCTCAAACGCCCGGACGTCTCTGAAACTATAATACCAAAGACGGTTGTAACGATCGATCTGCGAGATAAGCGACTCGACGAAAGTCTGATAGCCACGGAGTGCACCATTCAAAGACGCTTCATTGCGAGCAAGATTGCCGGCCGTCACCTCCGCTGCGAGGCATGATTGTGCCAAGCCCACGTTGATTCCTGGGGAGATGAGCGGATTGATGAACCCTGACGCGTTCCCTGCCGAAAGCCAGCCGGCTCCCGCGACGACGGGAGAGTAGTATGTGAGACGTTTGAGTGCGAAGTACGTCCGGCCATAGTGGTTCTCGATAAGATCGTAGTGATCCTCCATCAAGGCATCGAGGAGCGGATACTTTTGCTGGAAGTACTTGAATTTTTGCTCGATCGGCGATGTTCCGTACGCGGTCAGATCTTCCGGAACGTGGACGTCATCGCGTACGGCCCATCCGATGCTGACGATCCACTCGAACGTGCAGCCGAATTCATGGGCCAGCTCTTGCGTGGAAAGCAGATCCTCGGAGCTCTGACGGCTAAATGCGTAGTCGAGCAGATAGTCGATCAGGTCCATGAGGTTGGCGAGCGGCGTCTTCTCCCACGAGATCAATCGAATGAACCAGCCCCAGCCATCTGGAAAACACATATGCTTCGTTCCCGGATGGTCCCAGAATGGCAGGTGAGTAACCGTATGATCTTTCTTCTCTCGGAAATAGGCCCAGTAGGAATTCGTGTTAAATCCTTTGAATTCTGCGCGCTTGGCATACCGCGACGTCAGGCGACGTGAGAAGCCCGTGGCGTCGCATATGAAGTCACATGCCAGCGTCGACTGCTTGCTTTCCTTCGATTCGGGCCCCTTCCCATCCAGCGCAAAGATCTCGTCTTCGGTTCGACCGCCTGGAGGAAGGTAGTCCTCCGAGCCTTCCATCTGGAAGGCAACGCGCTTCGTTCCCTCTCCGATCTGAGAGGCAGAAAAATCGACGCTCGCCCCGTGGATCACCGTGACCCCCAGGCGTTGCGCGAGCATCGTAAAGAACAGCTCAGACACTCTTCGTTCGAGCTGATAGCTCACGTCGAGGCCGCCGACATCTTGGGTCGTGAACGAGAGCCCAGCCTGATCGAGGCAGATGAAGTCGAGGCCTTCCTTGATGCCGAACAGGCGTAGCAGGCAACCTATGGCGATTCCATGCGTATTGAGTAGCCGCGTGAATGGCGAGAGTGTGCTCTCGCCGATCTTGTATGCAGGTGTCGGGGACTTCTCGAGGACGACGATCTCCGCGTGGGGCTGAATCGTCTTCAGGTGGACTGCGTAGATCAAGCCATTGATCCCGGCGCCTGCAACGAGCACGTCTGCTGTAGCAGGGATTCGCCCCCCGGCAGCGCTGCCAGGATTGTTCGAGTTCAGGAGATCAGTGTCCCTCCACGACGGATTGGCACGCATGCGCTCCGCGAATTTCATTGAAGAGCTCATGTCGGCTTGAAACCTCCACCGAGGCGGTTGTGCGTGCTAGATCCGCCGCGGCCCGCCATGCCGCGGCCCGTCATGCCGCTTCGTCGTTGTTTGTTGTTGTACATCGCTTCCGCGAGCGAGCAATTACAGGGCCAGTACATCTGTGAGCCCTTTGTTCGTTGATCGAGCGCGGATCGGTCAGAGCCCTGGAAACGTCCGGTTTACGCGAGCGCGAGGACACCCTCACCCATCGTGATCCCGTGTCCTGCCTGTGGTCCGGGAGAGTCGCCACCTTGGCGCAAACAGGGAGGTTACATGCGCGCGGCAGAATCGCAGGAACGACGGCGCCCACCCTTGGTGCCCAGCTTGCTAGAGGAACTGTCCGCGATAGCGCTCATCGCCAACAAGGAAGTATTCCATGAGCTCGCTGCTCTTGTTCATCGTTCAAGCGGCGCTCGTCATCGCATGTGCCCGCCTCGCTGGCCTGGTGGCGCGCAGGCTCCGGCAACCGATGGTTGTTGCGGAGATCGTCGCCGGCATCGCGCTGGGGCCGTCACTCCTCGGCTGGCTGTCGCCCGGCGCGGAGGCGGCCATCTTTCCGACTGGCTCCCTCAGCCACCTCTCGATCGTGAGCCAGATCGGGCTCCTCCTGTTCATGTTTCTCGTCGGACTGGAGTTCGACGCGGAGATGTTGCGCGGTCGAGCTCGCGCCGCGGTGACCATCAGTCACTCGAGCATCATCGTGCCGTTTGGACTAGGCCTGCTATTCGCGATGATCGTCGACTCGAGGCTCTCGTCACCGTCCGTGCCGTTTCGATCGTTCGCGATGTTCATGGGCGTCTCCATGAGCATCACCGCCTTCCCGGTGCTCGCACGGATCCTCTCCGAGCAGCGGATGCTCCGCTCGGAGATCGGCGCCATGGCCATCGCCTGCGCTGCAGTGGACGACATCACCTGCTGGTGCATCCTCGCGTTCATCCTTGCGCTGGTTCGGGCAACCACCCTGGCGGGCGCCGTCGTGACGGTCGTCATGGCGGTGGGCTACACCGCCCTGATGATCGGCTTCGTCCGGAGGCTTGCGAACCACTTCGCAGACCGGATGCCGGCAGTGGCGTCCCAGCGGCTGGTCGCCATCACGATCTTGTCGATCTTCGCCTCGAGCGCGATCACCGAGCTCATCGGGATCCACGCGCTCTTCGGGGCGTTCCTGTGTGGGACGGTGATCCCGAGGCATCATGGGATCCCGGGACGGATCGCCGGCAAGCTCGACGACCTCGTGGAGGTCTTCATGCTCCCGCTGTTCTTCGCGTTCAGTGGGCTACGAACAGAGATCGGACTGCTCGACCACGGGCGCGACTGGCTGCTCTGCCTGCTCGTGATCGTGGTCGCGTGCCTCGGGAAGTTCGGCGGCAGCATCGTGGCAGCGCGACTCTCGGGTTTCGGATGGAGGCAGTCGAGCGCGATCGGCATCCTGATGAACACGCGAGGCCTCGTGGAGCTGGTCGTGCTGAACATCGGCTATGACCTCGGGCTCGTGTCATCGACGCTGTTCACGATGCTCGTGATCATGGCGCTCGTTACCACGTTCATGACGTCGCCGCTCCTCCGGTGGGTCTACCCCGTCGTTCCACCTGTCCCGACCCCGTCCCCACTCGTCGACAGGTGAAGCTCGCCCGTTGGGCAGTCATCCTGACGCCGGGCATGGCGGCGAAGATCGGCGCGAAACCGTCCGGCGGCGATGGCCCGCTCGAGGTTGCGTGCGTCGTGGCGATCACGCGTACGTCGACCTCGGGTCCACGCAGCGGTTACCCGGATTCTAGTCCCGCTTCGCGCCGGCGCGCGACCGCCGTTTCGCCGGAGACCCGAACACCACTGCCAGCGAGTCCTGCGCGATCTGATCGAGCTCGGCTGTGCTCGCCCCGGCCCGCGCGCGAACCGCCAGCGTGTGCTGCGTCGCGCTCAGCATCCGGCCCAGGGCATGGACGTCGGCGCTCGCCGGTAGCTCGCCGCGCTTACGCGCGCTCGCCAGCACGGCTGCGAAGCTGACGTCGAGCTCGGTGATCAGGCCGGCGAGGACCGTGCGGATCCGCGGATACGAGATCGCCTCGGTGGTCGCCGTGCAGATCGCAAAGCAGCCGCGCGCAGTGTTTCCCGACTGATAGCGTGCGATCGAGTGGCGCTGAAACGCCAGGATCCCCTCACGCCGCGTCTCGGCGCCCTCGATGGCCGCGCGAAACCCGGCCTCCATCCAGCCGCGAAACCGTGCGATCGCGGCGAGGTAGAGGTCTTCCTTGTCGCCGAACGCGGCGTACAGGCTCGGCCGCGCGATCCCCATCGCCGCGCAGAGATCGTCGAGCGAGCTCGCCGTGAAGCCGCTCGACCAGAACACCTGAAGTGCGCGATCGAGCGCCTGCTCGGCATCGAAGGCGCGGGGGCGGCCACGAGGACTCATGGCTGAATAATGTACCAGATCGAAAACAAAGCTTGACCGGCGGCGATTTATGTGCGAATTGGTACATAAATCATGGAGCTCTACTTCTCGTCCCAGTCTTGCTCGCTGGTCACCCGCGAGGGCGCGCTGCTCATCGAGAACGTGGCCGGCACCCTGTCCAAGGGGATGACGCTCGAGGGGCGCGCATGACCGCGGCCATTCCCGATACCCGGGCCTGTCGCGCCGCGACCGAGCTCGCCCGGCGCGTGTCCGAGCCATGCTTGTTTCACCATGTGATGCGCACGCATGCCTTCGGTCACGCCGCGGCCGCCGCGCAGGGCCTTCGCTACGACGCCGAGCTGTTCTATCTCGGCGCGGTGCTGCACGACCTCGGTCTCACCGAGTTGGCCAAGGGTGAGCAGCGCTTCGAGGTCGAGGGCGCCGATCTCGCCAAGGAGCTATTGGCGCGCGAGGGCATGCGCGACGCCGATATCGATGTCGTGTGGGACGCGATTGCGCTGCACACCACGGTCGGCATTCCGCCACGCAAGCGTCCCGAGATCGCCCTCGTCCAACTCGGCGCTGGGATCGACGTCGGCGTCGTCTCGACCGATGCGGTCGCCGCGGCGTTGCCCGAGATCCTCGAAGCCTGGCCGCGGCTCGCCTTGAAGACGCAGTTGCCGCGCTACGTCCTCGCGCTCCATGATCGAGCGCCCCGCGCGCGCACCTCGCCGGTGGTCGCCGACATCGCCGAGCGCCACCGCGGCGTACGGCCGCCGAATCTGTGCGACCTGATCGAGCGCGCTCGTTTTGCCGAGTAGCGGTGTGGGCCATCCAGATGGGCCATCAGATCTGCGGAAGCGAGAATACGATCGCGCGAGCGCGCTGCGCCTCATCACCGCGGTCGCCCTCCAAGCGACGAGCATCTGACGCGACCGCATCTACCTCGACATGACCCTGGTCGACGAGCAGTACGCCGCCGGTGCGTGACCAACAAGCGACTCGAGATGATCACCGTTCACGCATCCATACGAAAATGGAACTTGGCCCAGTGCTTCCAGGCCGCGCATGAGCGACGATAGCGACATGAGCGTCAAGGCGCAGCCGATCCTCGCGGTCCGCGACGTCCGGGCGTCGGCTCGGTGGTACGCGCGAATCCTCGGCAGCGCGGAGCCGATGGGGAGCCCGCCGAGCGATCACGAACACATCTACCGGCGGATCTATGTCGGCGACGAGCTGGTCCTGCAGCTACACGCGTGGGATGAGGAGAATCACCCCAACCTCATCGATGCGAACCGCGCGCCGGTCGGGCACGGCGTGCTCGTCTGGTTCGAAGTCGACGACTACGCTGCCGCCGCGGCGCGCGCGCGCGCGATCGGCGCTCACGTGATCGAGGAGACGGTCAACCCGAACGCGCACCACCGCGAGCTGTGGCTGCGCGACGCCGACGGCTACGTCGTTGTGCTCGCGAGCCCCGACGGCAGCGCGGACCCGGCCACGACCTGAGCACTGAACTGATGCGATGAGTACCTGAACTGATGCGACGGGCACCCGCCCAGACCAGCTGTTACGTGGATCCCGCAACGGGAGGCTGATCCCGCTACGGTGGGACTCGTCGAGCGACTCCCGCCGCATCCACCACTCCGCCTACTGGCAGCACTCGATCGCGTCGTAAGCGACGCCCTGGCAATTGCAACTCGCGAAGGTGCAGTTGCAGAGGTGGAAATCGAGGTAGGCATCATTCGGGGGCATGATGGTCGTGCCGTCGCAACGCTTGAGCTGCCTGACCGTCTGCCCGGCCGGGCAGAAGTTGCGGATCGTGACGCCCGTGTCGCACACCGCGATCGTAACGAAGCTGCACACCTTGGCCGGCCCGTCCGGAGCGGCGTCCACGGTCCCCCCCGAGCCGTCGGTCCGCGGTGCATCGTTCGGCGCTTCGACCTTGCCGCACGCCAGAACCGCGGCGAGCACGAGCAGGCCCATCCCACTCACGATCTTCATCCCGTCATCATACGTGTGAACCGCGCGCGCCAGCAAATGGACGCGTGTGCGACCGTGGCCCTATCGGCGTACAGCGGCTCGGGGGCCCACCGCGCGGATCAATGGGCCGCGGCGTGCTTGGCTTCGCGCTTCTTCTGCAGGTCGACGATCGTGTCGTACGCGGTCCAGGTCGGCGCGCTCGCCCACTTGGACTCCTGATCGAACGCGCACTCTCCGGTCACCCCGGCCTCGTCCTTCATGTAGACGATCAGCGCGGTGAGCGCCTTCCACAGCGCGGCCTCGGCGGTCTCGAGCTTGGCGAGTAGCTCATCGAGCTGGGTCTGGGCCGCTGCGTCGTCGGTCATCGCCAGCGACTGCGCGCTGGTGTGGATCGCCAGCACGGCTGCGGCGGTCCGCCGGATCTCGGCAACCACCGTCGCCGAGCGCGCGGCGTCGGCCTTGGCCGGCGCGCCCGCCTCCATGCCGGCGTACTCGTTCGCCTTGTCCGCGGCCTCCTTGCCGTGAGAGATCCGCAGGAACTTCTCCGTCGGCGTGTTGGGCTTCTTGGCCCAGTCGCGGGCGGTCTCGCCGAACTTGCCGATCTCGGCGGCGTGCATGACCAGCGCCATCGGGCTGTAGATCGCGATGCCCTTGGGCTCGTAGACCGGCGCCAGCCCCGACCAGTGCATGCTGCCGTCGCCGACGTGGTCCATCGGGTTCGTGGGATCCCAGTGGATGTTGTGATAGCCGGCGCCGACATCGACGCCGAGGTGCATACCCGGGTTGCCGGGGCCGCTGTTGTGGCGATACCAGTCGTGCGCGGTGTTGCCGTGTTCGCCGCGGACCAGCGACTGCGGCGAGTCCTTGCCCCACGCGCCGCTGGTCGTGACCCCGGCCGGACTGCCGAGGAACTCGATCGCATACGAGCTCGCGTAGGTGTACCAGCCGGTGATCGTCTGCACCGTCGACCACACCCCGACCGTCTTGGCGCCCTTGGTCACGACCTGCAGCGTGTGCAGATCGGCCGCGCCGGTCGCGCGGATCGCGTCCCAGAACTGGTCGTCAGACTTGCCCTTGAACGCGTCGCGCTTGGTCGCCAGCGTGGCGCGCGAGCTCCACAGCTTCTCGAGCAGATCGGGATCGATGCCGGCGAGCTCCGGCGGGGTCGGCGGGCGCGTCCCCGGCGCGCTCCCCACCGGCGCGTTCCCCACCGGCGTGCCCGCGCTCGCGGCATCGACCAGCGTCGTCTTGCCGACCGCCGGCTGCGCCTGCTGGCCCGCGCCACTCGCGCCGCCCACCGCGGTGCTTCCTCCGACGTTGCGCTGCTCGAAGTCCCCCACTCCACGAGTGTACGCCGCCGCGATTCGCAGCAACAACCGAGGCGACGACGATCTGCGCCAGCGTCAGCATGGTAGCGCCGGATGTGAGACGGCGCACGGGCGGAGATGGCAGTCCACTCGGGATTCGCATCATGATAACGTGGGTGATCAAGAGCACTCCGGGCCAAGGGGACGAGCGAGACGTGACGAGCAACAGGCCATCGCAGGAAGGCAAGCTGTATCCGGGTGCACCCGACGATCCGGTGCCGTTCGGGAAGTACTTCCTGTTCGGCCTCATCGCGCGCGGCGGCATGGCCGAGGTCTATCGCGCACGCAGCCAGGCCGACCCGCGCCGGCTGCTCGCGGTCAAGGTCATGCGCCCGCAGCTCGCGCGCGAGGAGCGCTTCGTCGACATGTTCCACCGCGAGGGCAAGCTCGCGCAGCTGCTGCGCAACCGCTGCATCGTGGAGACCATCGAGGTCGGCCAGCACGAGGGCCGGCACTACATCGCGATGGAGTACATCGGCGGGCGCGACCTGACGCAGGTGC
>Ga0207856_1000172_pt1 | contig 13375 bp, 8 predicted proteins | sample LuqExpMetageno21_FD_187779 | JGI IMG/M metagenome (GOLD analysis project Ga0207856, IMG submission 187779) | Tropical forest soil microbial communities from Luquillo Experimental Forest, Puerto Rico - Sample 21 (SPAdes) | ecosystem: Environmental > Terrestrial > Soil > Tropical forest ... | reverse complement strand
CCGGCCCCGCGCCGACGATCGTCACGTCGTGGTCGAAATGGGCGTTCGCGTTCGCGTCGGTAGGAGTGTCGTTCGCGCTGCCGGAAACTGCGTTCATGTCGTTTGCTTCGCTTCGTGTGGAGTCTTCGTGCCTGAGCCTGCCTCAGGCGCGGCGCTGCGCGTCCTGCATCAGCGCCTCGATTTCGTCGGCGGCCACGGGCACGTCGCGCGTGATCAGTTCGCAGCCCGTTTCGGTGACGATGGCGTCGTCCTCGATGCGGATGCCGATGTGGTGGAACTGCTCCGGCACGCCTTCGGCCGGACGCACGTAGAGGCCCGGTTCGATCGTCAGCACCATGCCGGGGCTCAGGATTCGGCTGGGGCGGTTCTTGATCGTCTCGCCCGACAGCGGGTCCTTGCGCTCGCTCACTTCGCCCACCTGCGAGGGCTCGACGTAGCTGCCGCAGTCGTGCACATCCATGCCCAGCCAGTGGCCGGTGCGGTGCATGTAGAACTGGAAGTAGGCACGCTTGTCGATCACGTCGTCGACGCTGCCCACCAGGTTGCGATCGAGCAGGCCCACATCGAGCATGCCCTGGGCCAGCACCTTGACCGTGGCGTCGTGCGGATCGGTGAAACGCGCACCCGGCTTGGTCGCATCCACCGCCGCCTGCTGCGAGGCCAGCACCAGTTCGTACAGGGCGCGCTGCGGCCCGGTGAATTGGCCGTTGGCCGGGAACGTGCGGGTGATGTCGCTGGCGTAGCCATCGAGCTCGCAGCCGGCGTCGATCAGCACCAGCTCGCCATCGCGCACCGGGGCCGTGTCCGCACGGTAGTGCAGCACGCAGGCATTGGCGCCGGCGGCGACGATGGAGCCGTAGGCCGGGTACTGCGAGCCGCCCAGGCGGAACTCGTGCAGCAGTTCGGCATCCAGGTGGTACTCGCGCAGGTCCCGGCCCTCGCGCAGCCAGCGCGCCGACATCTTCATCGCGCGCACATGGGCGCCGGCGCTGATCGCCGCGGCGCGGCGCATGATGTCCTGCTCGTGCGCGTCCTTGAGCAGGCGCATTTCGTCGAGCACGCCGCACAGGTCGCGCTGCTGCTCAGGGCACAGCGCACCGTAGCGCACGCGCGCGCGCACCTGGTTCAGCCAACCGCCGACGCGCGCTTCCAGCCCCGCATGGATCGCGAAGGGATACCAGACCGCGTCGCGGTTCTCCAGCAGCTTGGGCAACTGCGCATCGAGTTCGGTGATGGAATGCGCCGCTTGCACGCCCAGCGCGCCGGGGGCGGCCTCGGGGCCGAGGCGATAGCCGTCCCAGATTTCGCGCTCCAGGTCCTTGGGCGCGCAAAACAGCGTCGATTGGCCGTCGCCGGTGATCACCAGCCAGGCGTTGGGTTCGGTGAAGCCGGTGAGGTAGTAGAAGTAGCTGTCGTGGCGGAACAGGAAGTCCGAGTCGCGGTTGCGCGGCCGCTCGGGCGCGGTGGGGATCAGGGCAATGCCGTCTTTGCCGATGTGCGAGGCCACGCGGGCGCGGCGCTGGGCGTAGAGCGAGGTGGGCGCGGTGGTGTTCATCGCGCCATTGTCGGCGTTTGCCCGCCGTGGCGCTCGGCGCCGATCAAGCCCCTGCGCTCAGCGCAGCCAGCTGCTCGGGTGTGCCGACGTTGTGCCACTCGCCCGCGTACGGCGCCACGCGGATGCGGCGATCGCGCATGCCCTGGAACAGCAGCGGACCCAAGGGCGCCTTGACGCCGGGTGCGATGTCGCGAACCAGCTCGCGACTCAGGAGGCCGATGTTGCTGTAGGTCCAGCGCTGGCCGTCCGGCCCCGGCCTGTCGGCCAGGCCGAAGCCGTCGGCGCCGATGCCGAAGTCGCCCTTGGCATGGTACGGCGGATTGGGCACCAGCCAGAGTTCGGCCAGCAGTCCGGTGTCGGCGAAACGGGCCACATCGTCCTTCGGGAACGCAAAGTCCGGCACGAAGATGTCACCGGAGATCAGCCAGAAGTGGTCCGCCAGCAAGGGCAGCGCCTTGGCCACGCCGCCGGCGGTCTCCAGGGCGCCGCCGTGGTCACGCCCTTCGCACGAGTACGCAATGCGCAAGCCCCAGCGTGATCCGTCGCCCAGGACGTCGACGATCCGGTCTTCGAGCCAGGCGGTGTTGATCACCACGCTGTCGTGCCCGGCCCGTGCCAACGCCTCCAGGTGCCATTCGATCAGGGGCTTGCCGCGCACTTTCAGCAAGGGCTTCGGGCAGCTGTCGGTCAGCGGCCGCATCCGTTCGCCCCGGCCGGCGGCCAGGATCATCGCCTGCGCTTTCTTCATTGTTCCGTACCGCGATCGAGCGAGCGCTGCTCCGTCCACTCCGGCTGGAACCGGTTGATCAGCGCGAACATCAGGCTGCGCGCCTTGGCGGAGTGGTCGCCGCCGAAGTTGCAGACGTACACGTCCAGCGTCACCGCCCGCTTCTCGGGCCAGGTGTGCAGGCACACATGCGATTCGGCCAGCAGCACGGTCGCCGTCACGCCGCCCGGGCCCTCGGGCGTCGCAGGAAAGGTGTGGAACAGCTGGTCCACGGGTTCCAGCCCGATCGCCTGCACCGCCTGCAGGCACCAGGGCCCCAGGCGTGCCGCGTCGGTTAGCCACGCAGCATCGCAGCGGCATTGGTAGAGATCGGCGGTGAGGTGCAGGCCCTGCATGGCCCCCGACTGTAGACCATGCACCGGCGCAAACCGGCGCCGCGGCCGGGCTCGTGCTCAACCAGTAAAATCCGGGTTTCCCCCAGACACTTCCCCGGAGCAGCCCTCGATGGCGAATGAAACACTGATGGCGAACGCGATCCGCGCGCTCGCCATGGATGCCGTGCAGCAAGCGAATTCCGGGCACCCCGGCGCACCGATGGGCATGGCCGAAATCGCGGTCGCACTGTGGGGCCGCCACCTGAAGCACAACCCGGCCAACCCGAAGTGGTTCGACCGCGACCGCTTCGTGCTGTCCAACGGCCACGCGTCGATGCTGGCTTACTCGCTGTTGCACCTGACCGGCTACGAACTGCCGATCCAGGAGCTGAAGAACTTCCGCCAGCTTCACAGCAAGACGCCGGGCCATCCCGAAGTCGACGTCACCCCGGGCATCGAGACCACCACCGGCCCGCTGGGCCAGGGCGTGAGTAACGCCGTGGGCATGGCGCTGGCAGAGAAGCTGCTCGCGGCCGAATTCAACCGCGACGGCCACGCCATCGTCGACCACTTCACCTATGTGTTCCTGGGCGACGGCTGCATGATGGAAGGCATCAGCCACGAGGCCTGCGCGCTGGCCGGCGCCTGGAAACTGAACAAGCTGATCGCGATCTACGACGACAACGGCATCTCGATCGACGGTGAGATCGCGCCCTGGTACGTGGACGACACGCCCGCGCGTTTCAAGGCCTACGGCTGGAACGTGATCGGCCCGATCGACGGCCACGACGTCGACGCGCTGGACCGCGCCATCGCCGATGCGCGCCGCAATGTCGACGGCCCGACGCTGATCGTCGCGGACACCCAGATCGGCAAGGGCAGCCCGAACCGCGCCAACACCGCCAAGGCGCACGGCGAGGCCCTGGGCGTCGAGGAAATCAAGCTCACGCGTGAGGCGCTGAATTGGCCGCACGAACCCTTCGTGCTGCCAGGCGAGGCCTACGAGGCCTGGGACCGCCGGCCCCAGGGTGGGCAGGCCGAAGCCGAGTGGAACCAGCGCTTTGCCGCCTACAAGGCCGCGCACCCGCAGCTGGCCACCGAATTCACGCGCCGCATGAAGGGCGAGCTGCCGCTCAACTTCGCGCAAGTGGCGGTGGACACCGCGGTGGCCGCGCACGTCAAGGCCGAGACCGTGGCTTCGCGCAAGGCCTCGCAGCTGGCGCTGGAATCGTTCACCGCCGCGCTGCCCGAGTTGCTGGGCGGTTCGGCCGATCTGACCGGCTCCAACCTGACCAACACCAAGAGCACGCCGGCACTGCGCTTCGACCTGGCCGGCGACGTCAAGAAGACCGAAGACGGCAAGATCGGCCGCCACATCAACTACGGCGTGCGCGAGTTCGGCATGGCCGCGGTGATGAACGGTGTGGCGCTGCACGGCGGCTACATCCCCTACGGCGGCACCTTCCTCACCTTCAGCGACTACAGCCGCAACGCGATCCGCATGGCGGCGCTGATGAAGCGCCGCGTGATCCACGTGTTCACGCACGACTCCATCGGCTTGGGCGAAGACGGCCCCACGCACCAGTCGATCGAGCATGCGGCCAGCCTGCGCCTTATCCCGAACCTCGACGTCTGGCGTCCCGGCGACACCGCCGAGACCTCGGTGGCCTGGACCGTGGCACTGCAGAACATGAACCGGCCCACGGCGCTGCTGCTGAGCCGCCAGAACCTGCCCTACGCGCCCAAGGCCGGCCTGGAAGACATCAGCAAGGGCGGCTACGTGCTGGCCGAAGCCAGCGAAGTCGGCGTCAACGGCAAGCCGCAGGCGGTGATCATCGCCACCGGCTCCGAAGTGCAGCTCGCGCTGAAGGCGCAGGAGCAGCTCGGCGCCCAGGGCATCGCGGTGCGCGTGGTGTCCATGCCCAGCACCACCACCTTCGACCGCCAAAGCATTGCCTACAAGGAAGACGTGCTGCCGCGCGGCATCCCGCGCATCGCGGTCGAGGCCGGCATCACCGACTACTGGTGGAAGTACGGCTGCGCCGCGGTGGTCGGCATCGACAGCTTCGGCGAGTCGGCGCCGGCCAGCGCACTGTTCAAGCACTTCCACTTCACGCCTGAAAACGTTGCAGATACCGTGAAGACGGTCCTGCAGCAACGTTTCAGCGGAGGCTAACAATTGCGCGAAGCGCTTGTTACGCCGGAGCTAAAACGTTGCGGATACGGTTCGCGCCGTGCTCGGCCGCTAAGGTGATCAGCAAGCCCTTGCGGCAAGATCGCCCCTTCGATTTCGATTTCGATTTCGAATTCGCACTCTTCAACCTTCGGAGACTTCCATGACCCTCAAGATCGGCATCAACGGCTTCGGCCGCATCGGCCGCAACGTCCTTCGCTCGGCCGTGCAGAACTTCCCCGACATCGAAATCGTCGGCATCAACGACCTGCTCGAGCCCCACTACCTGGCCTACATGCTGCAGTACGACAGCGTGCATGGCCGCTTCAAGGGCGAGGTCGCGGTCGACGGCAACACGCTGATCGTCAACGGCAAGAAGATCCGCCTGACGCAGGAGAAGGATCCCGCCAACCTCAAGTGGAACGAAGTCGGCGCCGAGATCGTGATCGAGTCCACCGGCCTGTTCCTGGACAAGGCCTCCTGCGAGAAGCACCTGACCGCCGGTGCCAAGAAGGTCATCATGTCGGCACCGTCCAAGGACGACACGCCCATGTTCGTGTTCGGTGTGAACCACGCCACGTACAAGGGCGAGGCCATCATCTCCAACGCCTCGTGCACCACCAACTGCCTGGCGCCGCTGGCCAAGGTGCTCAACGACAAGTGGGGCATCAAGCGCGGCCTGATGACCACGGTGCACGCCGCCACCGCGACGCAAAAGACCGTGGACGGCCCGTCCAACAAGGACTGGCGCGGCGGCCGCGGCATCCTGGAAAACATCATCCCCTCCTCGACCGGTGCGGCCAAGGCGGTGGGCGTGGTGATCCCCGAGCTGAACAAGAAGCTCACCGGCATGAGCTTCCGCGTGCCGACTTCCGACGTCTCGGTGGTCGACCTGACGGTCGAACTGAACAAGGAAGCCAGTTACAAGGAAATCTGCGCCGAGATGAAGGCGCAGTCCGAAGGCGCGCTCAAGGGCATCCTGGGCTACACCGAGGACAAGGTGGTTGCCACCGACTTCCGTGGCGACACGCGCACCTCGATCTTCGACGCTGACGCCGGCATCGCCCTGGACGGCACCTTCGTCAAGCTCGTGTCCTGGTACGACAACGAGTGGGGCTATTCCAACAAGTGCCTGGAAATGGCGCGGGTGGTGGCGAAGTAAGCTGCGCTCCGGACGGCGTCCGTTAATGAAAAACGCGCCCCCGGGGCGCGTTTTTCATTGGGCACGTCCTAAGTCAACCCATCTTTTCCCGCGCCTTCTCTCCCAGGTCCATCACTATCATTACGCCCGGGCGTGCCTTTCCCCGTGCGCTTCTCGCCCCGAGAGACACAAGCTCCGAATGCCGATCAAGAAGTCCGACCTCTATTCCAAGCTCTGGGCCTCGTGCGATGAACTGCGCGGCGGCATGGACGCCAGCCAGTACAAGGACTACGTGCTGGTGCTGCTGTTCATCAAGTACATCAGCGACAAGTACGCCGGCCAGCCGTTTGCAGCGATCCAGATTCCCGCCGGCGCCAGCTTTGCCGACATGGTGGCGCTCAAGGGCCAGTCCGACATCGGCGACCAGATCAACAAGAAGGTCCTCCGGCCGCTGGAAGACGCCAACCGCATCCGCATCAAGGCCGACTTCAACGACGACGCCCTCCTGGGCACCGGCAAGGAGAAGGTCGACAAGCTCACTAACCTGATCGCCATCTTCGAGTCGCCCGACCTGAACTTCTCGAAGAATCGCGCCGACGGTGACGACATCCTGGGTGACGCATACGAGTACCTGATGCGCCACTTCGCCACCGAGAGCGGCAAGAGCAAGGGGCAGTTTTATACGCCCGCCGAGGTCAGCCGCATCATGGCGGCGGTGCTGGGCATCGCGCAGACGAAGACATCACGTCAGACCACTGCCTACGATCCCACATGCGGGTCGGCATCGCTGCTGCTGAAGGTGGCCGAAGCCGCGCCCACGGAGATTACCCTGTACGGCCAGGAGAAAGAGGAAGTCACCAGCGGCCTGGCGCGCATGAACATGATCCTGCACCACAACCCCGGTGCCGTGATCGAGCAGGGCAACACGCTGGCCGACCCGAAGTTCCTGGACGGCAAACAGCTCAAGACCTTCGACTACGTGGTGGCCAACCCGCCGTTCTCCGACAAGCGCTGGAGCAATGGCCTGCACCCGGAGGCCGATCCCTTCGGCCGCTTCGAGGGCTTCGGCGTTCCGCCGGCCAAGCAGGGCGACTACGCCTACCTGCTGCACATCGTGCGCTCGCTCAAGTCCACTGGCCGCGGTGCCTGCATCCTGCCGCACGGCGTGCTGTTCCGCGGCAATGCGGAAGCCGAGATTCGCAAGAGCCTGGTGCGCCGAGGCCTGATCCACGCCCTGATCGGGCTGCCGGCCAACCTGTTCTACGGCACCGGCATCCCGGCCTGCATCGTCGTCATCGACAAGGCAGGCGCGGCGGCGCGCAAGGGTATCTTCATGATCGACGCCAGCCAGGGCTTCATGAAGGACGGCCCCAAGAACCGGCTGCGCGAGCGCGACATCCATCGCATCGTCGATGCCTATACCTCGTTGGAGAACGGCGACGCGCGCTTCGCCCGCATGGTGAGCTTCGTTGAAATTGAGAAGAACGATTTCAACCTCAACCTGCCGCGCTACATCGACAGCAGCACGTCCGAAGACCTGCAGGACATCGATGCCCACCTGAACGGCGGCATCCCAAAGGCTGACGTGCAGGCGCTGCAGCGCTACTGGGCGGTCTGCCCTAAGCTGCGGGCCGCGCTTTTCACGCCCCGTCGCTCGGGCTATATGGATTTGCGTGTGGATCCAGTCGCAATCAACACCACCATCCATAAGCATGCCGAATTCCAGGCCTTCACGGATGCGATGAACAGCCACTTCGAGGCGTGGCGGACGCCCACCGCCAAGCGGCTGAAGAAGCTGGCGCCCGGCTTTCACCCCAAGGCGCTGATCCACAAACTGGCCGAGAGCCTGCTCGCGCACTACGAGCACCAGCCCACGGCGCAGGCGCTGATCGACCCCTATGCCGTTTATCAGCACCTGATGGACTACTGGGCCCAGATCATGCAGGACGACGCCTATCTGGTCGCCGAAGGCGGCTGGAAAGCCGAGACCCACCGCGTGTTGGAGACGAAAAAGGGCAAGGACGGCAAACCTGGCAAGACCGTGGACAAGGGCTGGGCCTGCGACCTGGTGCCCAAGGCGCTGCTGGTGCAGCACCACTACGCCGCCGAGCAGGCCGAGCTGGACCGGCTGGGTGCGGAGCTGGAGACCGCGCAAGCGGCGCTGCAGGAACTGGAAGAGGAGCACGGCGGCGACGAGGCCGTGTTTGCCGGCTTCAACAAGATCAATGACAACGAAGTGAAGTCACGGCTGAAGGAGATCGGCGGGGACGCCGAGGCGGCAGAAGAGCTGGAGGTGCTGCAGCGTTGGCTGGCTCTGAGCGAGCAGGCTGGCGCGTTGAAGCGGCGCATCAAGACGCTGGATGCGGAGTTGGATGCGAAGGCTTATGCGCGATATCCAAAGCTCACAGCGAGCGAGGTGCGAACCTTGGTGGTGGACCACAAGTGGACGGCGGCGCTGGATGCAGCGGCGCACGGTGAGCTTGACCGGGTGAGTCATACGCTGACAGCGCGAGTGAAGGTTCTGGCGGAGCGGTATGCGCAGACCTTGACTCAAGTGACCCAGCGTGTAGACGAACTAGAAGCGTCAGTTGCGAGGCACCTGACGCGGATGGGGTTCGTGTGGAACTGAAAGAGCCCAGCGCCGCCTATGCGCTGCGGACGCGCAGTACCGAGATCGGAGATATCCCGGGCGATTGGGCGATCTGTTCTATTGGAGAGATTGCTAGCAGTTCCTCTGGCACTACGCCACCACGAAGCCAGTTTGATCGGTACTACGCCCAGGGAAGCCACGCCTGGGTGAAGACGCTGGATCTGACAAACGGGGAGGTGTATTCAACTGACGAAGCAGTCACTGATCTTGCGCTGCAAGAGACTAACTTGCGTCTTTATCCCGCGGGTTCTGTCTTAGTCGCCATGTACGGAGGCTTGCGCCAGATTGGCCGAACCGGGCTGCTACGAACTCCGGCAGCAGTGAATCAAGCGATCACCGCCATACAACCGGCCGACGGCCGCTTGGTGCCGGAGTACTTATTGGCCGTTCTCAACTATCGTGTCGACGATTGGAAGTCCGTCGCCAGTAGCAGTAGGAAGGATCCGAACATTACCGGTGCCGATGTCCGGTCGTTCAAGGTGGCAATGCCACCCCTCGATGAACAGAGCGCGATCGCTCAGGCAGTCGCCGACGCCGACGCCCTGATCGACTCGCTGGAGCAACTGCTGGCCAAGAAGCGCCAGACCAAGCAAGGCGCCATGCAAGAACTGCTCACCGGCAAGCGGCGGTTGCCGACCTTTTCTGGCGACTGGAAAGAGTGCGTACTCGGGAACTTGTTGGAATCACGCCCGGACTATGGCATCAACGCCCCGGCTGTGCCATACAGCTCGAGCTTACCGACGTACCTACGCATCACAGACATCGATGGCGAAGGACGACTCTTGGCGGATGCGCGTGTATCAGTAGATCGTCCCGACGCAGAGTTTTACTACCTGATCCCAGGGGATGTCGTGTTTGCACGCACGGGCGCGAGTGTTGGCAAGAGTTACCTGTACAAGCAGTCCGACGGACCGCTAGTCTTCGCGGGCTTCCTCATTCGGGTACGACCGTGTGAGACCAAACTAGTGCCTTCCTTTCTCTTCTACTTTTCGCAAACTCGGAGGTACTGGAAGTGGGTGACCTTGATGTCTATGCGCAGCGGACAGCCTGGCATTAACGGACGGGAGCTTTCCAGCATGCCAATCCTGTTGCCTGGTCTCGCCGAGCAGCAAGCCATCGCGCAGATCCTCTCTGACATGGATGCGGACATCTACGCCCTTGAAGCCCGCCTCGCCAAGGCCCGCGACCTGAAGCAGGCCATGATGCAGGTGCTGCTGACCGGTCGCATCCGGTTCAAGGGTGAGGCGGCGGGCTGAGGGCTTTGGGCCGGTGCAGATCCCGCGCCGGCGATTTCCAGATGTTTTTCGGCGTCGCCATGGGTCTCCAGGCACGGGATTGACCGTAAACCGTTGTCACGGAAAGGTTTTTCTGACAGGATTCAAGATCCTGCTAAGTGATTTTCAAGAAACTCCTTTGCCATGCCGCAGTTCCTGCACCACGACCTGCGCCTGCTGAACCCGCGCTTCGACTCCCCGCTGCTGGATGTGCTGACCGATCTGGAGCACCTGCGCCGACTCGAATTGCGCGGCACCACGCCGCAGGCGCTCTTCATGCAGCTCAAGGAAGTCTTCCATTTCCTGGAGAGTCTGGCCTCGGCGCGCATCGAGGGTAACCACACCACCCTGGCCGACTACGTGGATGCCAAGGTGGCGCCCGGGCTCGCGCCCTCGGACATGCTGCGCGAGCTCGACAACATTGAAGCCGCCATGCGCCAGGTCGAAACCGCCATGGCACCCGGTGAGCCGCTCACCGAAGCGCTACTGCGCGGCCTGCACGCCACCACGGTGGACGGGCTCCAGCGAGAGGGCGATCGCACGCCCGGCAGTTACCGCACCAGCCCGGTTCAGATTGCCGCGGCTGACCATCTGCCGCCCGATGCGCTGGAGGTGCCGCGTTACATGGCGGAGCTCGTGGCTTTCGTGAACCAGGCCGACCCGCCGAAGTACGACCTGATGAAGGTGGCCTTGGTCCACCATCGTTTCGCCTGGGTGCACCCCTTCAGCAATGGCAACGGGCGCGTAGTGCGGCTGCTCACGCACGCCATGCTCATCAAGTACGGCTTTCAGGTTACCGCAGCGGGGCGCTTGCTGAACCCGGCGGCCGTGTTCTGTGCCGACCGCCAGCGCTACTACACCATGCTGGGCATCGCCGACAGCGGCGCCGAGGCCGATCTCGAAGTCTGGTGTACCTACGTGCTCGCCGGCATCCGCGACGAGCTGCAGAAGGTGAACCAGCTCGCGGACTACGCCTTCCTGCGCGACAGGGTGCTGCTGCCGGCCGTGGCCCACGCCCGGCAGCGCCAGCTCGTCACCCCGCAGGAAGAAGCCGTCCTGGCGCTGACCATCAAGGCCGGTGTGGTGAAGTCCGGCGACTTGGGTGCCGCGATGCCGGGGCTGAACGACAACCAACGCACTTACCAGATCCGCAAGCTGGTCGAGGGCGGGATGCTGCAGCCGACCCATCCTGGCGCGCGGCAGTACACGCTGGGCTTTGCGCACAACATGCTGCTGCGAGGCGTGGTGAAGGCGCTGAGCGACGAGGGTTTCATCCCCGCGGCGCTCTCCGCGCCCGAAGCGCCCCGCCCGACCTGAGCACAAGAGCCGGCAACGAGGGAGACCGCACCGATGAGCGAATCGCTGGGCAAACCGGAACGAAGCACCCAAGACCGCGTGGCAAAGCTCTTCACCGGGCAGCTTGGATGGCGGCATCTCGGTGATTGGTCGGACCGGGCCAACCACTGCATCGAAGAAGCGCCGCTCACTGCCTTCCTGCAGCGCAGCGGCTATGGGCCGGCCCACATCAGTGCCGCGCTGCACCGCCTGCGCGAGGCCGCATCCGTCCACGGCCGCGGGCTATACGAGGCCAACCGATTGGTCTACGGCCTGCTGCGCTACGGCGTGTCCGTGAAGGTGGAAGCCGGCCAAGCCAGCGAGACGGTCCATCTGGTGAACTGGCGCGAGCCAGGGAAGAATGACTTCGCCATCGCTGAGGAAGTCACGCTCAAGGGCGGCCACGAGCGCCGCCCGGACATCGTGCTCTATCTCAACGGCATTGCCGTGGGGGTGATTGAGCTGAAGAACAGCCGCGTGAGCATCGGGGACGGCATTCGCCAAAGCCTGTCAAACCAGCAGCCGGCGTTCAACGACTGGTTTTTCAGCACGGTGCAGCTGGTGATGGCGGGCAATGATTCGGAAGGGCTGCGCTATGGCACGGTCGGCACGCAGGAGAAGTACTTCCTCACCTGGAAGGAAGACGAGGCTGACAACGCCGGCTTCAAGCTCGACAAATACCTGGCGAAGCTGTGTTCCAAGCAGCGCCTGCTGGAGCTGATGTACGACTACGTGCTGTTCGACGGCGGCATCAAGAAGCTGCCGCGCGTGCACCAGTACTTCGGCGTCAAGGCGGCGCAGGAGCATGTGCGCCAGAAGCGCGGCGGCATTATCTGGCACACCCAGGGTGCGGGCAAGAGCATCCTGATGGTGCTGCTCGCGCGCTGGATTCTGGAGAACAACCCGCAGGCGCGGGTGGTGGTGATCACTGATCGCGACGAGCTGGATCAGCAGATCGAGCGGGTGTTCCACGATGCCGGCGAGGACATGTACCGCACGCATAGCGGGCGCGACCTGATGACGCAGCTGGGCCAGCCCAGTCCGCGCCTGCTGTGCTCGCTGGTGCACAAGTTCGGCCGCCGTGGCGTCGATGACTTCGACGCCTTCATCCGCGAGCTGGAGGCGCAGCCTTCTGCGACGATGGGCGAGGTGTTTGTCTTCGTCGACGAATGCCACCGCACGCAAAGTGGCAAGCTGCACCGCGTGATGAAGGCGCTGATGCCCAACGCGGTGTTCATCGGCTTCACTGGCACCCCACTACTCACGACGGACAGGACCAGCCTGGAGGTGTTCGGCGGCTACATCCACACCTACAAGTTTGCCGAAGCTGTGGCGGATGGCGTGGTGCTCGACTTGCTTTACGAGGCCCGCGACATCGATCAGAAGCTGGGCAATACGGAGCAGATCGACCAGTGGTTCGAGGTCAAGACGCGCGGCCTGAACGACTGGCAGAAGGACGAACTGAAGAAGAAGTGGGGCACGATGCAGAACGTGCTCAGCTCGCGCTCGCGCATGGATCGCGTGGTGGCCGACATCGTGTTCGATTTCGCGGTGAAGCCGCGCCTGTCCAGCGAACGCGGCAATGCCATCCTGGTGGCCAGCAGCATTTACGAGGCCTGCAAGTACTTCACGCAGTTCCAGAAGACGGTGTTCAAGGACCGCTGCGCCATCGTCACCTCGTACAACCCGCAGGCGGGCGATGTGACGCTGGAGGAGACCGGCGCCAACACCGAGACCGACAAGCAATTCATCTTCAACACCTACACCGAGCTGTTGCAAGACGTGGTGCCGCTGCCAGGCAAGAACAAGACCGAAAGCTACGAACACCAGGCCAAGGAGCGCTTCATCAAGGCGCCGGCGCAGATGAAGCTGCTGGTCGTGGTCGACAAGCTGCTGACGGGTTTCGATGCGCCGCCCTGCACCTATCTCTACATCGACAAGTCCATGCAGGACCACGGTTTGTTCCAGGCGATCTGCCGCACCAACCGGCTGGATGGCGAGGACAAGGACTTCGGCTACATCGTCGATTACAAGGACCTGTTCAAGAAGGTGGAGAAGGCGATTGCGGTCTATACCTCCGAACTGGATCACAGCGCGGGCGGCACCGACCCCGAGGTGATGATCCACGACCGGCTCGAGGCGGGCC
>Ga0207856_1000170_pt1 | contig 13392 bp, 9 predicted proteins | sample LuqExpMetageno21_FD_187779 | JGI IMG/M metagenome (GOLD analysis project Ga0207856, IMG submission 187779) | Tropical forest soil microbial communities from Luquillo Experimental Forest, Puerto Rico - Sample 21 (SPAdes) | ecosystem: Environmental > Terrestrial > Soil > Tropical forest ... | reverse complement strand
GTGACAATATAATTACCAAATGGATATGTACCACCACCAGCATTGATAAATGCCTGTATAGTGGCTGTATCATCCCAATATGGCACACTGGAAGGCTGTGTCTGTAGCTGATATTGATCTTGGTAGGATATGGGAAAAGAATTAAAAATATTAGCCAGTGCAAAAAGTGGCAATAACAATATTAAGGCACAGGCGAGAAGGATCTTTTTCATAACAGACCTATGATTGCAGTTTCAATAAGAGGAGCCATTAATATACTGCCATTAATATTTTGATGCAATCCATCGGGCGAGTAAAAAGTATTTGCCATCATAGTAGGCGTTAATGTTGCATTTGTATCAGCCATAGCATCGGCAAAAGTTGCCCAATTTGACCTGATTAAGCCATTATAAACGTCAACAGTGAGATTCCTTGTGGCATCTGTACTATAAATGTCAGTACAAATAACGGCTAAAAATCCCCATGCTCGTACTTGTGTGCATATAGCAACAAGATTATTATAAATCTGTGTGCCTGTTAATGCACCAATATCATTCACACCAGCCATTAAAATGTAGATGTTTTTAACACTTGTCTGTTTTGCTGGTAATACAGCAGTAGATAAATTGCTTAATATATTTCCTGTTGTATACCCAACAACTGCCGTATTATACACGAATGAGTAATGAGCAGGATTAAAGTCTACAATTACTTTAGTCGGACACGGAGGATGGCTTGCAAAACCTGTAAATCTACTATCGCCACCTGCTACAACTTGAAACGGTAACGGTAAGTTGTAAGTTCCTGCCAGATTTTGACCTATTTGCAGAGCCTCTGCATCTGTCACCTGCCTGTTATAAAGAAGGCAACGCGCTATATCTCCCTTAAATTTATTAAGACCGCCAAAATTAACCTGTCCAATTGTATGACCCCCTACGGGTATTTGCGGAGAAAAGTTATATTGTGTGCTAAAAAATACACCAAGCATATTATAGAACTTAGGTGTACTTGCCGAAAATGAGAAAATTATTATATCCCACACATTATCAAAACTAACATAATTATCTGTTGCCACTTGTCCTGTTCCGGGATACCAACCTCCTGCCATACCATAAGCGGTATCCAAGTTTTGGTAATCAACTATACCATATCCTGTACTGCCATTATTGCCATTAGAAAAAGAGCCTATCTCAAAAGTACTTCCATGATTGCATCTTCTCAATACCACCATCGTGAAAGTAGTACTACTGGTCAGCAAATTACCTGATAATGTTTTAGTACCATCGAAAGTAGCGTAAGCAAAAGTTTCACTGGTGTTATATACCGGACGCGCACCTGCCGTACCTTGAGAACTTACAACACTTCCAATTTGATCTATTATACTTGATACGTTTCCACTTACTAGAGTAACTGAAGATTGTAACGTGAAGTTGAAATCTGTGATGAGTCCTAGTGTGGGTAGAGGTGGTATTGAGTCTATATATTGTTGTAATGCTAATATAGCTTGGGGTGGTGTAACGCTAATGTAGATAATAAGTTGGTCTGATTGAGATGTGCCATTTGGTAGATTTGTAAAATTCCAAGTCCATTGGAATAACCCATTAACAACAGTAAATGAAAATGTAGTAGTAGAACTCAGTTTGAATTGCGCGTTACTATTGGTAGTATCTATCACCCGATTCAAGTCAGTGATACCAAGGTCCCACTCCTGCTCTCCTGAAATTGTAAGCGTACCAGTGCTGCCACTCACTGCAAAAGAGTAAGTCAATGTATTTTGCTTGCCGACTATTATTTCCATGTTTAAACAGGTATATAACTTGTTGCCCTGACAGCCTGACCACCATGGCCATCATCATAAATATATGGGTACGCCCCTGTCGGTAGTAACATAATACCGCCTGTCGGTATCAAAGCATAATCGATACCGAATTTGAGAGCCGTTTCTTGTGGGGATACCCATGATAATACTGGTCTGAATCCCTTCCAAGCATTGTTATAGTAAATGTATCTTCCACCATCTGGTTGCTCAGTAGCCGGGTCGAACTCACTATATGGTATAGGATCGATAGGTACTGGCAGGGATGAATTGACTATAATGGTTGGTATATTGCCATTTTGATAATTGTTATTGTATGGGTTGTTACCAAAATCACCAAATACATCATAGTAACTTATCTTATTGATAAGCGCACCCACCAACTGGTTGAAAGTATCATTCTCCTGATCGAAGTCTATAAATTTGAGTTCTGATGAAATGGCTTTATACAGGATATAAATATCGTATTGCAGATCTTTAGTACTAGCATAAAGGAGTGGATTGTAGTAAATATATCCTGTCTCGATACGTCTTGAAATGACATACATAGTCTGTAAAGCACGTACAAGTGTCGAGTTTACCTGTTGCTCTGTATATACATTGTACCCTATCATTATAGCGTTGTGTTGGCGATTATATTAAGTCCACGATTGATAGCATACTGCGCCCCGGTGAAATTTGAGTATTGCTCGGCTATCTGTGAGTTTGACATCTCAATAATGATGTCGATAGAATTTGTACGGTAAGTTTTGTCTGATAACAATGATGGATTAATGGTATTCAGCCTTTCCACCTGTATGTTATATAACCCCTGTTCCAAGAATCGGTTAGTAGCAATATCTATCTCGGTATTATACACACTACCAGAGTTTACTACTATCGGTGTTAGTATCATAAATATCTGTAACGACCAATCCTGTGTCAACCCTGATATTATCTTTGAATCCCCCTGTGAATATGGCCAATCTATAGGATTGGTATAACCCGGCAATGCAGTATTATCAGAACGCAATATGATAAGTTGCCTGTCTGTAAAATTTGTTTTATCATCAGGGATGACATACGCGCTGATGTCATTCAATTGGAATGTAGTTGGATCTGCCAATTCCACGTACTGAAGTGCTGCTGCAAAGGCCATTATGCTTTCTGATATTGAAGCAGAGCTATATTAGCTTGCTGTGGGTTAACATTCAAGTAAATTAACAGGGTATCACCAGTTGTTGAACCGACCGGGAGATTGGTAAAACTCCAAGTCCACGTTTTAAGACCCGCTGAATAAGCGAACGAAAATGTTGTAGTTGAACTTACCCCGAATTTGGCGTTGCCGTTGGTGGTATCATATACCCGGTTGATGTCATACATGCCTAAGTCCCACTCCTGTTCACCGGAGACAACTATTGTCCCTGTGCTTCCAGATACAGTAAACACATACGATAATGTGTTCTGTTTGCCTATTATTAACTCCATCTCTTTACCTTTTTTGTGGTAAAAGTAACGGAAAAAGAAAAGCGTTTTTTGATACTACCTTATTTACAAAAACATTTGCATCTTATAAAGATTTCTTTATACATTTACATCGAACTTAAAAAGTGTTGAAATGTTAGAACAACTAACTCCTGCTCAACAGGAAAAAATGTCCGAAGTCAAGGACTTTTGGCTTGATTATATCTTCTCTTGTAAGAATAATAACATCAATAAAGAAGCAGCAAAAATAGGTATCGATTGGATGTATGAATTGGCGGGACAGAAAAAGCCAGTTGTAATTTATGTTGATAGTCCATTAGGTTGCCAATATGTTGTTACTTATTTAAAAGAATTTATAAAGTATTTACCTAAAAAAAATATAGATAATATCATGGATTCGGTCGGGGCTTCGGTCGGGGCTTCGGTCAGGGATTCGGTCGGGGCTTCGGTCGGGGCTTCGGTCAGGGATTCGGTCAGGGATTCGGTCATGGATTCGGTCGGGGATTCGGTCTGGGCTTCGGTCATGGATTCGGTCGGGGCTTCGGTCTGGGATTCGGTCGGGGATTCGGTCTGGGCTTCGGTCATGGCTTCGGTCAGGGATTCGGTCACGGATTCGGTCGGGGATTCGGTCGGGGCTTCGGTCTGGGCTTCGGTCAGGGCTTCGGTCGGGGATTCGGTCGGGGATTCGGTCAGGGCTTCGGTCAGGGATTCGGTCGGGGCTTCGGTCAGGGCTTCGGTCAGGGCTTCGGTCGGGGATTCGGTCAGGGCTTCGGTCATGGCTTCGGTCGGGGATTCGGTCTGGGATTCGGTCGGGGCTTCGGTCTGGGCTTCGGTCAGGGATTCGGTCAGGGATTCGGTCTGGGATTCTAAATTAGGATGGCAGCAATTTTCTTATTATGGAAATATAGGAGATTATGGATGGATTTCGTTTTATGACTTCTTCACTCAAATAGGAATTATAAATAACGATAAATTCAATCAGTTCAAAAATACTATCCTATCCGGTATATATGATATGATACAATTAAATGGATTTTGTATTGTATCATCATTGCCAAATAAAATTGAACGAGATAGTATAGGCAGGTTGCATTGTTCAGATAAATCAGCAATAAAATTCAATGATGGGTTTGAACTATATTTCTGGCATGGTGTAAATGTTAATCCAGATTGGATACTGACACCTGATAAAATCACAAAATCGACAATCATCAATGAAAAAAACGCCGAAAAACGCCGATGCTTGATGGAAATTTTGGGAGAATCACAATATGCCGAATTATTGGATTTAAACGAACTTTCCAGAGAAAATTATAATGGTAGAGATGTAATACTTTTCAAGACTAAAGAAAAAGATACTTTGATAAACGATCATATTTATTTCATCAAGGTTGAATGTCCGTCAACAGGAAGATATTACTATCTTTGCATACCACCTAATGAAGCTAAAGACCCAATTTCAGCTTTGAGTTGGACTTTTGGCATGAACAAAGAACAATATAATTTATTAATAGAAACATAAAAATTAAAAAGCGTTATGAAAAATGAAAATCACATTGTAAGGCAAGGGGATTGCCTTTTCAAACCAGTATCTAAAATTCCATTAGATGCTAAAGAAGTAAAAAACAAAATTGTAGCAAGAGGTGAACATTCCAATCATTCGCATATAATTACCGGAAATGCTCTTGTTCTTGAAAAAGATGGTATATTTTTTATTGATGCTACAGATGCTTCAGTGGAGCATCTTCTGGAATCAGCATGGTTGTCAGGGGTTAAAGAATGGACAAAAGAGCATGATCCAATAAAATTAAATCCCGGCTTATATGAAATGGTTCCACAACGCCAATACAATCCATATGAAAAAGTTATAGAACGTGTAAGAGACTAAGCGTAGTTTTATCAACACTTCTACGTTTATTGGATAAGGTGGTTTCGGCCGCCTTTTTTATTTTATATAATGGTTAGCCCCATATCCCTGAGTTTCTGGAATTCAGCTTGTGCTGTCTCTAAACTATCCAGCTTGCACTCGATATAATGCCCCTTTACAGAAGCAGCTACTTTCTTGCACATCTCAATGGCCTCTTCCAGTGTGTCTCCTTCAGCTACAACGGCACCTATCTCAGCCAACTTAACGTGTTGTGGGGCGCAGTAATATTTGCCATCTATCTTACAGGCATTACGCAAGCGTACATTATCAGCATATTTTGCAGGGAATGTTACTGGTTGCCAGTTGGAGTCGGCCCACGAACTATGTAAAAGTGCTTCGACACCGAATTTATGTTCAACCACAGGATCTATCATATACCCATGCGCGCCGTAGTAAACTATGTCAGCCAGATTCTTGTACATTAACCCGTACAACTCATTTGGTGGTGAGCCGGCTCTAGCACAGAAGTCAAGCATATATGGGGGTCTATCCTTGCTTACCCGTATCTCGGTTGAAAAGAACCCCCTGTACCCGAACTCTTCCATCAATGGTGCCACCTGTTCGTTAAAATCGGTTATCTGCTTTGGTATCCTGTCATAGTTAATGAATTTACCAATGTAACCAAGATCCTTTATTTCAACTCCTGTCAGAGATTTTGAAGGGAATTTACCATCAATACAGAAACAATCCATGCCAACTTCTACGGCATCATCATAAGCATCTTCAACTATGAATTCTTTGATATGTTTAACAGCGCCTATGTCGGCATCTAATTTATCCAGTACTGGTTCGATGTCATCATAATCCTCTGCTCTGAATGTTTCTGTATCCCCACGTGTCTTATTGATCTTGACCCATACGTTGGGGTGTTTTTTGATATAGTCCCGTAACTCCTGAGTACCAGTTACTATCTTGTATTTAGTGGTGTAAAGACCAATATCCTCCATATGCTCTTTCATTACCTCGCGAAGTAATTCCATCTCTTCTCCATAGCGAGAACCAAAGCAATAGAAACCCTGATCCTCGAACATCTCTTGCATAGAACCAGAGTATACATCTGGGAATACCAGTACGTAATCCTTACGTTTTTCTTTTGGGATACTGTTAGTGAATTTGAAGAGGTCTTCCAGTTTATCTACACCCTCTATTCCGTAGCCTATCACCCATTGATTACTCTTTGGGAAAGCTGAGGTCCATGGGCACCAGTAGGATACTGATTTGAATGTCTTGGAAAGTACTTGGGCTATCCCTATAAAGAGGCCATTATCTATCACTACACAGTGAATTTGGGATAGGTTTACTCTCTCTTCTTTGGGTACATCATTTATTGTGTTCATAAACCTTTATTTCGGCATCGTATTTAGACCATGCCAAATTAAGGTATTTAGCCAATAGTTTTTCGGCTATGGTGGCCTGTATGTGTTGAAGGTGGTATGGTGCCTCGGGGTTATCTCCCGGCTCTTCATCATTGGATTGAAGATCATATGCCAATATATCCTCTTCTTTTATCCCTGCCTCTTCTGTAAGAAATTGTTCAACAAGCTCATGTAGTGCCACTAAGAAATTATGCCTCCTATCCTCTTGGTCATACACCTGAATAACAGTTTTACCATCTCTTACAAAATAATCGCCAGCGGTAGAATATCTCATTTCCTTGACGAACTCTATTTCAATATTTCTCATTCTGCTTTTGGTTGAACACTCTTCCTGACACCGGGGATACCTGTTTTCATAGATTCCCACATATACTGCCAGAAGCCGTGATATTTATCAGGGTTGCGTTTCTGTTGTTTATCTGAGTCAAATGCCATACCCGGTATAGTTGTTTCCTCTCCCGGCTTAACATCCAACGCTTGTGCTATCTGTTGCATAGCGGCTGGTTCTAGCTCACCCTTTGCTGCATCCACAATGAATTTATCGAATTTATGGGTGTTGTTAGGATCCATAATATCGGTAAATTGTTTAGACTCTTCTCCCAGAGGTATGTGTTCCATAACACCTGTCGCTACAGCTATCATAGCGGCTTTAGAAGCATCATCTTTAGCCATGTGTGCATCCAGTACTCTACGGTAGGTAGCACCTATCTGCATAGCTTGGAAGACCGGGTGTTCTGTTAGCCATGCTGGTATCTTATGTCCAAATATTCTTAAAGCACCCTCGTTTGCTTCATCTGGCGCACGATGTTCACCCTTCTGGTAATAACCACCTACAGCTTTAGGATTAAAGAATCCCATCATTAAAGCGGCACCACCTATGCTACCACGCTTAAAGTTACGTAGTACCATATCTGCCTGTTCGGGGGTGAGTTCTTTCATAGCGTGTTTCATTACCACAGCCACATTCTTAGCGCCCCAAACTTTCCATTTACCTATCTGGGCATTACTTATTTTATTGGCTACATTTTCCCCGCCAACTCTTTTAGCAGCAGCACCTAAAGTTTTTAATCCAAGCATACCAGCACCCATAGGTATACCACCTACATAACGCCCTGTCGAGAACATGATATTAGTAGGCACTTTTACGAAAGGAATAAGAATACGAAGCATAGCAGCACCACCGCGGCCTAGGTACATCCCTGTCGATGTCTCCTGACGATTCTCAAGATAGGTAACACCCATCTCATATACTTTGGAAAGCACGTTATCTCCCATGAAGATAGCACGCTCCGCATCCTTATAGGCAAGCATACGATTAGTAGCATCTATTACCGGGTCACGCGGATCGATACCTTGTTCCATCATCTTAGCTACCCTTTTAGCGTATGAGTGTTCCCAAGCGAAGCGTTTTACTGGCGCCTTGATAGCTGAGTGTAAGTGACCAAAGAATTCTGCTGCTTCTGGTGGTAGCTTACTTTTCATATACTTACTATATAGGGCCGATAATTCACTTGAACCAGTAGAACCACCAAATCTCTTTTCAGAGAAAGCCGATAACCCCAATTCCTGATAAGCATCTTTTATACCAAGAGTAGCTGCTCTTGCATAGGCTTGTGACAGACTCTTGATGGATTTACCTTCGGTTAACTGGTTAGCAGCACGAAGTGCTTTACGACTTACAGCACCTTCTACAGTTGACTTCTTGGCTGTTTTTGGTAGTAATTTTGAGAATCCTTTCCCTATACCCTCTTGTGCTGCGGTAACACCCATTGTCGCTAACCCGGTAGCCATCAGCTTACCAAGTACAACTATAGAACCTAGTTTTGACTGACGACCATATTTAACAGACACATCTAATATCCTTCGACCTAAGCTTTCCTTAGAACGTTGTATCTTTTCGATACGTCCATTGATAGCGCGTTGCTGATCCTTTATTTGTTTCTGTAGATCTAAGTACTCGTTATCGTACTGAAGCTTCTCGCGTACCTTTTGCTCTGGTGTTTTACCAGCCTCGACTTTCTTAAGGTCTTCCAGTTTTTTAGAGAGTTTGCCTTTGGCTTTCTCTAAACGTACCGCATTTTCACCACCCTTTTCATCTCTTTCAATTTGACGTAACTCTTCACGGTGTTTCTTTATCTGCTCTCTCATGCTATTAAGCTCTTCATCAGGAGTGACACCCGGTTTTGTAGGTTTCTTATACTCCTTACGGGAGATACGTCCTTTAAGGTCTTTAATTGACCTCTGAGCGCGCTCTTTAGCATCACTTAAGCGTAATTTTTCATGCTCTTCCAGATACTTATCGAACTCACCCTGAATTTGGGTAGTTATTTCATCCTTATTTGCGTCAGGAATGATCTTCTTTAGATCTTGGTATATTGCATCAACCACTCCCTCAAGTGTTGTTATACCGCTTAAAACATAGTTTCTAGCAAGCTTCGCCAGAGGTGCAGCCATCTCAAATGGTATCTTGTTTGCACCCAATTCTCCGGCTGCCTTGTGACCTAGTTTTTCAAGTTCGGCAATGATCTCCCCACGCTCTTTTTTAAGAGATGCTTGTGTGATGTCTCTTTTAGCTTTACGGGCCTCATACTCTGATGCTTTTTTTACTTTCAGCACCTGATTCTCTTCCTGAAGTTCACGTATACGATCCTCACGTTCGGCAAGCTTATCTTCTAACTCTTCGATACGTTGTGATTTAGACTTAAGGAAGTCTGCATCTTCTTTTGACACATTCTCCCCGGCATTGGCCATCTTAGCACGTTTCAATATCGTTTCAGTAGAGTAGTCATTACTCATTACCGTGTTACGATAACCCAAGCCAGAACCCAACTCGCTACCACCAATATCACTTGCTTCCAATAATCTGAGTTGTTCATCTTCTATCTGGGCAATACGCTGCTCATTCTCGGCACGATTCTTTTCATCGGTACTTTTAAGCAAACTTCTTTTCTCATTCTTGAGTTGCACGTGTTTATAAAGCATAGCGGCCTGCTCGGCATCTGAAGCTGGTCTTGGATCATTAATGATGTTTCTGGCTACTTGGTCGGCATATGTCGGGTTTTCATCAACACGGCGCTTTCCTTCAGCATCAATAGCCTCTGGACTACGATCTTTATTCTTATCGTATGGCTTAAACCCAGACTCAGCACGTTCTTGCCTTGTAGCCGCGTGTTTAATGCCTGTAGGCTTGTTTTTATTGAATTCACTATTGAGGTGATCGGTATATTGCTTTTCAAAATCCTGTTTGTTTTTAAGCTTTTGATACCATTTGGTGCCACGGATATGTTTAAGGCCCTCTTCAATGGCATCAGCCAGTTTAGCACCACCATCTAAAGCGGTAGCAACGGCTTCCAGAGAACCATCCCAAGCCTTATCGAATAATGTACCTGAACGGAATCCACCCAGTTTACTGATCTTGCCATCGCGTACTTTACTAGCGAAGTCACGTAAAGGGTCTCCAGCCTTTTTTTGTTTAGTAGTGAATTTCTCAAAGCCACCAGTTTTCTTTTCTGGCGCACCCTCTTTTGGTACCTCGGCTTCTGGTTTTACTTCTTCTTGTGGCTTACCTTCTGCGGCAGACTCTTTTTGTTCGGTGTTTCTTTCGCCCACTTCTTGCAATCCCACGCTGGATCCTTCTTCGCGAAGCACGCCTTCATCTGGTTTTTCGATTTGAATGGCATTGTCTGGTCCTCCTTTCTGTTCTGATTCTTTAGGTGTTTCATTCAGGTCCCTTTCGGTACGCTCTAACTCATAACGATCAGGGGTTATCTCTTCTTTTTCCTTATCAGTTGTTTTGAAATAACTTCCCTCTTCATCCCCGGTGCCTTTAGAATATGTAGTACGTTTCCCGGTAACGTAAGAACGTAGTTTATCATTAGCTTGGTCTATCTTGTCAGTAAGATACTGTTCAATTTGTGTTGGAATATCCCTTACGGCTGGATCAAGTTTTTCTTTTTTGGCTGTTTCCTTATCAAGCTCTCCCTGTAGCTTATCCCTATCCTGTATCAACTGGATAGCTTCTACCCTGTGTTTAGGATTGACATTCTCTGGTAGCTTACTAGCGGCATCAGCTATTTGTGTGATGTGTTCATTGGTAGCTTTTATCTCTTCTGGTGTCCATCCTTTTTGAACACCATAGTTTACCATATCTTGTTTGATATTATCGGCTTGGTCAGGATGATCGGCTATGTGTTCTACTATATCATTCTTAAAGTCGGTGTACGGTAGTAACTTGGTGGCTTGTGGTGCTGTGCCAAAAGTAGCGAATAGTGGTGCCATTTGAGCAACCCCTTTCAGACTCTCTTCCAACCCTCCTATATCAGCATTGAATACTGGTTTATCACTAGCTATGTCAACTCCTTTACGTAGCATCCAGTTAGCTACATTCAAGGCACCTAGGTCTGTGGTAGTGGTCCGGAAATTTGTCAGATATTTTATGCCAAGTGTCTGAAGTTTATCAGAGAAGTCTTTAGTGCCTTTATTTAATAACTCCTTGAAAGTAGCCTCAGAGGTAGCGTTTCTTAAAGCCTCTGCTGAGATCTCATTGACTATACTACCACGTAAACGTGCTGGCATCTTACCAAAGATATTCTCCCCCAAGTCACCCATTAAGTAACCATTGGCGGCCATGTTGCCGATAACAAATAGATCTTCCACATACGGATTTACATCGTGCCCATCTTTCTTAGCTTGGTCAATAGCCGTCTTACCCATCCCGGCACCCTGTAGTGCAAAGAATAGCTTGGGCAGACCGGTCTCTTCCCCGGCTATAGCAGTAGGTAGGATATTTGCCACATCCCCTGCAACACCGGGTAACTTAATGCCACCAACACGCATATCTTCAACTTGTTGTTTTTGGGTTGGCGTTAACCCGAAATCGGTAAATTTATCTATCTTATCCCAGAAGTCTTTCTGACCCTGACCTTCTGTATCTACAAAGTCGCTATTTAAGTGATTAAGCACCCAAGCACCACCTTTTGCAATATCTACTAAACCTTTAGTACCTTGTGAACCGATGTGAGTAAGTGACTTAGCTACCCTACCAGCAGTTGAATCCATAGCAGTAAGTGACTTCCACTCTTCGGGTGATACTTCGCGTAAGGCATCATTGGAGTGTAACTGGCGAGAAAGATCACCTAGTTTGAACATTTTATCTTTCTCTTCAGGAGAAAGCTTATCCATGAAATTCTGTAGATTCTGCTGATTTTCGGCTTCTTTATTCAGACGTGTTACCACATCATGGGTATTTTGTGCCAACTCGCGTCCGGCATCATCTTCATCCTTTTTCTGTAGTTTCTCCCTGAGTTTGGGATCCTGGACCACAGTATATGGTTGCTGCTTAGTAGGCGCTGGGGAATCTAGGGAAATGTTTAAGCCACCACCTGATGCGTGAACACCAGAGGGTAAAACGGGAGTAGAATCTTTTTTTTTTAATATAGGAAGCCCATCTATCTCTGTTGGTGCTGGTTTTTTCAGGATAGGAAGACCATCTATTGTTTCGCTTGCTGCATTGAACTGACCCATTATTCTCCTAAAGCTTTAATATATTCTTCAACTGTCATACCGCTTGCTTTGGCTGCTTTCATTACTGATTCTGCTTTGTATGACCTTCCTTTTATAGTATACGAATCTTTTTGTGGTTTTGTGCCAGTACCCGGCATCTTAACTTGTTCTATCTGCCCTCTGGTACCTTTCTTGGCCTCTATCTGATCTAATTTAGACAAATTTATGTTTTGTTCACTAGCCATTTCAGCTACACGAGAAGCGTAATCAGGTGAAGATGGGTTGATGTGATATTGCTTTTCACCCATTTTCTCTTCTTTCCCAAGTTTGAATCCCGGTATCTTTTCATCATACTTATAGCCGGGGTAAAGTTTGGCATATTTAGCACGTAGGGCATCATTCTGTTCTTTTACTTTCTGATCTACCTGTGGTGGAAATGTGAATATATGATCACCGTTATTCTTATCTATACCGATAATAGGTTTATCACTACCTATCTTACCAATATTCTTAAACTTACCATACTGACCGTTTGGTGTTAGACTTAGTAATTTCTCACCAGTACCCGGTACACCATTTTGCATATCGGTTATTAGTATCTGACGTGGCTTCATCTCACTACCAGCTATAGGATGCGCTACAGCATAATCATGGTGTTCACGGAATCTATCTGGCTGCTGGAAGTGGTCCTTAGGCTCAGACTGACGTGATTGATCCCCCGTATCTTGCATATACTTACGTATGGTAGCATCTTTCATCTGGGCATACGTCATGTTAGGATCATTCCATATTTCAGGGTTAATATCCATCAGGGTCTTTTTAATATCCCTATCCATATCGAATGCCCTCGATACTTCATTGTACCGCTTTTCTGGGTCGAAAGATTGTGTATAAATTGTCTGTGTGCGCTTGGTACCATCCTTTGAGAATGTGGTCCTTATCTTACCATTATCCCATTGACCATTCTTGATACCAGTTTCATCTATCTTCTGAAGAGCTTGCATAGCTTTGGTATGATCAGCTATCTGTTCGTAAGTGTTGAAGTCTTTAACAATACCCTTATCTCTTACACCTAGTTGTTTATTCTTTAAGAATTCATCAACAGTTTCTGGTTTATACCTATCGCGAACAGCCGGGTTTAAAAGCTGGGTGCTGAATCCTTGTTCTGACTTGGCCATTTGTTTGCTTTCGTCCACAAGACTATGCAGATCCATATATTTTTCGTCAGCTTGTGAGCGAAGTAATGATTTTTTATATGGGTCTGTCTCATTAAGAGATTGAATATATTTATTACGCCAGTCATTTACACCAGTAAAGAACTCTTTACG